>Ga0316201_10003893_pt1 | contig 11131 bp, 5 predicted proteins | sample CS6wburrow_MG_FD_204516 | JGI IMG/M metagenome (GOLD analysis project Ga0316201, IMG submission 204516) | Coastal sediment microbial communities from Delaware Bay, Delaware, United States - CS-6 worm burrow | ecosystem: Environmental > Aquatic > Marine > Coastal > Sediment | place: USA: Delaware... | reverse complement strand
GAATTGTAGGCTGAGAGGGAGTTAATAATGGGCAGAACGCTTGCAACCGGTAACAACGTCGCCGGCCACACACTGGCACTCGCCGGTGAAGCCAACCGCAATGCACGGGGTTGTTGTGCGGGGGCTTATCCGATTACACCACAAACTGAAATCATCGAATTTCTTTCCGGATTCGATTTTAACAAGGGCCGCGTGGTACTGGTCGAGTCGGAACACAGTGCCATGGGTGTTTGCATAGGTGCGGCTTTAGCGGGTGCCCGGACCTTTACAGCCAGTTCGTCAAACGGACTGGCATACATGACCGAGAATATTTTTGCCGCCGGCTATTATCGCCTGCCCACGGTCATGATCGCGGTCAACCGGACACTGGGGCCACCCTGGAATATCTGGGTGGACCAGGGTGACAGCCTGATGATGCGCGATGCCGCATGGCTGCAATTTTATTGCGACTCTCACCAGGACCTGGCGGATACGATTCTGTTGGCGTTCCGGGTGGCAGAAGATAAACGGGTCATGTTGCCGGTAATCGTTGCGATGGATGGTTTTATCACTTCACATACGCAAATGGTTGTCGATATGTTCACCCAGGAACAGGTTGATACTTTCCTGCCCCCATGCGTCATTCCACACAGGTTGAAACATGAGCATCCATCGACATTTGGCGGTATGACCTTTTCAAATGAAACCGAACATCACCGTTTTGCAATCCAGGCATCAATGGAACAGGCGCTTATGGTGCTGGAAGAGGCGCGTGATGAGTTTGAAAATGTCTTTGGCCGGCGTCCGGCAGGCGCCCTTGAAGCTTTTGATACCGGGGATGCAGACACTATTGTCATCGCCTGCAATACGATGGCGCGCACATTACACACCGTGATTACCGAGCGCCGGGCAAAGGGTGAAAAAATAGGCATGATACGTACCAAGCTGTTCCGGCCTTTCCCGCGCAAGGAATTGCTGGCAGCGATTGGCAAGGCCAGCAAAGTGGCGGTTCTCGACCGCAATCACTCACCGGGGTCCGGTGGAATTTTCTGGCTGGAAATTGCTGCGACACTTAAAGAACGTCCCGATGTCCTGTTGCAGGACTACCTTGTCGGCCTGGGTGGTGGTGATGTCACACCGGAAAATATCCACGCGATTATCGATGATATGAACCAGCGCACGACGGCCTCGGAACCGGAATGGAAGGACACTTCAACATGAGTACGACCACCCCCGGCAAACCTTATGAATCTCACCTGTTGCGACCCGGTAATACCAATTGTGCGGGTTGTGGTATGTCAATCGGTCTGCAATGGCTGGATGAGGCACTCGGTGACGAAAAACCGGTGCTGGCTATCCCGTCCTGCTGCGGTATCGTTACCGCGGGCGCTTTCCCGACCTCCGGTTACGGTGTACCGACTGCGGCCACGACCTTTGCCAGTTCACCGGCGGTTGCGACAGGTATATCCGCCGTATCCGCCATGAACGACATCGATAACCCGGTGATCTGCTGGGCCGGTGACGGCGGAACCTATGATATTGGTCTCGCGACCCTGTCGGCTGCGGCTGAACGTAATGAAGACATTATCTACATCTGTTACGACAACGAGATCTACGGCAATACGGGTGGTCAACGTAGTGGCGCAACACCGGTAGGGGCCGTCACCAGTACCACACCTGCAGGCAAGGGTGAGCGCAAGAAAGACATCATGGCGATCATGGCCGCACACCGCATACCCTACGCCGCAACCCTGTCGATCGGTCACCGCGAAGATTTTCTGCGGAAGGTCAGGTACGCCCGTTCGGTGAAGGGTTTCCGTTTCCTGTTAATGCTGTCGCCGTGTCCGACCGGTTGGAAGTCGGAACCGGACCAGAGCACCGAACTGATCGAAATCGCCGTGCGCAGTGGATTGTTTCCACTCTACGAGATATTTGACGGCTGCCGCTACCGGATCAATCAAAGACCCGATAGCACATCGATAGAACCCTACCTCAAACAGCAACGCCGCTTCAGCCAGGTTTGGAATAACACCGATGCCCTGCAGGCTTTTATTGATGCACAGTGGCAATACCTGGACGGGATGGCAACGGTATTCCCGGCAAAAGATCGCTGAACCACCTACCTTCAAAAAGACAAAACCCCGCCGCAGCGGGGTTTTGTTTTTTTATTGCAGGAAGCCGAGGTGCCGGTGGTAATACCAAGTGAATTTCAGGAATCGCTATTGGCCTGTCCGGAGTCAATGCATTCAGACTTACGCTACTCCGCTGCATCGCACGTCGATTAACTCTCCCGCTGGTCTTTGATTGTGTTGAACAATGCCCCCTCGTTGTTTCTGGATACGCTGGAAAAGCTCCTCGCGATATACCTGCATGTCAGACGGTTCAGCATCATAAACCCGGGTTGTTTTCAGGCTCGACATGTGGACGGTCACATAATCCCCTAACACGAGTTCCTTTTCGGATTCTATCGGCATTGTTAGCTTCAACATACTTTTTCCCTTTTTACCGTACGAACCGGTATTTTTTTCAGTTAACGAAATACATGCAAAAACCAGGCCAGCTCGTATGTTTTGACGGGATCCCAATTAAAACGGTGCTTGCGGGTGTTTTTAAAAATATATTTTTGCGATATTTAACGTCAGCTGCCTCAAATTGTGAGGAAAACTGACCATATTTGTCAGTTGGTACCGTACACAGAAAACCACCAATCATCCGGTTAACCGGTGTGTGCAAGGTTGCTGGAATTCACAGCTAGTTTAAGTGCGGTAATACCCTGCCTTTACCTGCTGAAATATTCGTGCGGCGCAGGTCATACAATTCATTCAGGTCCGGTTTGTCGAGCGCCTGTTGAACCCGTGGTAAGCCTGGCCAGTCTTCCGGCAGGAAAAAGTACAGGGGTGAAATTACTATGGGGTCACCTTGCGCATATGCTTCTTCGAGCAAATCTGCAGCAAATGCATCTTTGTTCAAAAGCGCAAACAGCATCGCCGCCCTCACCCGGGATTGCCCTTTTACGCGTGTTAAATGCACTAATTTTTCGGCTTCAAGCAGTGCCGCTTCATGCTTGCCCTTTTTAATCAGCAAGCGTGCATTCATCCAGATTTCGGAGCGCTCGCCTATCGTTACTCCGGGCTCTTCCATTAGCTCGTTGAACTCGTCATAGAGCCCGGTTTCAAGCAACAGCCCGGCCAGTGTGGAACGTGCGTTCTGAAAATCCGGGTTCAACTGTATGGCCATTCGTTCAAGTGCGATGGCATCTTCCATACGGCCCATCAAGTAGTAAACCAGCGCCAGTTCATGCTGGTTGGCCGCAGATAAGGGCTCTAACTCTGCCGCCCGCTTTTCATAGATTTCCGCCTGCTGGTAATCACCGATGGTATAGAGGTAGTCACCGTAGAAGTTTGCACTGACCGCGTCATTGGGGTGAAGCTCAACGGCGCGTGCGAGTGAATCTGCTGCGGCGCTCCAATCCCGGTCAAAGCCAAGTGAAATGTATCCAAGTGCAGAAAATGCCTCGCTGTTTTTATCATCCAGGCTGATGGCTTTTTGTGCTGCCCCTGTTGCCTGTTCAGCCAGTTCCGGTAAAGATTCGACTCCCCGGTAGTACGGCGTGACTGCCAGGGTTATGGCGAGGGCGGAGTATGCGGGTGAAAAGTCTGGGTCGCCGGATATGGCCGACTTGAAAGCACTGGCAGCCTGCAAAACACTCTCAGGGGTGCGGCGTGCGAGGTGATACCGCCCCAACAGGTAGTCATCGTAGGCCTGCATGTTGCTGGTCGTTGGCATGCGGGATAGCCCGGAGTACCCGCCTGAACCGATATGTAATTTCAAGCCTGCAACCACCTGGTCAGAAATCTCATCCTGAACAACAAAGATGTCTGACAGCTCGCCATCAAACTCCTGTGACCACAACTGGAACCCGTCTTCGGCATTGATCAACTGGGCCGTTACACGCAATTGATTTCCGAAGGTTCGAACACTGCCTTCAAGGATATGCGTCACCCCCAGTTGCCCGGCAATACTGCGTAAATCCATATCCCTGTTTTTAAAAGCAAAAGATGAGCTACGGCCCGTAACCTTCAGCCCCGGTATGCGCGACAGGGCACCCAGTAACTCCTCTGCCATGCCATCGGCGAAATACTCGTGGTCATGTCCCGGACTCATATCTGTAAATGGCAAAACCGCGATTGAGTCGAGTGTCTTTGTCAAAGCTGGTGGTGCGGAAAAACGACTCTCCCAGACAAAATAAGACAAGGCGAGTGCCAACGCACCGATGACGATATAGTTCAACAGGCGGTTGTACTTGGAATGCAGGTTTGTATCCCGGTCTACTTCCTCGGTACGCTTCAGACCCTTGTCTGTTAGTTCGTAAACCCACGCCAGCATCACGGTGATCACGAATCCGGCACTCAAAAGACCCAGGATCAGTTTGGGCAGCCAAACGGGCAGGTCAAGGATAGGCCCGATTTCACCAACCAGTTGGATGACAAGCCAGGCGACCGCCAAATAGGCCAACGCGACCCTGACCACATTTCTTCTTCTCAACTCTTCTATGAACGGATGCAAACGATTGATCTTCCTACAGGAATTGTACCCGGTTGAATGATGATCTTGCCATGTAAGGTGAAAATCAGCAAATACCTTAACCGTGGATTGCCAGGTGTCGATGTGCTCTTGCAGCCACTCACAAAAAAACCCCGCCACAAGGCGGGGTTTTTGCCTTGCTGCAATAAACTCAGGGCAGGGTGACCTGCTCTACCCAGTTTTTCATCGCGCCCAGGCTGCAGCCAAACTTCAGGTGGCCATTGCCCAGTCCTTGTTCAAACACGATCTGCTCACAGGAACAGCCAGCGGTATCGAAGATATCAAAGGATGCCTCAGGACCGACACCGTTCGGGTCTTTGGTATCAAACAACCGGTCATCATCTACCAGGGCAAAGCGATTTGTCCTCAACTGCTTCGTCGGTGCTGCTTCCGGTATGACGGTACCCGGGCAGAAATCGGCATCGTCAGTCACACCATCACCATCGCTGTCCTTGATCAAAAACAGTACCAGGCCATCGTGATCGGAGGAGCGCAGCAGCGTGCTGTCGTCATTGATCAGGTCGAAGGCGGCATCGCTGTTGCCACGGCCAAACTGGAAGTCGCGTACCAGTTCATCAAGCCCTGTGCTGGTCAAAGCGTGATCCAACGCCTGGGCGTTGCCCTGGAAGTTAAATGAGTAACGTTCACCGGTATCGATCATCAGCACCTGGTCCAGCAGGTTGGGATCAACCAGGTCCGGCCCGAAGAGAACGTTATCGTCCGGCACAATCTCACCCTTCATCTGGCCGGTTACATCGACATAGCTGTCGGTAAATTCAAAGGCGTTGAAATCACCTGCAACCACCAGGTTGATATCGGGGTTGGCCGTTTGCAGATCCTGGACCTGCTGTGCCACGAATTGCGCCTGGGCAAGGCGTTTCGCCTGCACGCGATCAGCTTCGGGACCGTCAATCCCACCCAACGAACGGCTATGTATGGCGATCACGGCAATCGGGAAATCACTTCCATCGGCGATCTGCCGGCCTTCGAATAGCAGTGGCGGCCGGTCGTTCAGCAGGGAACCGTCAAAATCAAAGATCTCAAAACGGCCCAGTTGGGTGACGGCATCCATGACAACCGTGTCCAGTACCAGGAAACCAACATCGATCCCGCCGATGTCGTTGCCTTCCTCGAGATAGGGGGTGTAAGTCAGGGACGCATCGTCCGCCTTGATCTTGTCAGCCAGGTCCTGCAGAACCACCAGGCTCTCAACTTCGCTGACCGCCAGGATATCAGGCGCCATCAATACGCTGCGGATATAGCTTGAAAACTTGCCCAGACGCCGCATGTATTCATCGGTCGAAACTACGGTATCGTTGGTGGGAGGTTCATACTCGATTCCTGTGTCCGGATCGATCCGCGGAATCGCCGGATCGTCAACGTCATCAAACAAACGGAAAAGGTTCAATGCGCCGACCGTCATTTCCGCAACTTCACGAGCCCGTACTGCTACTGGCAGTGGGGCAGGGATAACGGTCAATTCAGAAGGCCACAGTTCGTAACCGCCAAACTCGAAACCGATGGCGCCAGTAGCATCAAACGTGGAGCCCGCCGGAATGATCTCGTTGGGTAAGCCAAGCTTGTCCGGATCCAGTTCAAACACCTCGGGATTGCCATCCCATTCGGGATAACCGGCTAATCCGGGGAATTCGATACCAGGTTCACGGAAGGTCCGCGAACTTGCGGCCGTGATATGGACTTCTGCAATCGGGTCAGGGTTAAAGCGCTGGTTGGGCCCGGTGACCGTTCCACCGCTTATTTGCACCAGCATTCCTTCGTAGCACTCGAACTCAATCGCACAGCTTGGCGCCATCGGATCGGGAGAGGGGACGGTTTCATCAAAAATGGTCGCAGAGGGTAATGCATTTCCGCTGCTGGTTACCAAAATGGATGATCCGATTGCAAATTCCGTGAAATCGAAAAACTCCGTCACGCTACCGGCAACATCGACCTGGTCGCCGACTGCGACTGCGGGCGCACCGCCGGTGAAGACAAAGATACCGTCGGATGTGTTCACATCAGCATCCGTACGGTTGTCCGGGGTTTGCATGAAGAATCCATCTGTTCCAACAACCGTCACGGTGTTGTTTGTTGTGGCGATACCCTGTCCGGCATAGGGAGATGCGCTGCCATTACCCTGGATTTCAAAGATTTCCAGCAGTGGCCCGGTGGCTGTGCATGCGTCTGCCAATGATGTATTGCCGAGACCGGGGGTGATGCAGGAAAAGACAAAATCCGCATTGTTCTGATCGGTATCCATGCCATTGGGAAAGCGCGAGATGCCCTTGTTGTCCTGGCCGCTGCTACCAGAGTCACTGAGGCCAACACCTGAACCTTCTGTATAAGGTGCAACGACATCACCCTCGTAACTGACAGTGTCCAGAATCAGTCCGGCGCGTGTCAGTGCAACCGCATCGGGTGCACCATTTTGAATGGAATTGATAATGTCGAGATCGCAGTTGGCGACGGTGGCTGTGTTGGAACAGACCACGTAGTAGTCACCGGCACCGAGAGCAATTGCCGGCAGGGCAACCGTCTGGTATGGCACTCCACCGTTGCCATTGACCAGCACAAGGCTGACACCTTCCAGGTCGGCGGGTGAGTTGCCGGCATTGATGATTTCTACAAATTCAGCGGTATCGCTACCCGGTTGATCATAATCGATCTCATTGATACGAAGCGGAGGAGGTGTCGGATCGACACAGTTGGTATCTTCCGGGCTATTCGCAAACCCGGGTGTGATGCAACGCAGACTGAAATCCACATTATTGACATCACTGTCGCTGCCATCCGGTGTGCGGCTGATTCCCAGGTACGGCCCCGCTGAATCAAATAATCCGGTACCGTCAGTTTCCGTATAGGGTGGAGCAACGCTACCCTCGTAACTGACAGTATCCAGCAATGTTGTACCGGCAAACAGTGCGACGGCATCGGGTGAACCGTTCTGAATAAGGTTGCTGTCGGGGCTCACGTCCAGATCGCAGTTGTAGACATTGGAGGCATCCCCGCAAACCACGTAATATCCACCGGCAGCGAGTTCGAAAGAAGGCAGGTCGAAACTTCTGTAAACTGAATCGTTGCTGCCGTTTACAAAGACAACGGAATGGCCTGCCAGGTTTACCGGGACCTCACCATTGTTCCGTATTTCGACAAACTCGGCCGTGTCGGTGCCCGACTGATCATAATCAATTTCATTAATGACCAGTGTCGACGCTAAAACCGGGTTTGTGTCAAAGCTGAATAGGTAATCGGCTGCCATGTTATCGGCATCTCCATCCTGGTCAGTAACCTGCGTGGCAATGACATTCACTTCACAGGTCTCGCTCACGGAGAAATCTAAATCGGGATCGAGGTCAAACGATTGAGGACCACCTGATACTGAAGCAGTATGCGCACCGCTGTCAGTACAATTGATGGTGAACCACGGATCAACCGTGGTGACATCTTCACTGAAAGTGATATTGATATTCGCATCGGTTGCCACACCCGTGGTGCCATTTGCCGGAGAGGTGCTGCTAACCGTCGGAGCATCGTCGACTACGGCGCAGCTGTTTGCTGCACCAGGTGTGATGCCACAAAAACTGAAATCCAAATTGTTTTGATTCGTGTCAACTCCATCCGGGGAGCGTGATAAGCCGAAGTTGTCCTCGGAAGGGTCATCAAGCAGACCAACACCTGAGCCTTCGATATAGGGTGGCGCTGAGTCGCCCTCATAACTGAGTGCATCCACCAGCGAAGAACCGTCTTTAAGGCCGATGGCATCGGGTGCTCCGTTTTGAATAAAATTGGTGTCCGGGCTCTCATCCAGATCACAATTAGCAACGGTGGCTGCATTGGCACAGACGACGAAATAATCCCCTGCGGCCAGGCTGACAGCAGGCAAAGGAATTGTGTTATATGCACTCCCGCCACTGACCAGTTCGATGGTATAGGTCGAAAGGTTCACACTGCTTCCGCCGGTGTTCTTGATTTCAAGGAATTCCGCGGTATCTGTGCCTGCCTGATCATAGTCAACCTCGTTGATGACCAGTTGCGCGGCAACAGGACTGGCGAAGAGTAACAACAACATCAGGACACCCAGCAGTGGGACATGGTGCTTTAGCGCTGTGAAACCTGGAAAACGATGAGTCAGAAAACGATGTAATAGGTGCTGCATTTTAAATCCCCTGAAATGGTGGTTCTAAACGTGCCGAGCCTGAGAAACGAGTTGTTTGAGCGTGGGCTAAACATGAATTCCCGATATTTTCCAGTGGGCAACGGCTGAAGCTGATGTACGAGTTTAACGCAAACTTGTGTGCGACAACATCATCATAAGCTGAATAATATGGTGACATTGTGACAATTGTCGCGGTTTGCTGCTTCCTTGGTTACACTGCCTGTCATGCAAAAATCGTTGGGAGAGAAGCGGTGCCGGATTTGGCAAAGATAAGCAAAAGATATCTGGCTGCCGGGTTGGCGTTAGCGGGCATCCTGTTTTTCACCAGTGGCCAGGCAGCCGTGCCGGAGTCTTCCTACTCCGATTTACACTGGCGCCAGGTCGGCCCATTTCGTGGCGGCTGGGCCACTGCGGTTGCCGGGCATCCGGATGAAGTTACGACGTTTTACTTTGGCTCAGCCGATGGCGGTGTCTGGAAAACAGACAATGCCGGTGTGACCTGGAGACCGTTGTTTGAGAAGCAGGGCAGTGCTTCAATCGGTGCGTTGGAGATAGCTCCCAACAATCCGGATGTAATATGGGTGGGTACCGGCCAGATACAGCAGCGCTGGGATATCGTTGATGGTGACGGTGTTTATCGTTCCACTGATGCCGGGGAGACATGGAAACACGTCGGGCTCAGCGACACACGTCACATCGGTGATTTATGGGTTGACCCGAATGACGACAAAATTGCGATTGTCGCAGCCCTGGGTCACGTGTTCGGTCCCAACAAACAACGCGGTCTTTTCCGGACAGAAAACGCCGGCGAAAGCTGGGACCAGGTATTGTACCTTGACGACACTACCGGTGCGGCCGATCTGGCCTACAGCGCTGATGCACCCGGCATTTTGTATGCATCACTTTGGCAGGTTCAACGCCACCCCTGGCTGGATTATTTCCAACCTACGGTGGGTGGCAACAGCAGTATCTGGCGCTCCACTGATGCTGGACGCAGTTGGAATTCCGTGGCTGGAAATGGCCTTCCAGACAAACCGTTGAGCCGTATCGAAATTGCCGTGGCTCCGGGTCATCAGGCGCAGCGTATTTGGGCCTCTGTTGACGTTGCCGGTGGAGGCGGTCTCTACCGTTCTGAAGATGGCGGCGCAAATTGGGCCCTGATCAATAGCGATAGCAGCCTGGCTGGCAGCTACATGGCCTGGCTGACAGCAGACCCGACTGACGACAACACGGTATGGGCGGGTGGGCAACCACTGCGTCGTTCAACCGATGGTGGCGCCACCTTTACCATCGTTCGCAGTTCACCGGGTGGTGATGATTACCATGCACTATGGATTGATCCCCGGGACACCAATCGAATGATTACCGGTGCCGATCAGGGTGCGGTAGTCACTTTCAATGGCGGCGAAAGCTGGAGCAGCTGGTTCAACCAGCCTACCGGCCAGTTTTATCGGGTTGCGGTGGATAATGGTTTTCCCTATCGCATTTACAGCGGTCAACAGGACAGCGGTACTGTCTCCATCGCCAGTCGCAGTGATTATGGCCGTATCAGTTTTCGTGACTGGAACCCGGTGGGTGGTGATGAACGTGATGGGGATGTACCAGACCCGCTGGATGCCAATATTGTTTACGGTGCAGGTCTGGGTGGCCGCATTTCCAAATGGAACGCGTCAACCGCCCAGGTGCAGAATGTTTCACCATGGCCGGTTTCGAGTTACGCGGAAAACCCGTTGGAAGTCGAATACCGCTATGACTGGATCACCCCACTGGCGATATCGGCAGTTAAACCCCATGCAATGTACACCGCAGCACAAATGTTGTTTCGCTCAACCGATGGTGGTCAAAGCTGGCAAACCATCAGCCAGGATCTGACCGGTGCAGACTCCTCGGCTACCGGGTGCACCGACAGGACCCCGGTAACCCGGGCTACAGCCTGCGGTTTTGCGAGTATTTTTGCGATAGCACCATCGCCACTACGTGACGGCCTGGTATGGGTTGGCACCAGCAATGGATTGGTGCACCTGACCAGCAATGGTGGCCAGGACTGGCAGAACGTGACACCGGCCGGGTTGGAGGATTGGAGCAAGATCAACCTGATCGACGCATCGGCAATTGATACGAAAACGGCTTACGTGGCGGTTGACCGGCATCGCCTGAATGATTTTTCCCCGCGTGCCTACGTCACCCATGATGCGGGCAGCCACTGGCGGGAAATAGGTCATGGTTTACCGGATGGTGTCTATGTCAAGGTTGTGCGTGAAGACCCGATGCGTCGCGGTTTGCTCTATGCAGGTACCAGTCGTGGTGTTTTCGTGTCCTTTGATGACGGCGAACACTGGCAAAGCCTGCAGCTTAATTTGCCAACCACCGGTGTCAATGATCTGCTGGTGCACGAAGACGACCTGGTCATTG
>Ga0316201_10003892_pt1 | contig 11132 bp, 5 predicted proteins | sample CS6wburrow_MG_FD_204516 | JGI IMG/M metagenome (GOLD analysis project Ga0316201, IMG submission 204516) | Coastal sediment microbial communities from Delaware Bay, Delaware, United States - CS-6 worm burrow | ecosystem: Environmental > Aquatic > Marine > Coastal > Sediment | place: USA: Delaware... | reverse complement strand
CGGATTTGTTCGGCGGCGAGACTCGGCTTTGGTATGGCCGCTGGGATTACAAATACCTGAGTGCGGCGCGCCAGGGCGCAGCAGGGGCGATCATCATTCACACGTCGCCATCGGCCGGCTACCCGTGGCAGGTGGTCCAGACCTCGTGGACGGGCGTGCAGTTTGAACTGCCGGCAGGCGACGAACCGCGCAGCCAGGTAAATGCATGGCTCACCGAAGACACGGCACGCGATCTCGTCGCAATGGCGGGCCTGGATCTGGATGAGCTGCGTGAGGCGGCCTTCAACCGCGACTTCCAGCCCGTGCCGCTTGGTATCACGACGTCGCTCGCCATGGATGTCGAGATTCAGCGCGTGCAGTCAGCCAATATTCTTGGCCTGATTCCTGGCAGTGACCCGGAACTCAAGGATGAGGTTGTTGTGTATACCGCCCATCACGACCACCTGGGTATAGGCACACCGAACGAAGACGGCGATGCGATCTACAACGGCGCGATGGACAACGCGACCGGTGTGGCACAGGTCATGGCGATCGCGAAAGCAATAAAGGCGATGCCGGAGGCGCCGAGACGGTCAATTCTCGTCAACCTTGTCGGCGCTGAGGAGCAGGGCTTGCTGGGTTCGGAGTACTACGCAGCCAATCCGACGTTTGCGCCAGGAAAAATCGCGGCAAACCTGAACTACGACGGCGGCAATATCTGGGGCCACACTCATGACGTGACGTTTGTCGGTCTTGGCAAGTCAACGGTCGATGAAATTGTCACGCTGATCGCCGGCGAGCAAGGGCGTGTCGTCAAGCCCGATCAGTTTGCCGACAAAGGATACTTCTATCGGTCAGACCAGTTCAGTTTCGCCAAGATCGGCGTTCCGGCCATGTATCTCGACACCGGTACTGACTTCGTCGATCGGCCACCGGAGTGGGGCCGCGAGCAACAGGAACACTACACCGAAGTGAACTATCACCAGCCCACGGATGAGTACAGTCCTGCGTGGACGTTTGACGGCATGGTTGACGATGCGTTGCTGGGCTTCTGGACGGGACTCGCCATTGCGAACGCGGATGAGAAACCGACCTGGAATCCGGGTGATGAGTTTGAAGCGGCTCGCCTCGAAGCGCTCAGGGCGCTGGAGGAATAGGGCGGCTATCTAGTCAGAGATGCTGGTCGAGTTTCGGCCAGCGTCCTTGGCTCGATACAATGCCTCGTCGGCACGGTGCAGCCAGTCGTTGCCGTTCTCGCCTTTCTTGAGTTCGGCAACGCCCAGGGAAATCGTGACTGCGTGATCCGGGACGAGTTCGTTCGCATAAACCAGGGTCCGAAGCTGTTCCGCGAGGTGTACAGCCCGGCTCAGGTCAGCCCCCTCAAGAACGACGACAAATTCCTCACCGCCGATCCGGTACAAGCTGTCGGTCACGCGAATACGCAGGTCTATGATTTCGGTAACGCGTTTGAGGATCTGATCGCCGACGGCGTGTCCGTGAACATCATTTACCTTCTTGAAATGATCGAGATCGATCAGCACCAGCGATGCGGCAGTTCCGGAGCGCCGGTGTGTATTCACCACGTCGGAGAGCTTCGCGTCGAGCGCACGACGATTGCCCGCGCCAGTCAGCGGGTCTTTCGTTGCCAGCACAAGTAACTGCTCTCGTTGTCGGCTCGTTATCAGAGAGAAAGCGAATGCAAATGCGCTGGTCACGAGGATCGTGATGAAGATAGTGCCTGTCTCATGCGAGTCGCCCGCCGGCAAAATGGCAGGTAACAGCGCCGCGACTGTAATCACGGCCCCGAGCGCGGCTTCGCGAGGTTGGATCAGGTAGAACACGGCGATGAGGGCCGGAAATATCCAGTAGATCTGGACAGGTCCGTTGACGTAGACGGTCAAGATAACACCGCTCAGGCACAGAAAGGCGATAGCAATACTCGCGGCCCGCACACGTCGTGTGCGATAGACATACGTTCCGAGGGCGACAAAACCGGTGATGATGATCGTATCGATAGCCGCGGCAGCCCACTCCTGCTGCATAAATCGTTGGATCGCAAACGGCAATACGCCGAGGGCACCTGCAGCGCTCAGGATAAGCGGCAGGAAGGTTTCAACGGATCGGTTTTCTTGGTCAGACCGGACGATGTATCGCCAGGCGTCCATTCCCGAGTGCAGTCTTTTCATGCCGGTGAGAGTACCTCACGAACGCTTGAAGCGGCTAAAGAATCCACCTTTTTTTTGTTGTTCATCGTCGTCATCGAGCGAACCGGGCGCGTCGCGATCCGAAATCGGAGGACGAACGTTCAGGGCTTTTAGCGTCTGGGTCATCGACGTGTTGATCTGGTCCTCGATCGGTTCCGGCGCCGCCGGTTGTTCGGAGGACTCGTTCGTTGGTTCACGCAACGAAGGATGCAGGTCCGCATTCAGCGCACGCACGGTTTTCAGCCGCTGTGATGCCGAAAGGTCCAGACCGGCTTCACCGCCATGCTCGCGAGTCTCTAATGAGACTTCGAGGGAAGGCTCTTCGGTAGCAACGGCGGACGTGTGGGGTGTGCCCGCTGCCTGTGCCATGGTAGCGGCAGACGTATCAAACAGCGCGAGCTCTCCGTCATTTGCCGGTTCACCTGCGGCGCCAGCCGCGACGACCTGCGAGGCAATGAGGTTGATCTCTTCGCCAAACAACGTTTCAGCAAGCTTGTCGTCGACGTCTTCGATGGTCTTGGCCTTGGCCAGTTCGGCAGTAATTCTCTCGATTTCGGCGTCGGCCTTCTTTGCTTTCTGCGGGGCAACGCGAACTTCGGGAACGCCGGTGTCAGCCGCGCCTGCCGGTGAGTCTTCCGACGCTGTCGGGCTGATCTGGCCTGGCTCATCGATCAGATGGTCTTTAATGCGCGCCTCGATGGCGTTATCGAGCGTAATCTCGGGAATCTCATCGATATTTTGTTCGACTTTGGGCGCCGTTGGGACCGGGACAGCAGGAGCTTCAGGCTCGGGCGCCGGCCCATCGTCCGTGTCGCCGTGAGCGAAAGCCATGGCTTTTTCCAGTGCGTCCAGGTCGGGTCTCAGCTCTGCCAGTGTCGGATCACGTTCCCAGTCAGGGATGTCCTCAGCGACGTCGTCGAGGGTTGGCAGGACCTCGGGTTCCGGTTCGGGTTGCGGCTCGGGTTCAGCGACAAGAACCGGCTCGGGCTCAGGATCCGGTTCAGGCTGCGGCGCGATCTCGGCGGCGGGATGCAGTTCGGGCAGTTCTGGTAATTCTGGCAGTTCTGGCAGGCTGTCGAGTCCGGGGATTTCCTCACTGTGAAGCTCCGGAATGATTTCTTCCGGATCAGCCTCAAGTTCCGCGGTAACGAACTCCGGGGCAAGTACTTCCAGATCCGGGAGCGTGTCCTGGATCAATTCCGGAATGTCATCCATGGATGGCAACGATGCGTCCGGCGCCTCGTCCGAAAATACGATAACCGGCTCAGGAGCAGGCTCAGGTTCAGCTGCGAGAATTGGTTCTGGTTCTGGTTCTGGTTCTGGTTCTGGCGCAGCAGCGGCGGCAGGCGCGGTATCGAAATTCTCAGTCTCAAATCCAAATTCGTTCCTGGCGACCTCGGCAACGTAGGCAGCCGATACCTTTTGCATGCCATCGGACGCGGCAGCCGTTAGGGCCGCCTCGACTATGTTGTTAGCGATGCGGGGAATACCGCCGCTCAGGTGATGTACCAGTGCGGCGCAGCGATTATCAAATATGAACTCGAAATCCGCACCGGCGAGACGGAAGCAGTGCATCAGGTAGCCCCGAAGCTCAGCGGCGCTAAGCGGTGCGACCGTGAGGCGCTGGCGCGAACGTTGGTCCAGGCGCGCGAGCTGCGGGTCCTTGCAGAATGCCGCCAGGCGCTCGTCGCCCATGAGGATGACAGCCGCGCCGCCGGAATCGCCGGCATCGGCCGCCGTCAGTGCCTCAAGTTCAGATAGTGTCTCCGCGCCAGTCCGCAGCGCGTCTTCGACCACCACGACAAGGCGCATGTTCTGTGAATCAAGTTGGTGTAGTTGCTCCCGCAGAGCGGCGAACTGGCGAATCGGGCCTCTTGGGGGTTCAGCAACGCCAAGCTCTTCGAGCAGGAATTCCAGCGCATCCGTACCCTGAAGGTGAATCCGGCCAATACGCACTATCTTGTGGCTGCTGGATAGCGCATTCAGCGCCTTGGCGACCACGGTGGTTTTGCCGGATCCAGCGGGACCGGATACGGCGATCACCGTGTCCTGCGAGGCGAGTCCCTTCTTCAGGGCAGACATCGTAGACGCGGTTTGCGGTCCCACGAAAACGTTGGTGCCTGTGGCCTTGGCCATGAAAGGGCGCTTGTTCAGTCCAAAATGTTGTTCGTACATAACGGTCCGGTCGGCAAAAATACAGGCTGTAAACAAGTCACGGCCTTAACAGACGGTCAGTTTGTGGGGTACTGCGCTCAATTTCATGGAGTTATGTCACAAATTTGGCTCTTCGACGGGGAGCTGCGGGGCGTGGGGCCGACAGCACCCACTCGAATAAACCCCTGAATTCAGTGTCAAAAGCGTTCAGAATACGTCTTCGCTCGCGCACTCAAAAGAACGTGTAAGGAAGAAGCAATAAATGCGTAAGTTATTGATTTTTGGGATTCTGGTAGCATCGGTCGTGGGTGTTATCGCAATGACCAGCATGCGCCCAGAGGCGCCGAAGAAAGAGCGCGTCGAGCTCGATCCACTGGTTGAAGTGCAGGTGCTCGAATCGATGGACGCGAAATTCGAGATTCGCAGCCAGGGGACAGTGTGGCCCGGAACCGAGACGATTCTGAGTGCAGAGGTGTCCGGGACGATTACTTCCATCTCGCCGAAATTCGTCGCTGGCGGTGTCTTCGACAAGAACGAGGTGCTGATGCGGATTGACCCGACGAACTACGATGTCGCGGTCAGACAGGCCGCAGCGCTCGTCAAGCAGCGGCAGATCGAATTTGATGGGGCGCAGAAGCTTCGCAGCCAGGGTTATCGCGCCGAGGCGGAGCTTGCGGCGGCGGCGGCGGCACTCGCGACGGCTGAAGCGGACGTTGTCAGGGCGCGTCGGAACCTTGAACGCACCTATATTCGACTGCCCTACGCCGGCCTTGTCCGTGCAAAAGAAGTAGACCTGGGACGGTTTGTCAGCCCAGGCGTGCGACTGGGCGTGGTGTTCTCGACCGATTATGCCGAAGTTCGTTTGCCGTTGACCGATACCGATCTTGCTTTCGTCGACTTGCCCACGACGAGGGCCGTGTCGTCATCCGAGACCATAGACGGCCCGCCAGTGGTTTTGTCGGCCGTCCAGAAGGGTCGTAGGGCTGAATGGCAGGCAAGGATTGTCAGAACAGAAGGTGTGGTCGATGAAAAAAGTCGTGTGACCTATGTGGTCGCGCGCATCGAGGACCCTTATCGTCGGCGCAGCGACGGTAATGAACTGCCCGTTGGTACTTTTGTACAGGCCTCGATCGAAGGCACCCTCGCCGAAGATGTCGTACGGATTCCACGCGCAGTTGTGCGTGGTTCCGACCAGGTTGTTTTTGTGGACGATGACGACAAGCTTATGGTCCGGACTGTCGATATTGCTCGATCTGACGCGAATTATTTGTATGTCCGTGGTGGAGCCGTAGTAGGCGAACGCATCGTCCTGACCGCGCTGGAATCGCCGATAAACGGTATGTCTGTCAGAACCCAGGAAAGCGGAGACTAGATCATGCGTGGACCCGGAGTCACCCAGGAAAAAGGCATTATCGCTTGGTTCGCCGCAAATCATGTCGCGGCCAACCTGTTGATGATCATGATTATTGTCGGCGGCCTGATCACGGTCGGCACGATTCGCAAGGAAACGAATCCGGATCTTGAATTCAACATGATCCAGGTTCGGGTGCCGTACCTCGGCGCGGCGCCACAGGAAGTGGAGGAAGGCGTCATCCTGAAGATCGAAGATGCCATTCAGGACCTCGTCGGCATCAAGAAAATTCGCTCGAGCGCGGTTGAGGGTTCCGGGAATGTGACGCTTGAGGTTTATGCAGACGCCGATCTCAATCAACTACTCAGTGACGTCAAGACGCGTATTGATGCGATCTCGACGTTCCCGGCTCTCACCGAAAAACCGATTATCTACAAACAGGAACGCAACAGACCCGTCATCATGGTCGCGTTGCATGGCGACCTCAACCGTTTTGGACGCAAAGTGCTTGGCAACGAAATTCGTAATGAGTTGTTGCGAATGCCCGAGGTCAACAACGTTATTTTCCACGGAGACACGCCCTACGAAATCAGTGTTGAGGTGTCGGAACAGACGCTGCGCCAGTATGGGCTGACAATGAGCGAGATTTCGCTGGCGATCAGGAACTCGGCTGTCGACATGCCGGGTGGCACGATCAAATCGGAAGGCGGCGATATCCTGTTGCGGACCAAGGGGCAAGTCTATACAGGCAGCGAATTCGGCCAGATTGTTTTGCGGACGTTTGCTGACGGCACGCGACTGATGCTCGGTGACATTGCCAATATCGAAGACGGTTTCGTAGAGAGCGACCGCTTCAGTCGCTTCAATGGAGAGCCCAACTCGACATTGCAGGTTGTAGCAGGATCAAACCAGAACGAAATCGAGACAGCACGCGTTGTCAAAGAGTACATCGCGAACAAGCGCAGGTCGTTGCCGGACGGTGTTCATCTCGATACCTGGATCGACTTGCCAAAGTACCTCCAGGGCAGTCTTGATCGCATGCTGGGCAATATGGTGTCCGGGGCAATACTGGTCTTTATTGTCCTGTCACTGTTCCTGCGCATGAAAGTCGCCTTCTGGGTCATCGTGGGCCTGCCGGTTTCGTTCCTCGGCGCCTTGTGGCTCATGCCGACCTGGCCTGTGTCGATCAACACGATGAGTCTCTTCGGCTTTATTATCGTGCTGGGTATTGTGGTCGATGATGCAATTATCATCGGTGAGAGTGCGTATACGAAGATACGTGCCGACGGGCACACGCTCGACAATGTCATTCAGGGTGCGCATCGCGTGGCAGTTCCCGCCACGTTTGGTGTTCTGACGACAATTGCGGCATTTGCACCAATGATGTTCATTGGTGGCGTTGTTGGTCCGTTTTTTGAGGCAATGGCGTTTGTCGTTATCCTGTGTCTCGCGTTTTCGCTGGTGGAATCAAAGCTGATCCTGCCATCACATCTGGTGCAGGCCAATATTCCACCCATCGACGAAGAAGATCTGTTTAATCCGCAGCGCCAGATTGGATTTTTTGAACGGTTCCCGCGTTTCTTCCTGAAGATCCAGCGGCATGTGCAGCATGGTTTGCATAAGCTGATACACGACGTTTACAAGCCATGGCTTGAACGCGCCGTTGATAACCGTGGACTTACCGTAACGATCTTTTCGGCGATACTGATTCTCACCATCGGGCTGATGACCAGTGGCATTGCGCGCGTTGTGGTCTTCCCGGACTTCGCGTCCGACTTCATCCAGGTCAGAATGGAGATGCACTCTGGTACACCTCCGGCTGCTCGTGATAAGGCCGCAGAGAAAATCCAGCGAGCCCTGCTTGATTTGAATGAAGAATACGTAAGCGAGCATCCGGATTCTCTGCCTATCATGCAGCATATCGGCATGTGGACGCCTAGCGATACGAGCATGACGGCGTTCGTCGAACTTCCGTCTGATGAGAAGCGCCCTTACGAAATGACTGAGGTCACGGAGCTTTGGCGTGAGCGGGTCGGCGAGCTGCCGGGGGTGAAGGAGTTGAAATTCGTGGGAACCGGGCACATCGGCGGCGGCGCTCCGTTGAGTTTCCGGCTGGACGGAAACAACATGGACATGCTGGAGGCGGCAGCGGCGGATCTCGCGGTAGAACTGCAGAACTATGAGGGTGTTTTCGACATCGTTAACTCGGCGACATCCGGCACCGAGGAGATCAAGCTCAAGATCAAACCCGAGGCTGAGGCACTAGGGCTCACGATGTCGTCGCTGGGCCGGCAAGTGCGCCAGGCGTTCTATGGTGAAGAGGCGCAGCGCATTCAGCGTGGTAAGGACGAGCTTAGGGTGATGGTGCGCTATCCGATAGAGGAACGACGATCCATTGCCGATCTGGAAAACATGCGCATCCGAACCCCGGATGGAGACGAGGTTCCATTTGCGTCGGTTGCCGAGGTGTCTTTCGGTAAGGGCTATTCCAGAATCCAGCGACTCGATCGCTCACGGACAGTAACGGTATCAGCGGATATTAACGCTGACGTTGTTGAGCCGGGACAGGTCATTCGTGAGATGTCTGCCGGGTTTATTCCCGAACTACTGTCACGCTACCCGGGTGTTCAATACGGACTTGAAGGCTCGAGCCAGGACCAGGTTGATTTCATCCGCAAAATTCAGATTGCAGGGTTGGCGGCGATGTTTCTGATTTTCGCCCTGATCGCGATTCCACTGCATTCGTACTCACAGCCGCTCATTATCATGTCCGTCATTCCGTTCGGTGCCATTGGTGCTGTTATCGGTCATATCATAATGGGCCGCCCGATCAGCATGTTCTCCATGTTCGGGTTGATTGCACTTGCAGGCGTGGTGGTCAACGACAGCCTGATCCTCGTTGACTTTATAAACAAGGCGCGGATACGAGGTGTCGCAATGCGCGACGCCGTAATTGAATCGGGTACGGCCCGCTTCCGCGCAATTGTGCTCACGTCGTTCACGACAGCTGCCGGCCTGATTCCGATAATGCTGGAGACGGACCCACAGGCGCAGGCCATTATTCCAACGGCAATATCGATTGGTTACGGCATCGTATTTGCGACCATCATCACGCTGTTCCTCGTGCCGTGTCTTTACCTGCTTCAGGAAGACGGCTTTGCCTGGATGCGTAATTTCAAGACCTGGCTTTCAGGACGACCGGTTACGGATAAGACGGGCGTATGACCCCGGCCGCCGGGCACTCCGACGCCGAGATTCGATCCGGCGTCTTGTTCGGTTTGATTGCCTACTCGCTGTGGGGCGTGTTTCCCGTGTATTTCAAATGGATCGAGACGGTCGCCCCAACGGAAGTGCTCGTGCACCGCGTAGTATGGGCCGTTCCATTTGGTGCCTTTATTATCTTCGCCAGGCGGCAGTGGCCACAGGTGCGCGCTGCATTTGTGGATCGTTCCATGCTCGCGTGGCTCACGCTGGCCGCATTGTGCATCTCCATCAATTGGCTAATCTACATCTGGGCCGTACAGAACAAACGCATCTTCGAAGCGAGTCTTGGCTATTACATCAATCCGCTGATATATGTCGCCGTGGGTGTGGTCCTGTTGGGCGAGCGCCTGCGCAGAGCTCAGATGATGGCGGTTGTTCTCGCATTCATTGGCGTTAGTTATCTCACGATCAGCGGCGGCGTATTTCCATGGGTGGCGCTGTCACTGGCGACGTTGTTCACGGCCTATGGGGTGATTCGCAAGCAGGTGTCGATCGGTGCAATGCCGGGATTGTTTATCGAGACATCGCTGCTGTTTCCGTTCGCAGTCGCCTGGTTGTGCTTTCTCCTGCTGAAGGGCAATGCGTCTTTCGCTGCCGGTGATTCCAGTCAGTCGTTCCTCCTCCTGATGGCTGGGCCGATCACGGTGATGCCGCTATTGCTGTTTGCACTGTCTGCCAAGCGTCTGACACTGACGACGATCGGTTTTATGCAATTCCTGGCACCGACACTGCAGTTTCTTACCGGGCTGTACTACGGTGAAAAACTAAGCCCTGCACACATCGTGTGCTTTAGCTTTATCTGGGTGGCTGTCGCATTTTTTAGTTTCGACGCGCTATCCGCAGGCAGAAAAAAACCCTCGCAAGCGTAGCCTGCGAGGGTTTGTTGGGAGCGAGCTCCCGCTTACTTGTTGGCCTTGCGTTCCTGCGCTTCCCTGATGACTTCCTCAGCCACATTCATCGGTGTTGGGGCGTAGTGCGAGAACTCCATCGAGAACTGGCCGCGACCAGAGGTCAGCGTACGCAGGTGACCGATGTAGCCGAACATCTCGGCCAGCGGCGCATCCGCTTTGACGCGAACGCCCGTGGCACCAGCGTCCTGCGACTTGATCATGCCGCGACGGCGATTCAGGTCACCGATAACATCACCGACATTGTCGTCAGGCGTAAATACGTCGACCTTCATGATCGGCTCAAGCAGCTGCACGCCGGCTTTCGGTACCGATTGACGATACGCGGCCTTGGTAGCGATCTCGAATGCGAGTGCCGATGAGTCGACGGCATGGTAGCTACCATCAAGCAGCGTGAATTTGACGTCGAGCAGCGGATAGCCAGCCAACGTGCCTTCGCCCATGCAGCTCTCGAAGGCCTTTTCGATGGCACTCCAGTATTCGCGCGGGACGTTACCACCCGTGACTTTCGACTCGAACTCGTAGCCCGCGTTTTTCTCGGCAGGCTCGATCGAGTACTCGATCTTGCCGTACTGGCCGGAGCCACCCGATTGTTTCTTATGGGTGTAGGTGTCTTCGATCATCTTCGTAATCGTCTCGCGATAGGCAACCTGCGGCTTACCCATCTCGACATCGACGTGATGCGTGCGCCGCAGGATATCGACCTTGATGTCGAGGTGCAGTTCGCCCATACCCTTAATCAGCGTCTCGCCCGAGTCTTCGTCGGTCGCAACCTGGAAGGAGGGGTCTTCCTGAACCATCTTGTTCAGTGCGACGCCCATCTTCTCCGTTCCGGCCTTGTCCTTCGGCGAGATTGCAACCGAGATGACCGGATCCGGGAATACCATCGGCTCAAGCGTTGCCGGATCCTTTGGATCAGCCAGCGTGTGGCCTGTTCGTGTGTTCTTCATGCCGAGCAGGGCAACGATATCGCCCGCCTGAGCCGTTTCGAGCTCCTGGCGCGAATCAGCGTGCATCTCAACGATACGGCCGATACGTTCGGTCTTTCCCGTGAAAGTGTTCAGGACACTGTCGCCTTTCTTCAACTGACCCGAGTAGATGCGCGTGAAGGTCAGGGCGCCGTAACGGTCGTCCATGATCTTGAACGCCAGCGCACGAAGCGGCTTGTCCGGATCGACCTCCGCGAAGGAGCCCGTTTGCTGGCCATCGATGTCCATTTCCGGCTGTGGCTTCACTTCCGTCGGGTTCGGCAGATAGTCAACAACTGCATTA
>Ga0316201_10003891_pt1 | contig 11134 bp, 12 predicted proteins | sample CS6wburrow_MG_FD_204516 | JGI IMG/M metagenome (GOLD analysis project Ga0316201, IMG submission 204516) | Coastal sediment microbial communities from Delaware Bay, Delaware, United States - CS-6 worm burrow | ecosystem: Environmental > Aquatic > Marine > Coastal > Sediment | place: USA... | reverse complement strand
AGAGAGTGTGAACACCACGGCACTTGCCGTCAGTGTTGCAATGGAGCGTAGTTTTTGATGGCGCTTTACCTGCCGGCTCACCGCCGCAGTGCTGGCCAGCTGCCGAACCAGTATCACACCGACATGGGTCAAGACGGCAAGCCCGGCAAAAGCAACCAGTCGCCAGGGAAAACTCAGGCTGTTAACGAGCGCGAACAAATCATCCAAGCTGGGACCCTCCGTTTGGGTATGCAGTACTCATCACAACCGTGCAGCACTCAGTTACACAAATCTTATACAGCCATTCGCATCCCTCACAAGGTGCTATTGAATGAGAAACTAGTGAATGAGGCAGTCGTAAGGAATATTCAGACCTTTGTGCAGCTTTTTGATCATCACAAGCGTCAAGTTTCTGTAGGGCCCCGAGACCGTGCCGCGTTACCGCCAACGAATTCATCCTGGTGGCCGACATCTCTGTTTAACATGACAAATATTTCTGGTTTTTATTAACTAGTTATTGTTTTCCGGTCTATTTTGTCATACTTTTGCTCCAGCGACAGATATCGGACCCGTTTCCCCGTGACAGAGCCACTCCCCACCTGGACCTTCCTTAGCAACTACGCCCACGTGCTGATCTGTCTCGCCGACAATCCGGATGCGCGATTGCGTGACGTGGCGGGCAAGGTTGGCATTACCGAACGCACCGCTTTTAGGCTGATCGGCGAACTCGAAGAGGCAGGCATTCTCAAGCGCGCCAAGGAAGGCCGCCGCAATCACTACGTCATCAACACCAAAGCACATCTGCGTCACGCTATCGAGCAACAATGCACCGTTGGCGAGCTGCTGGAGACCGTTCTCCACCAGCAGGCGTCGGTGAACAATAAATCGGAGAAATTACAATGAACATCAAGACACTGCCTATTACTGCCCTCGCTCTACTACTCCTGTCGGATCCTGCCGAGAGCGTCGAGCCGTTATCGACGCCGGAGCTCGCGGAGCACTGTGCGTTCTATCTCGAAGATAGAGAAGGCAAAGACGCCATCTTTTGCGTTCGTTACGTGCAGGGATTCATCGACGGTGCGGTGGCAACCGACGCTCGTGTTCTCGAGAACATCGCGACGGAATTCGACGAGGACAAAACCTTCTCCGAACGTGCCATCCGCAGTCGCATCGGCACCCGCATCAACCGACGCGGCCCGACAGTCTACGCTGACTTCTGCCTCGGCGAGCCGGACTCGCTGGAAGAGGTTGTTGAAAAGGTGGTCGATGACCTCGCCAACCGCAAGGTACTGGACGAGGATCTGCTCGCCCGTGATGCTGTTTTTTCGACCTTGCGCCGTGAGTATCCCTGCAATCCGGACAATGAAAACTAAGTCCGCTCGATGAGCACGACCTCGAAAACAATCACGCGCATGCTGGTGCTGCTGGTGCCGTTGATCGCGGCATGGCTACTGTGGTCTGGCATTTACAAACCACTGCTGCTGGCGCTGGGGCTTTTCTCCTGCCTGCTTACAATCTATATCAAGCACCGTATGGACTACTTTGCGACCGACGTGTTTGCGTTGCGCTTCGGCGGCCGCCTGCTCCGCTACTGGCTGTGGCTCGCAAAAGAAGTCGTCAAGTCCAGCCTTGATGTCGCCCGTATCGTGCTCAGCCCGAGCCTGCCGATCAGCCCGCAGGTCGTAAGGATCAAGGCGAGCTGCGAGCACCCGGTCGACCAGGCGATTCTTGCGAACTCAATCACGCTGACGCCTGGCACGCTCGCGCTCGATGTGCACGACGGTGAAATCATCGTGCACGCCCTGACGCAGGCCGGTGCCGACGAACTCAAGCAGGGTGAAATGGACCGGCGCGTCGCAACGCTGCGTGGAGTTTAACGATGTACTACGCCGTAACAATCGCGACACTCATTACCATGGGATTGGCACTGGTGCGGGCACTGCTCGGTCCATCGATTTATGACCGACTGCTGGCTGCCAACATGTTCGGCACGAAAACGGTGTTGTTTTTGTCCGTAGTCGCTTTTCTGTACGGGCGGCCGGACTTCCTCGACCTCGCGCTGGTGTATGCGCTGATCAACTTTATCGGTGTGATCGCGGTCCTCGAGTTCATTCGGGAACGCGTAGACAACAACGGGGCGAAAAAGAACACAGGCGAGCAAAACTCATGACAACAGTCATCGACATTCTCAGCTGGGTATTTCTTACCGGCGGAGGCTTGTTCGTCTTCATCGGCGGGCTGGGCGCGTTGCGCATGCCCAACCTGTATACGCGCATGCATGCGGCAAGCCTGACAGACACGATGGGCGCCGTGCTGGTCCTCGTCGGTATCATGCTGCAAGCAGGCTTGACGCTTGCGACGATCAAGCTTGCGGCGATCCTTTTGTTCCTGCTGTTGACCAGCCCGACCGCATCGAATGCGCTGGCCAGCGCGGCGATTCTTTCCGGCCTGCAGCCACAAGAGGGAACAGTCAGGCCCGGCGGAGCAAGCGAATGATCATCATCCTGTTCGGCATCTTCCTGCTCGCGCTGACGGTGATAACGGCGCTCGCCATCGTGCAGAGCGAGAGCCTGTTTGCAGCCGTTATCCTGACCGGCATATTCAGCCTGTTGATGGCGGCCAACTTCTTTCTCCTCGACGCGGCCGACGTTGCGTTAACCGAGGCAGCGATCGGCGCAGGAGTCTCGACGGTCCTGTTTCTTGGCGCGCTCGCGCTGACCGGCGAGCAAGAACGCAGCGGTTCGAAGAATCGTTTGCTTGCACTCGGCGTTGTCACGATTACAACGCTGATTGTGATCTACGCCACCTTCGACAAACCGCGTTTCGGCGACCCAGCAGCACCGGTGCATCAGCACGTCGGGCCCTGGTACCTGGAAAAAACCCCGGAACTGATCGACATACCTAATGCGGTGACCGCCGTTCTCGCCAGTTTTCGCGGCTACGACACGATTGGGGAAGTCTTCGTCGTGCTCACCGCGGGCATCGGCGTGTTGTTCCTGCTCAGCGCACGCACTACAGCGCGCCCGGAAAACATGCAGCCCCCGAAAGAATCTCACCAGGGCCTGCGCCACTACCTCGTCCCGCGGGTTGTCGGTCGTATGCTAATTCCGTTCATTTTTCTGTTTGGATTGTACGTCCAGTTCCACGGTGATTATGGCCCCGGCGGCGGCTTCCAGGCGGGTGCAATCGTCGCCGCCTCTATCATCCTCTATGCGCTGCTGGAAGGCGAAGAGGCGGCGTTGCGCGCTTTGCCAATGCGGGTCCTGCAGTGGCTCATTGCCGGCGGCGCTCTGCTTTACGGCGCCATCGGTGTTATGGGCATGTTGTTAGGCGGCAACTTCCTCGACTACTCGGTACTGGCATCCGACCCGATCGCCGGCCAACACATCGGCATCATCCTTATCGAACTGGGCGTCGGCATCACCGTGACCGGCGTGCTGCTGAGCGTCTTCCATGCGTTCGCGGCCCGGGGCAAAGTCTGATGACGATACTCGGCCTCGTCTACTACTGGGTATTTGCCATCCTGCTGATGATCGGTTTCTACGCGGTCATCGCCAAGCCCAACCTGATCAAGAAGCTCATCGGCCTGTCGATATTCCAGGCAGCCGTGTTCCTGCTCTTCATAACGATGGGCAAGGTTGAGGGTGGCACCGCGCCGATCTTCCAGGACGGTGTGTCGCTGTACTCCAATCCTCTTCCGCAGGTACTCATTCTCACAGCGATCGTCGTGGGCATATCGACGACGGCACTCGGGCTCGGCATCGTCGTGCGTATCAAGGAAGAGTACGGCTCGATCGAAGAGGATGAAATCCAGGAGCGCGACCTGCAGTGAGCAATCTCGCGCACCATCTTCCGGCGCTCCAGGTCATAGTGCCGATGCTCAGCGCGCCGCTGGTCATGCTGCTCAAACCCAGCGGACTCGCGCGCGCGGCGGCTATCGCCGCCAGCCTGTTCGCCTTCGCGATCGCAATTGTGATGACGATGGGCGTGCTCGACGGCCATACGTACACCTATGCCATGGGCTCGTGGCCGGCGCCCTACGGCATCGAACTGAGTGTCGATCGCTTCAGTGCTTTGCTGCTGCTGATCGTGACCGGCGCGTCGAGCTTTGCGCTGATTGCCGGCCGCCGCAGCGTGGATGCCGATATCGACGCATCACGTCAGCCGCTGTTCTATACGGCCTGGCTGCTGGCGCTGGCCGGCCTGTCAGGCGTTCCGGTCGCAGCTGACGCTTTCAACATCTTCGTCTTCATGGAGATCTCGTCACTGGCAAGCTACGTCATCATTGCCGGTGGCTCGGACCGCCGCGCCCTGCCGGCGGTATTCAAATACCTGATCATGGGCACCATCGGTGCCACGTTCTACCTGATCGGCATTGGCCTGATCTACCTGATGACCGGCACGCTGAACCTCGCGGACATGGAGCTGCGGATTCACGAGGTTGCCGACCAGAAACCGATCCTGGTTGCGGCCGGTTTCATCACCATCGGCCTTGCGCTCAAGGCCGCCGTGTTCCCGCTGCACGTGTGGCTGCCGAACGCCTACACCTATGCGCCCAATACCGTAACGGTGTTTCTCGCTGCGTGTTCAACGAAAGTATCACTGTATCTTTTGCTGCGTTTCGACTTCTTCGTCTTCCAGGGGAATCTCGCCGGCCACGATGTGCAGTTCACCTATTTCCTGATGCCACTGGCGGTACTTGCGATCCTGATCGCCTCCGGTGTTGCCTTGTTCGAGCAGAACATCAAGCGATTGCTGGCATACTCGTCAATTGCGCAGATCGGTTACATCTTGCTGGGGGCGAGTTTCGTCACCGTGGCCGGGCTCACCGCCAGTACCGTTCATTTCTTTAACCATGCGCTGGCCAAGGGCGCTTTGTTCCTTGCGGTCAGCTGTCTTGCCACGTCGTGTGTGGGCCTGCGTTTATCCGACCTCGGCGGCGTAGCGAAACGCATGCCGTGGACAGCGGCCGCCTTTGTTGTCGCCGGCTTCAGTCTGATCGGCATTCCGGGAACAGCCGGCTTCATCAGCAAGTGGTACCTGATCACCGCCGCACTCGAACAAGGTTCGCTCGGCATCGCCTTAGTTGCTGTTCTCGTCATCAGTTCGCTGATGGCGGTTGTCTATATCTGGCGCATCGTTGAGGCAATCTATTTTGCCGAACCCACTTCCGACCTGTCGGCGGTGCGTGAAGCACCTTTTATGATGCTCGCTGTCACATGGATCGCCGCGCTTGCCAACGTCTACTTTGGGCTCGCACCGGAAGTGCCGGTAACCCTCGCCACATCCGCTGCCGAAATGCTGCTGGAGCACCTGCCATGAGCGGCACCGACCTGATACTGCTCGCGCTGGTATTGCCGCTCATTGGCGCCGTGGGTATCGCCGCGGCCAGCCGCATCGGCGACAACGCACGCGAAACGGTCACGCTGGTAACGGCCGGAGCGCTCGCCTGGACCGTGTGGAGCCTGGTACCCGAGCTGATGCAGGGTGGCCGGCCGTCGCTGGTGCTAGCCGAAGTGGTGCCCGGCATCGATATCGCATTCAGCGTTGAGCCGCTTGGCATGCTGTTTGCGGCACTCGCTTCGAGCCTGTGGATCGTCAATTCGATCTACTCCATCGGCTATATGCGCGGCAACAACGAAGCGAACCAGACACGCTTCTATATCTTTTTCGCAATAGCGCTGGCCGCTGCCATCGGCATTGCATTCGCCGACAACCTGTTCACGCTGTTCCTGTTCTACGAAATCCTGACGTTGTCGACCTACCCGCTGGTCTCGCACAAGGGCGATGCAAAGACCGTGCGCTCGGCACGCGTCTATCTCGGCGTATTGCTAACGACCTCGATTGGCTTGCTACTGCCGGCCATCATCTGGACCTATCTTGCCGCAGGTACGGGTACCTTCACGCCGGGTGGCATCCTGGAAGGCAAGATCGCCGGGCCCGCTGTCGGTCTTCTGCTCGGCTTGTTCGTATTTGGCGTGGGCAAGGCGGCTGTGATGCCGGTGCACCGCTGGCTGCCGGCGGCAATGGTTGCGCCGACTCCGGTCAGTGCGCTCTTGCATGCCGTCGCAGTCGTCAAGGCCGGCGTTTTCACAGTCACCAAGATCATCATCTACATATTCGGCGTCGACTTCCTGTTTGCCGAACCGAGCAGTGGCTGGCTGGTGTACGTGGCGGCGTTTACGATTATCGCCGCGAGCATCGTGGCGCTGCGGCAGCAGAACCTGAAACGTCTGCTGGCCTATTCGACAGTTGCTCAGCTCTCTTATGTGGTCATGGCGACGGCGATTCTCAAACCACTGGCCGAGGTTGGCGCGGCCGTGCACATCGTGGCGCACGCCTTCGGCAAGATCACGCTGTTCTTTGCGGCCGGCGCCATTTATACAGCGGCAAAGAAGACTGAGCTGCACCAGCTCAAAGGCATCGCGAGGCGCATGCCGTGGACCATGACGGCGTTCACAATCGGTGCATTGAGCATGATCGGTGTGCCACCGACCGGCGGCTTCGTTTCGAAGTGGTACATCCTCGCCGGCGCGTTCCAGGCTGACAACTACGTGGCAATTGCTGCGATTATTGCGAGCACCGCCTTAAACGCCGCCTATTTCCTACCGATCATCTACATGGCCTGGTTCCTTAAAGAGGACACGCCGCCGGCAAGGGAACACGGCGAGGCACCATTCGCAGCCGTACTCGCGTTGCTTATAACGGCGGCACTCACACTTGCATTTTTCTTCTTCAACGGACCGGTCCTGGAACTCGAGGGACAGCTGGTGCGGACGATTTCATGAACGATGACACCAAACAGGATCACTGGCTGGTACGCCCGGCAACTATTCGCAAACTCTGGTGGGGCTTCTCGATCGTGCTCGCCCTGACCGTTGCCGCTCAGTTCTTTGTTTACGTCAAAGGCTACTTCGGTGTCGATGGCTGGTTTGGGTTCGGCGCGGCGTTCGGCTTTTTGTCCTGCCTTGCCATGGTGCTGGTCGCCAAAGTCCTCGGCTTTTTCCTGAAGCGTGGTGAAGACTACTACGCTGCCGGAGACGACGATGTTTGATGTGCTGTCACCAGCGCTCGTTATGTTCGCCGGCGCAATACTTATCGGACTCGCGCGCGGCCACTGGCGAGCCCTGCTTGTGCTCGGCACGCCACTCGTGGTGCTGTGGGCCATCTGGCAGATTCCCGACGGCGTTGTAGCCACGGTGACGTTTCTCGACTACCCGATCGAGCCGATCGAGGGCAGCCCGCTGAGAAGGCTGTTCGCCACCATTTTCGCCGTGATGGCCTTCGGCGGCGGCCTGTATGCATTCCGCCAGGCGAAATGGTACGAATTGTCGGCCGCGTATATTTATGCGGCCGGCGCGATCGGCGTCAGCTTCGCAGGCGACCTGATCACCTTCTTCATGTACTGGGAGTTGATGGCGCTGTTTTCGACGGTGGTTGTCTGGTGCGGCGGCACACCGGGCGCCCATGCGGCCGGTATTCGCTACGCCATCATGCACCTCCTGGGCGGCGTCATTCTCAAGGTCGGTATTGAAGGTGTGATGATTCACACCGGCTCCATCGACGTGCAGCCGATGCTCGCCACGAACTTTGACACCTGGATGATCCTTGTCGGGATACTGATAAACGCGGCGGCACCACCGGTATCCGCCTGGCTCTCAGACGCGTATCCCGAATCCAGCCCGACCGGCTCCGTGTTCCTGTCGGCGTTCACGACGAAAACGGCGGTGCTCGCCCTGATACTGCTGTTCCCCGGTGAACCGGTCTTGATCGGCATCGGACTGTTCATGGTGATGTACGGCATCATCTACGCGCTGCTTGAAAACGACGTGCGTCGCATCCTTGCTTACTCGGTCGTTAACCAGGTTGGGTTCATGGTGTGCGCGGTGGGTATCGGCACACAGATGGCCCTGAACGGCGCGGCCGCGCACGCCTTTGCACACATTCTCTATAAAGCGCTGCTGTTTATGAGCGCGGGCGCGGTAATTTATCGCACCGGCTTTTCGAAGTGCACGGATCTCGGCGGCTTGTTTCGCACCATGCCGCTCACCGCCGTTTGCGGCATCATCGGCGCGCTCGCTATTTCCGGTTTTCCGCTGACCTCGGGCTTCACGACAAAGACGATGATCTCGCAGGCCGCGGCCGACGAAAGCCTCGTGTTCGTCTACTTCATGCTGGCTGCGGCTTCGGCGGGCGTCTTCCTGCACGCCGGCATCAAGTTTCCGTGGTTCGTGTTCTTCCAGAAAGACTCCGGATTGCGACCGAAAGACGCGCCGTGGAATATGGCCGCAGCTATGGTGCTGTTGAGTGCACTGTGCATTCTTTTGGGCGTGTTCCCGGAACTGCTATACGCCTATCTGCCCTACCCGGTCGAATATGTCCCGTATACCGCCGGCAAGGTTCTCTTTTACCTCCAGCTACTGCTGTTCTCCGGCCTTGCGTTCTTCCTGTTGCTGCCGCTCATGAAGCGCACTCTCACGATCAGCCTGGATACGGACTGGTTGTGGCGCATCTTACTGTTCAAGACCGCGCGTGCCGTCTATCTTTCAGTGGCTTCAGTTGGCAGCGCGTTGCAAGTCCGAGTCGGCGAATTCCTCGAAGTATTGCGCCGACGGGCAGAGGGCCATTTCGGCGCTCGGTTCGCGCGCGCCGGAGTCTTTGCGCGCGCCTGGTCTATCGGCACGACGGCCCTTTGGATTGCCGTGTTGTTGACGGCCTACGTCCTCGTTTATGTGCTGTAAGGCCGCAGCCCTCAAGCCCTGCCTTCGGAGAGCCACGGGGTGGGCGATAACCGGCTGTTTTTAATCAACTTGGAGAGCGTTCGTGGATTCTCTAAGTGGCAGTAGATGCTCGTTAGTGCTCAATCGAGTCCATTCAGAAGTGGCAAATTCCAGGCAGGCATTTCTCATCCACTCTCAGCGTATCGTCAGCCGGCCATAAAAGCGGCCATTGTGCCGGCCATGTTTTTGCTTATAACAATGATAACCATATGTTATAAATATAATTATGAGTGATTCGGAACCGGACAAAAAACCGGCCAAAATAACGGCCAACGGCGACCGGGGCGAAGGTGTTGGCCTGTTCGAACCGCTCGTGCTCTCGCACGGCCTCAAGCACCGCCCTGCCCTGACTGATCTGGCCCTGGAACTGGCCCAGGCGGCGAGCGGCCTCCGCGCAAGCCTGCCGGAGGGCGTCATGAAGGCCCTCGCCGAGCTTGTCCGGGCCATGAACTGCTACTACAGCAATCTTATCGAGGGCCATGACACGCATCCTGTCGATATTGAGCGGGCGCTGAAGGAAGACTTCAGTACAGATGCCAAACAGCGCAATCTGCAGCTAGAGGCCAAGGCCCACATTGCCGTCCAGAAATGGATCGACGAGGGCGGGCTGGACGGGCGGGCCACGACCGCCAACGGCATCATCGAGAGCCACCGGCGCTTTTGCGAGCTGCTGCCGGACGATCTGTTATGGATCGAGCACCCGCAGACTAAGGAGAAGTTGCCTGTCGTCCCGGGTGGTTTGCGTGAACATGATGTCGAAGTCGGACGGCATGTCGCCCCCAGTCCCGGAGCAATACGTCGCTTCCTGGAACGGTTCGAGAAAGTCTATAGCGGCCTTGGCAAGTCCGAGGCGGTTCTGGCAACAGCGGCCGCTCATCATCGCCTGCTCTGGATCCACCCGTTCCTCGATGGCAATGGCCGCGTTGCCCGCCTGATGTCATACGCAACCTTGCGGGAAACTCTGGATACAGGCGGCGTCTGGTCAATCGCAAGAGGCCTTGCCCGCAATGAACAGACCTACAAGCAGCACCTAATCGCCTGTGATGCGACCCGCCGCAATGATCTTGATGGTCGCGGGCATCTGAGCGAGGAGGCCCTGGCAAGATTTACTCGCTTTTTCCTGGAAACCTGCCTTGATCAGGTCAAATTTATGGAAGAACTTGTCCAGCCTGAAAAGCTCCGTACCAGAATCAAGCTCTGGGCCGATGAAGAGGTAGCAGCCGACAGTCTGCCGAAGCAGGCCGGTGCGGTCCTTGACGCAATCCTGTTTCGTGGCGAACTACCCCGCGGCGATGTTCCCGAACTTCTTAATACCAGTGAACGCACTGCCCGCCGCGTCGTCTCGGCGCTGATCGATCATGGCGTCCTGACCGCCAATACAACAAAGAGCCCACTGCGTATCACCTTCCCTGCCAAACTTGCTTCACGCTGGATGCCGGGTCTTTTCCCGGAGCAGCGGGAGTAGAGTCTGTCCCTCGCGTTTATTCATCCTATGCGGCTTGCCGATAGTTTTCGTTTGCGGTGCGAATTCTTAAGGAATTGGATCCATAATGTTTGGGAATAGCGCACGATCACGCCCAAGCAGACGGGATGTCTGGGTCAGGAGTGGACTCTGCTAACGAACGTCTGCTTTTTCCGATAGCGGTCGCCTGAACGTCTTGTTTGGGAAAATTGAAACCTTCCGAAAACGGCCAATAGCGGCCGTCAGAGAGAACTACTGCTCGACAAAGATTTCGAGGATCTCGTCCCCATATTTGTCCACGGTCCCTGTCGATCGCCATCCTAAGTGTCGATAGAAACCGTACGACCTGCTCGCCGGGTCAGAAGAACACCCGAGGAACAGCCGAGCGTGACCAAGTTGCGCGAGTTTCCTACTTGTTCTTTCTAGCAGTTCTCGACCGATACCAAGACTCTCAAAATCAGGAAGCACTGCCACGACCTGTATCTCTCCGGTCTCACGCACGCCAAAGCAGAACCCAACTATCTTTTTGTCGACGATACAAACGTGACCCGGCAGCGCGCCGGAACGAGTGTTTTCTCTCCAGGATTCTGAAGTTATGCCGATGGAGCGTAGAAACTCTTCCGAGGCGGGATTTTGCCGCGTCTTTCCCCGGACGACCATGCACTCAGAAACGTCATCTGGCGATGCCGGTCTGAATTCTAAATTGGCCGGCTGGTGGTCTACCATCTTGATCAGCACCCCTAATCCGATGTGCAAGAGTGATCCGCTCCGGCGCGCCCGGACACCTCAAATTGCCGACGGCTGCAACGGGTCAGTGGCGGAAATTATAGCTCACAATTTGCTGCAGGCTGCTTTGCGAAGCTAAGCGGACCGCAGTTCTTCGTCCTGGTGAACTTCTCAGTACGGCCAGAAG
>Ga0316201_10003890_pt1 | contig 11135 bp, 8 predicted proteins | sample CS6wburrow_MG_FD_204516 | JGI IMG/M metagenome (GOLD analysis project Ga0316201, IMG submission 204516) | Coastal sediment microbial communities from Delaware Bay, Delaware, United States - CS-6 worm burrow | ecosystem: Environmental > Aquatic > Marine > Coastal > Sediment | place: USA: Delaware... | reverse complement strand
ATGCCGATGTTCGATGGAGGCGATCTGCTGGCGTTTGCCGAGCAGGCCAGTTGGCTCGCCTTCAATGATTACGAAGCCAAACTGATGGAAGAGCGAACCGGCCTTGGCCCCAGACAGCTGACGGAGATGGTAGAGGCTGTGGTGGTCACGCTTGGCGGCAAGGGATCCGTTATCTACACGCGAGAGCGCGAGTACCAGATACCGGTGGCCCCTACCGGGTGCCTGGTAGATCCCACGGGGTGTGGTGATGCCTATCGGGCGGGTTTGTTGTTTGGGCTGATGAATCAGATGGACTGGGATGTGGCGGGTCGTGTTGCCGCGTTGATGGGCGCGATCAAGATCGAGCGGGCGGGGACCCAAAATCACCGCTTCAACCTGGACGAGTTTCATACTCGATTCAGTGATGCCTTCGGTTTTACCTTTGCCTGAACATGGAAAGCGGCTACCGTAATTCAGCTACTATTTGGCGTCTCACAGAACCTCAGAGGCAACTATGACAGGACATTTCGACCAGGCTGGTTTTGTACCACTCAATATCGCGATTTTGACCGTTTCCGATACCCGTACTGAAGAGACCGATAAATCAGGGGGCGTGCTTCGGGAGGGCGCGGAATCCGCCGGACACAAAGTGGTGGAGAAGACCATCGTCAAAGATGACGTTTATCAGATGCGAGCGGTTTTTTCACGCTGGATCGCCGATCCCAGTGTGCACGCAATCCTCAGCACCGGAGGAACCGGCATCGCCGGTCGTGACAGTACACCCGAGGCGGTTATACCTCTGTTGGATAAACCAATCGAGGGGTTCGGTGAACTGTTCCGGGCCGTATCCATGGAGGAGATAGGCGCTTCGGCCATCCAGTCGCGAGCAATCGCCGGTCTAACCAATCAAACTTTGATTTTCTGTCTGCCTGGTTCAACCGGTGCATGCCGCACCGGCTGGGACAAGATACTGCAACCTCAGCTTGATCACCGTACGCGGCCGTGTAATTTTGCCCAGATGTTTCGAGCCTGATAAGCGCTGCTGACCGGCGGGCGTGGAGCCTGCGTAAAAAAATAGTTGAGAGACAACTCGTATGAGCGAATGTGATTGTTCATCCCATGGCGGACCAGATGAACTGAAGTCGCTGGAGGAGGCGCTTGAACTGCTGCTTTCGCATGCACGGACAGTTGATCTGGTCGAACAGGTCGGGATAGAGGATGCTCTGGGTCGGGTATTGGCAGAGCCGGTGACCAGCCGCATCACAATGCCACCCTGGGACAATAGTGCCATGGACGGTTATGCGGTAAACACAGCCGACCTGAACGCCGCTGGTATCAGACTGCCGGTCTCTCAGCGTATAGCCGCAGGCATTTCTGGGGCGCCCCTTGCTTCCGGGACGGCTGCGCGGATTTTTACCGGTGCACCGGTCCCGGAGAACGCCGATGCGATTGTCATCCAGGAGGTTTGCGCGCAGGAGGGTGACGCGGTAATCATCAACCAGCTGCCGGTGGTTGGCGCTAATATCAGACGCGCCGGCGAGGACACCTGCAAAGGTGACAGGGTTTTGGCTGCCGGAATCCGCTTGGAGCCTCAGCACATAGGGCTGTTAGCCTCGGTCGGCGTTGCGCGGGTGAGTGTTTACCGCCGCTTGAAAGTGGCGCTGTTCTCCTCCGGAGATGAGCTTGTCATGCCGGGGCGCTCTCTTGGTCCCGGACAGATCTATAACTCCAATGAGTTCACCCTGCAGGGGCTGCTGAATAATATCGGATGCGAAGTGGTCAAATTGGGTATTGTAAAAGATACGTTCGAGGCGACTTGCGATGCTTTATTGGACGCTGCGCAGCGCGCTGATCTGGTGATGGCTTCTGGTGGCGTGTCGGTGGGTGAAGAGGACCATATCAAACCGGCGGTGGAGAAGCTGGGTACGCTCGATCTGTGGAAGATTGCCATCCGGCCGGGAAAACCGCTCGCTTTTGGACACATCGGGAAGGTGCCTTTCATCGGCACTCCGGGCAATCCTGTTTCGCTGTTTGTAACTTATTGTCTGTTTGCTCGACCGTTCATCCTCAAAGCTCAGGGAGTTACGGATTCGCTGGCGCCCAGGGCAATGACAGCTCGAATCGATTTTGACTGGCCGCAGCCTGACAAACGGCGGGAGTTTGCACGGGCAAGGATGGAAATGAACGAGCAGGGTGAGGCGTGGATTTCGGTTCACCGCAGTCGTTCCTCAGGCGTACTTAGCTCTCTGGCATGGGCGAATGGATTGGCCGTTCTGCCGGAAAATCGGCCCTTGGCCAAGGGAGACTCGGTAAAGTTTCTACCTTTTAGCGAGCTACTATCATGATAAAGGTACTCTACTTTGCCCGCTTGAGAGAGGAGCTGAGTACCAGCACTGAATCCATGGATGCTGTTCCAGACATGCGTTCATTGGTTGGGCTCCTGCAGGATCGTGGCGGTGCCTGGGCTGAAATATTTGCTGATGACCAGTTGGTGATGATGTCGGTTAATCAGGAAATGGCGGATTTGGATACCGTGCTGACCGATGGCGACGAAGTCGCTTTTTTTCCGCCTGTCACGGGTGGGTGAGCCCTGATAATTGCTTCAGTGAAGCAATTATCAGGGCGAACGCCCGACAGGGAGGTCGTGCAGGACCGAGCCTACAGGGAGGTATCGGAATGGGGGTGATCTCAGGGCGAACACCCGACAGGGAATCTGGGCGCGAATACCCCCGTAGTGACTTGTCCACACGCCCGACTTCCGGGCGGCAGCCAGAAATAGGAGTTGCAGCATGACGAGGAGACGATCCTTGAATCGCATAATGATCCAAAACGAACCATTCGATGTGGCTGCGATACAGGAAGAGCTAAGGGCAAATGATCCCTCGATCGGTGCCGTGGTCACTTTTCTTGGGCTGATGCGGGACATGAACGAAGGTGATCAGGTGGCAGCGATGTTTCTTGAGCACTATCCGGGGATGACCGAAAAAGCGCTGCAGCAAATCCTGGCAGAGGCTGACCGGCGTTGGGATCTGATGGGTATACGGGTCGTGCACCGGGTTGGTGAATTGAGTCCCACCGATGCCATTGTTCTGGTGGCTGTGGCCAGCGCTCATCGCGGAGAGGCTTTTCGTGCCTGTGAGTTCGTTATCGATTACCTGAAAACGCGTGCTCCTTTCTGGAAGAAAGAGCGCACCGGCGACAGCGATCGGTGGGTCAGCGCGCGGCATACGGATTCAGATGCGGAGAGACGCTGGCGCGAATAGGCCGGTTGTGAGTGTCTACCGGGGCGACCTTGCGTATTCAGTAACTGACAGGCGTTTATCGAACCCGGCGTACTCTTCGAGCGGCGCTTCACATTGGATGCCGCTGCAGATGTAGGCTCTGACAGGGCCGCCCGCCTGATGTGAACCGAGCAGTCCCGGCAATCCGGTCTCGTCCATTGGGATAGAGAGTATGTAGCGGTGCGGCGCATAATGTTGGAATGCACGTTGACTCCACCGCTTCAGTTCATCCTCGCAGGCCCGGATTACGATAATCTCGGTGGGATATATCAGCTCTTCCAGTGCATCGAGTAATGCGCAGTGGGCATGCGGTATCTGGCGTAACTGGGGCCAGGCTGTTTTCAGCGTGCCCTCTGCGGCGCCGATATAGCGCTCCTCTCCGAGTAAGTGTCCAAGGCGGGTTAACGCGAGGGCCGCAATGCCGTTCCCCGAGGGGGTTGAATTATCGTTCAACGGCTTGGGGCGGTGAATCAAGCTCTCATGATCATCCGCGGTAAAGAAGAAACCGCCTTTTTCAGGATCGTGGAATCGATCCATCAGCACCTCTGCCAGCGCGATTGCAAACTCCAAATCCATCTTTTCCCAGCGCGCCTGCAGCAGCTCCAGAATCGCATCGATCAAAAAGGCGTAATCGTCCAGGTATGCCGGTAGATGCGATCTGCCATCCTTATGGGTGGCCAGCAGCCTGCCCTCGATCCACAACTCCCGGCGAATGAAATGCAGGGCTCGTTCGGACGAGGCAACAAAATCCTCCCTTTTCAGAATTCGGCCTGCCTTGGCCATCCCCTTGATCATCAGCGCATTCCACGAGGTGAGGATTTTTTCATCCCGGCCCGGCCGGACGCGGAGGGCGCGTGCGCTCAGGAGTTTCTTTCTGGCTGAGTCAAGCAGTGCTCTCGCCTGTTCTCCGGTGCTGCCGAGAGTCTGGTTGAGTTCTGCCACCGAGACAAAGTTATGCAGATGCCAACTTCCCTCGAAATTGGGTTCCCGGTCAAAACCATAATAACCAGCCATGTGACGGTATTCGTCTTGGTTAAGAATCTTTCGAACCTCTTCCGCGGACCAGACGTAGAAACGCCCCTCCTCTCCCTCGCTATCGGCGTCCAAGGTAGAGAAGTAGCCTCCTTGAGGTGACTGCATCTCTCGGATGACCCACTCGGCGGTAAATCTGGCAGTCCTCCGGAACAGTGGTCTGCCCGTTGCCAGCCAGAGGTCGCTATAGAGGTCGAGCAACGGGCCGTTATCGTAGAGCATCTTCTCGAAATGCGGGATCATCCACTCGTTGTCTGTCGAATAGCGGCAGAATCCTCCGCCGAGCTGGTCGTTGATCCCACCCAGCGCCATTCTTGTCAGGCTGTGCTCCGCGACATGTAGTGTTCGCGGGTCTGGCCGGCCGTTGAGCGCATCGCGCGACCATTGCCGAAGCAGGCGGACCAGATTTGTTGGGTGTGGGAATTTTGGAGCCCGGCCAAAGCCGCCGTTGGTTTCGTCGAAACTTGCGATCAGCCCTTGGCGGGCGCTCTCGAGCGGAGTGGGATCGAGTGCCTGGGCGGCTCCATTCTTTTCCGGATTCAACCGGGAGAGTGCTTCCCGCAGTGCCAGATTCTGCTCCTCGATCTCGGTTCTCTGCAGCTTATAGGCATTTGCTATGCTGCGCAGCAGTTCGCTGAAGGCCGGCAGCCCGTGACGCGCTTCATGCGGAAAATAGGTGCCGGCAAAAAAAGGCGTCTGGTCCTCTGGCATCAGAAACACCGTGAGCGGCCATCCCCCCGGTCGTTGGGCAAGAAGCTGGTGCGCGGATTGGTAGATACTGTCAAGATCGGGGCGCTCCTCCCGGTCTACTTTTATATTTACGTAGAGTTCGTTCATTAACGCAGCAGTCGATTCGTTCTCGAACGATTCGTGCGCCATTACGTGACACCAATGGCAGGCGGAGTAGCCGATGGAGAGTAGAATGGGCTTATTCTGGCTCCTGGCCAGAGCCAGCGCCGGTTCCCCCCATTCGTACCAGTCCACCGGGTTGCCGGCGTGCTGCAGCAGGTAGGGGCTGGTGGCGTCGGCCAGTCTATTGTGTGCCATATTCCGGACTCCTTGGTCAATGCCCGTTATAACCGTCTCAGGCGATGCGTGTAGTCATAACCTCCACCCAAAGTACGCACATTAATCGATATCCTACAATAGCCCAGTAAAATACTAAACTATTGTGCGTTGTTTCTGCTGCGTCTGCGGGTGGCGAGCCGCGAACCCATGGAGAGGCGGTAGAGGAGGGGGACGACGAACAGCGTCAGTAGTGTGGAGACCATCAAACCCCAGACGATGGCGGTGGCGACCGGTCCCCACATCAGTGAGTGGCCTCCGAGTCCGGTTGCAAGTGAGAACAGCCCGGCGATGGTTGTCAGTGAGGTGATCAGAATTGGAACAACACGGCGGCGGGCTGCATACAGCGTTGCGTGCAGTACAGTCATGCCGCGCTCCAGGCGTTCGTTAGCGGCGCTGATCAGTACGATCGCCGCATTTACCGCGATTCCGGCAAGTGCCACCACGCCATACATGGTAAAGAGACTCAGTGGGTTTTCCGTGATAATCAGCCCAACTACTACGCCGGTGAACGCCATCGGAACCGTGCTCAGAATCATGAACGGCTGGAAGTAGCTTTTGAACTGGGCTCCCAGAATCATGTACATCAGGCCCAATCCCAGCAGGAAAAGCACCTGGATAGAATCAATGCTCTCCTGTATGTCATCCAGCTCGCCGGAAAAATCCAGGTCGATCTCCGGAAACTGGTGGCGAATCTGCTCCCATGCCTGGATGATTTCCCTATTGGCGGTCAGGGTGTCGGTTGTGGCTTTGTCCAGGTCCGCTTCCACGGTGATCGTGCGGCGGAAATCGTAGTGGCGGATATTGCCCAGGCTTGGTCCCGACTCGGTATCAATCAGCTCCTTGAGGGCGATTCTTCCGCCGTGTTCCAGTGGCAGAGTGAACTCTCCGGGCAGGCCGATATTGTCGAGATTGCCCGGTTTGGCCCGAACGCGAACTTCCAGCTCCTCTCCCTGGTCCTGCATCTCTGCAACTATCTCACCGTCTACCAGCAGTCTCAGCGTGCGCATAACCTCGTTCGGAGTGATGCCGGCTCTGCGGGCTGCGTCCTGATTTACTCGTGCTTTCAGCTCCATCTGTCCCCGGCTGTCGTCGTCGCTGATATCGCGTATGGCGGGATTCCGGGCAAGAATCGTCTTCAGCTCCGCCACCGCCAATCGCAGGGTTTCAATTTCGTCACCCCTTATCTTGACTTGAATCGGCTTCGAAGTGGGGGGGCCGCCCGCCAGGCGCAGGAAAGAGATCTTCTCTGCACCCGGGGTTGCGACTACGGCTGGGCGCACCGCCTCGATCATTTCATCCACAGATCTCAGCGCTTTACTGCCGGGATTCAGGGAGATCATGATCTGGCCATATTGATCACCGTAAAATGGTTTCGTCTCTGTAAACATCTGGCCGGCGTAACTTATGATGTTACGCACCTCGCCTCTCTTCACCCGGTCGCGCACCTTGCGTTCGAGCTCCAGTGTTTTTTCAATGGTCAGCTCCAGCGGGGTTCCTGCTGGCATATCCAGGTTGACATAAAAAAGGCGAATCGGGTCCGAGGCGAAAAAGTCCAGCTTCACACGGCCGTCCAGCGTGGCTGTCAGAGCCGCGGCGAACATCAATACCACAAGCAGCAGAATCAACTTAGGCCAGCGCAGTGCTCTGACCAGGAGGCGGGTGTACTTTCTGCGGATCATACGCTGGAAACCGACCCGAAAACGCTGAACGGAGGAGGGCTTGGACAGCGTCACACCGGCCCCCAGCAGGTGGGTGGGCAGCATCCAATAGGCTTCCACTAGACTGATCGCCAGCGCAATGGTGACAACCAAAGGAATAACCAGCATGTACTTGCCGAGGATGCCGGGTAACAGCATCAATGGCAGAAAAGCGGCCATGGTTGTCAGTACCGCAGTGGTGACCGGCGCGAACACCTCGCGCAACGCTTCGAGTGTGGCCGGCAGAGCGGCCATCCCGCGCTGCAGCCGATAGTAGATCGACTCCACGACTACCACGGCGTCATCCACCAGCATGCCCAGGCTGATAACCACACCTAGCAGAACGGTTACGTTTAGCGAATGACCCAGGCTTCGCAGGGTCCAGAAGGTACCGGCCAGAATAAACGGGATGCCGATTGTGGTAAGCAGGGCAATGCGGCTGCCTAGAAACAACCAGGTTACGAGGAGCACCATCAGCAGACCCAGCAGTGCGTTTGTCTGCATGGTCTGGAGTGCGCTGCGGGTAATCTCAGTCTGGTCGTCGATCAGTGTGAGCGTCACCCCGGTGCCGGCAGTGAACCGGTTGCGCTCATCGATGTAGGCCGATAGTCGTTGTACCAGCTCCAGAGTATTGGCATTCTCCTTTTTGGTTATTGACAGCATGATCGCCGGTTTACCTTTGTAACGGACGATGGCGACAGCCTCCTCTCTGGCACGCACAACCTCAGCCAGGCTCCCCAGGGGTACCTCTCCCGCTGCGCCAAGCACCGGAAGGTTTGCCAGATAACCGGGGTTGCTGTCACGGCCGATCAGCCTGATCAACCAGTTCTGGCCATTGACCCGGGTATTTCCGGCAGCAATATCCTTAAAACTGCTGGCCAGCGTGTCGCTTAGCCGGCTGGGTGCGATGCCGGCGGCTTCGAGCCGCTCGGGGAGGAAATTAATCTGCAGCTCGGGGTCGCGCAGTGCTGTAGCAAGGATTCGGTCCACGCCGACGATCCGCTCGAGATCTTTTTTGACCACCTCTCCCTGACGTCGAAGGTTTTCATCGTCCGCCTGCCCGACCACGGCAAGGACCGCGCTGGGGAAAGCGTTTGCGGTGGTGATCTCGAAAATAAATGGCGAACTTGCCTCTTCCGGCAACTCGGATTCCGCGTTTTGTACTTCGCGTCTCAGATCGGCGACACGTTTGTCGAATATGCGCTCAGGGATGTCATGAAAGCGGACCAGGATGTTAGAGATGCTTTCACGACTGACGCTGGAGACGAATTTGATATCCGAGATTCGGCGGATCTTTTTTTCCAGGACTTCGGTGACCCGTTTTTCAACATCTTCGGCAGCGGCGCCAGGCAGCACGGTGGAAATGTCGATCCAATTGAAATTGATGCTCGGGTCCTGCTGCCGGGGAAGCAGGTTGTAGGATAAAAAGCCCATCGTCAGTACCAGAACAAACGTCAGGTTGGCCAGAACATGATTCCGGAAGAGTCGGGCAAGCATGGTTCAGCGTTTATCCTGTATCTTGTTGGAAACCTGAATGCGGTTGCCATCGGCCACCCATTGCCTCCCCTGCAGGATAATCTTCGTTTCTCCGGGTAGGTCAATGGCGGCGGGATGGCCTTCGAGCGCATCCGCCAGCGGATGAAAAAGGGCCGTTCCCTTTTTCTCCAGCATCACTCCCAATTCTGCACCACGCCGAACCGGGATATCCGCGGGAAGATGAAAGTTCGCGGCACGCCACTGAAGTCGGCCGCCGCTTCCCGGCAGTGCTTGGTTTTCAGCGAACTCCAGCCGTGCTTCCCTGTTGCGTCCACGCCGGTCTACGACCGGAAGTATTCGCCGCAGCTGCAGCGGGTAGCTGACGCCGTCAATCAGCAGTTCGGGCTTCTTCGTTTGCATCAGTGAGTCGACCTGATGCAGTGGAATCTGCGCGGACACTTCCAGGCGTTTTGTATCGATCAGACGCACTACCGGCTGCCCCGGCGTTATCCATTCGCCTTCAGCTGCCAACCGCTCCATAACCACACCGTTGAACGGCGCGGTTATGCGGCAATGCCGCACAGCGTACTGTGCTTGTTCGAGAGCCGCTGTTGCACGACTCAGCTCTGCCCGAGCGGTTTCAAAATCGCTCTCGCGCTGGTTCAGAATCTCCTCCGAGATATTGCGCTCAGCGCGCAGCCTTTTGGTGCGACTGATCTGACGCTGCGCCAGGTTGAGCTTCGCCTCTGCGGACTTTATGGATGCTTCCGCCTGTCTTTGCAGACTGAGATTTGTCGTACAGTCCAGCTCGGCAAGCAGTTCCTGCCGCTTAATCTGATTGCCGACCCGCACCGGTATCTGCATGATGAATCCCGGTGTTTGTGGGCTGACGCGACTTTCGTTCAGACTCAGTGTGGTGGCGGGCGCGGAATAGAGCGGCAGGTAGCGCAACTCTTCAGCGGAAGTTGTTGTGACCGTGATCAGGCTCTCCTGTGCCGACACGGGGAAAATTGCAATCAGTAGTGGTAACCAGAAGTAGGTGAGTACTGCTGGTCCGGTTGTGCAGGACGTGGGCATGTGGCGTACCTGTATGTCTCGGAAGTGGGATTGGAAGATATCGTCCGCCGGCTGTCAAACTTGGTGAAAACTATCCTCCAACCCGATTCCCGAGATGATTGAGCATTGCGCCGGGCAGACGCAGTTCAGTCGATAGCCGCGCTATTATTCATGCGACTGAGTGCCGGACGGAGTACACTTGGCACCCATGAATACTACACCACTGAGTTTGAAAAAAGAGTGCGAGAGTCGTCTGAAAACAGGCCATTGCTGGGTCTACAGCAATGAGATTGATACGCATAAGACGCCGCTGCAGAGTCTGCTGCCCGGACAACCGGTGGATATTCTGACGGACCGGGGCAGGTGGCTGGGATCGGGATACGCCAATCCGCACTCCCTTATCTGCGCCCGCCTGGTCAGCCGTGATTCCAAACATCCTTTGAATGCATCACTTCTGGTGCACCGGCTTAAAATCGCGCTCTCTCTGCGTGAGCGACTTTTCCGTAAACCCTATTATCGTCTTCTGTTCGGCGAGAGCGACGGCTTGCCCGGACTGGTGGCAGACCGTTTTGGAGATGTGGTTGTGGTTCAGATCAACACTGCGGGAATGGAGAGATTCAAGGCGGACATCGTCTCTGCCATCGATAAAGTGCTAAAGCCGGCATGCGTGATAATGCGCAATGATGCCGCAATCAGGGAGAGTGAGGGGCTGGAGCGTTATGTGGAGGTGGTATTGGGAAGTGTTCCGGACTCCTTGGCGGTCGAGGAGAATGGAGTCAGTTTTCGCGTGTCGGCACTCGACGGACAGAAAACAGGCTGGTTTTTTGACCAGGCCTATAACCGGGGCAGAATGCTGAAATATGTGACTGGAAAACGGGTCCTCGACGTGTGCAGCTATGTTGGGGCCTGGGGGGTTCAGGCTGCTGCTGCCGGGGCTAGTGATGTTTTCTGCGTAGATAGCTCGAGTACGGCGCTTGACCGAGTCGAACTCAATGCACAGCTGAATGGCGTCACCGATCAGGTTGCCGTAATACATGGGGATGCTTTCGATGCTATGCGTGAACTGCGCAGCGAAAAGGAGAAGTTTGATGTGGTGGTGGTTGATCCGCCGGCCTTTATGAAGCGCCGCAAGGATCTTAAGGAGGGAACGTTGGCCTATCGCAGGCTGAATCTGGCTGCCATGCAGTTATTGTCCAAAAATGGCGTATTGATTACATCCTCCTGCTCCCATCATATGGCGCTCCAGAGTCTGTTGCAGACGGTGCAGAAAGCGGCCAGGCATCTTGATCGAAGTATGCAGTTGCTGGAACAGGGCTCTCAGTCGCCAGACCACCCGATCCATCCGGCAATTCCAGAAACCGCCTACTTAAAGGCATTTTACCTGCGTGTTTTGCCGACCTTTTAGATGAAAATCAATGGGCGCCCAGCCAGGGCCCGGCGTCGACGGTCTGGCCTCCCGGTTTCCGCCGTGGATGCGGCGGAAGTGGGATTCAGGCGACCAGATTCAGAACTTCCCGAAGAATTCTCGATTTGTGAGGTTCGGGTA
>Ga0316201_10003889_pt1 | contig 11136 bp, 10 predicted proteins | sample CS6wburrow_MG_FD_204516 | JGI IMG/M metagenome (GOLD analysis project Ga0316201, IMG submission 204516) | Coastal sediment microbial communities from Delaware Bay, Delaware, United States - CS-6 worm burrow | ecosystem: Environmental > Aquatic > Marine > Coastal > Sediment | place: USA... | reverse complement strand
ACTCCTCCGGATCGTGTTGTTCCTGGGCGCGTGCCTTTTTAGCTGTCAACGCGGTTCCACCGACAACCAAAGATGTTTTTAGAAAACCTCGTCTATCCATCATGTCTCCCTAACCCTGACGGGGGTCCATATCTTGCCAGCACATTTCAGTTTCCACTGACCATTTGTTGCTTCTTTTCCTTTACGTGACAGTCAATACATCCTTGACTTGCCTCGACACCCGTCCTGGTGTCATGGCATTTCCAGCAACTCTTGTGGACAACCACTTTAGAACTGAGTGTTTCATCCGCGATATTGCTCGGGTTTGAGTGATGACACTCGCCACATTGGTAGTAAATTTGGTCAGACGCTGATTCTGGGTTGTGGCAAGCCTGACAATTTATCCAGGAAGACGCCAGGTAGTCTGGATGGGGCGTATCCAGTTCGACGGCATGAATCTGGTGGTGACACTCCACGCATTCCATTTCGACACCCGTTACATGGAAATCGTGTGGGAAAATCACATCTCCTACTGAAGATTCAATCAGGATTTCCTGCAGACTACCGGCCTCTTCCAAGGTTAGGCTTTGCTGACCTTCCCTTGCAGTTTCACCTGGTACCGCGTGTGCGATGTCCAGCCAGCGTGCTTTATAATCAAAGCCTTTGAAGGTTGGGCTTTCCTCATTGTGGCACTTTCTGCAACCGGTGTTCATTATCAACCCAGCCGCCCTGGCGGCCACCGGATCAAGCATGACCTTTCTGGATTTATAATCAGACCCGGGGCCGTGGCAGGCCTCGCAGCCCACACCTTCGCTATCTGCGTAGTTCGCCTTTTCATTAACTACTACACCCACGCCGAGGCTGGCCTTGGTGGCGTGGCATTTCAGGCAGGCGGACTCCTGCTGGGGGTCGCCAAGCCCTTTATCGGCGGCGATTTTTTTGGATCTTTCGGATGCCAGGGTCTCAAAGGCCCTGGCGTGAGCCGATTCAGTCCAGATTTGCCACTGGTCACCGGTTTTAGCCCTGTGACAGGCTTTGCATTTCGATGCACCCACGAGTTCGGGTGCGGCCAGCGCCAGTTGTGTCATGCCGAACATCAGGCCTGCTTGCACGACCAGGAGAACATAAAATTTACGCATAAATGCCTCGCAAGATTTTATCCGGGGAAGGCGTTGCTTGAAGTGGGGGCTTTGGCTTGCCGGAACGGTTTCGCAAAACGGTCCAGCAGCTCTACATATTGTTTCGCCGAGAGTTGCTGATCTTCTTTCGTGTCACCAGCGGATGCAAATCCACGGGCGAGTTCGTGGAAGCGGTCGATTTCCTGCTGGTACCAATCCACCGAATCACGGCCGATCTTCAGCCCGGGTAATTCAACGGCGAGGTTCGAAGGCTCGATCTGACACATCCAGCTCAGCTCGAACGGCTTGACCGCCAACCACTCGGGATGTTCGGCGTGTTCGGTGTTAACGGCAATGACCTTACCGCTAAGCGGAGCCGGAATTGCCAGACTGTAATCGCCGTACCGGATCGAGAACAGGGTATCGCCCTTGTTGACCTTCTTGGCCAGTCCGGGCAATTCAACCTGGTCTACCTTGTCAAACACCTTTCTGACCAGGTCATCCAGTCCGACCTGCACAGCGCCGTTCGACAGAATCTTGGCCCACGCATGCTGAGGGGAAATAAAGATTCCGGCAGGAACATTGAGTTCGAATTTCGAGTCGGATTCGCTGGTTCCCGGTTTGACCAGGCGGATCTTGTGCCGTACGCTTTTTTCCAGGTTGGCCTGTCGTTTGATCAGCGCTTTCTTGAGGAAGGCCAGCAATTCGTCTTCGGTGAACGGTTTTTCCATATAGGCCATGGCGCCGGAACTGACCGTTTCCACGGCGGTCTCGATCGATGCATAACCGGTGATGACGATGATATCGATGTCGGGGCGCAGATGTTTTGCGGCCTTGGTCAACTCGACCCCATCCATCTCGGGCATTTTCAGGTCGGTGAAAATAAAGTCGTAATCGTTTTTGCGGATCAGACCCAGGGCCTCGGAGCCTTTTTCGACTGTATCGATGCTGTAGCCTGCCAGTACGAGTATTTTTCGAAAGCTGCTCAGGATGATTTCCTCATCATCCACCGCGAGTATCCGCGCTTTGGGGTTGTCGAGTTCCACCCGTTTCAATGATGGCGCCTCTTCACTGACGTCAAGCTTCAGCCCAATATCAAGCGCGTGTTCCCTTTCCTTTCTCATGCGTTTCTCATTCGCCCTTTTCAGGAGCATGCGAAGCAGGAGATCGACAAGGACAAACGCTACGATTGTGGTAATTACAACGAGAGCTACAATCATCTTACTGATCCTCTGAAATGATAAAAACAGCGGTGCTGATCCTGACGGACCGCCCAGGTTGTGAAGTTGGTGGTGTATTGAGAGAGGCTGAAGAGTTCCTTCCAAACCCGTTGCGGGTCTGGGGAGGTAGAATCGCGCCGGAGTTATTTGTCCCCAACGCATTCTCATCGCTAAAAAATGCCAAATAAATCAAGACGAACACCTTCCCTAAGTACGTTGGGAAACCCGATTTCTATGAGCAATTTTTTTTTATGTAAGACGAACACTACGCCTCGGACGTAGTCATCGTGATGACCTAGATCAACAATAAAAGATTTATATTATTCGAGCGATATCAGAGGACTGAAGGCAAAATCTGATTAAACTGTAAGCAAATGATATTAAAAGGCCATCGGTCGGCCAATGATGATGGCTATCGGGTATCTGATAGATACGGGTACCATCATTTGAAGCACGATCACACCTTCCGGTTACAGCGCGCGGTGTTATCGGTAAGGAGGTGCCCGCCGTCTGGATGATGAAGTTGACGTAAAAGGCAGCATCAGGTCAAAAAGAGATGCTTTTTTAGCGGGCCTCAATCACCCGGAACCCAAACGGCAGGATGGCGAGCCGGGTCATTTTAAGGTGTTGGGCCGCAAATGGCAGGCCGATAATCGTGATGGCAAAAAATGCTGCCAGGAACAAATGCAATAACGCCAGTTCCAGGCCAGGCAGGATGATCCAGATGACATTCATGATGACCGAAATGGCACCGCCCGGTGGCTCGGTTTCGCGAATTTCCCGGCCGAAAGGGGCCAGGCCCAGCATGGATAATTTAAAGCACTGGATACCGAATGGAATACCAATAATGGTGATACACAGCAAAACACCACCAAAGACATAGGCGAATGTTATGAGGAACCCGCCGAAGATAAACCAGAGGACATTGAGCAGAAAAGACATTTCCAGATTATATATTAAGTAGCCCCTGATTTATTCCGGGCGAAGCAAATTGTGAATGAAGATGTCCAGGTTGACCAGGAACAGACGCCTTCAGGCGAGATACAAGTCCATGAATAGATCAGGGCTTACTTTGCAACAGGTGGTTCGTGTATATCACCCAGCAGTACAGGCTGTTTAGATCCGGTGATGGCTGCCGTGACCTGGGCACGCCCATTCAGCCTTTCACGGGCCAGCCAGGCGAACAATTGTCCCTCTACCCAGTCGGGGTCTGTACCGTACCGTGCGGTCGACTCCACTTCAATACCCGGTAATGCCGCTGCCAGTCGTTGTATCAGGAAGGCATTATGCACGCCGCCGCCGCAGACCAGTAGCCGGTCAGGTAAACCCGATATTGCCAGGCTGTCGGCGATGCTCTGTGCGCTCAATTCTGCCAGTGTTGTTTGAACATTGACCGCAGCCGGTGGCGTTTCACCCAGCATTTTATCCAGCCAGGACATGCTGAAGTATTCCAGACCGGTGCTCTTGGGTGGCGCCTGCCTGAAATAGGGGTCCTCCAGCATACGGCACAATAACCCGGTATTCAGATTGCCTTTTGCAGCCCAGCGTCCATTGTCATCATAGTCCTTCTGAAATTGGCGTTTTGTCCATCCATCCATCAGGCAATTACCCGGACCGCAGTCATAGCCCGACACGGGTCCCTCGGCAGGCAAAATCGTCAGGTTGGCTATGCCACCGATGTTCACAACGGCGCGGTCTTCTGAGTCATTGTGAAACAGGCCACGGTGCAGCAAGGGTGCCAATGGTGCGCCCTGGCCACCGGCCTTCAGATCTGCACTTCGAAAGTCATTGACCACCGTTGTACCCGTGTTCCTGGCGATCAGATCGCCCCTGCCAAGCTGGATAGTTACGGGGTTTTCACCGTAGGGCTGGTGCCAGACATTTTGGCCATGTGAGCCAATTGCCCGTATATCACGCATTTCCAAACCACTCTCACGTACCAGGTTCTGCGCGACACGGGCAAAGAAGTAAGCGAGGTTTTCGTCGAGGAGTTCTGCAGCCTTCGGAGACGGCGGAGCGCCGGTTTCGAGTAATTGATCCAGTGTCTGCTTGATCGCAACCGGGTAGGGTGTACAAATGGCGTGCAGCATATCCATCGAACCATTGCTGAAACTGACCAGCACGGCATCGACGCCGTCGCGACTGGTGCCGGACAGCATTCCGATTATGAGTTCGTCGTTCATGGGCTACTCGCCGCAGTGGCATACACGGAAGCAGACTCAAGCCGGCTCAATTCCGACAGTACCGGCGCGGCCTTTTGCTGGAACTCGGCTAACTGGGTTTTGCCAAGCGGGTCTGCTTTTGGCAATGCGACCGTACGTGGGTTGCGATGAACGCCATTTAGCAAAAACTCATAGTGCAGATGCGGTGCCTGTGCCAAACCTGTGGCACCGACGTAGCCGATGACCTGGCCCTGTTTCACCCGTTGACCTTTTTTCACGGTACGCCTGGTGAAATGGAGGTACTTAGTAACTATGCTGTTAGCATGCTGGATAAACACGTGGTGACCATTGTACTTGCTGTAGTCTGAACGTATGACCTTGCCATCACCTGCCGCATATACCGGGGTGCCCTTGGGTGCTTTATAGTCAATACCGTTATGGGCTTTGACGCGTTTGAGTATCGGGTGATAGCGCTTCGGGTTAAAGCTGGAACTGATATAGGCAAAATTCAGCGGTGCACGCAGGAATGCCTTGCGCATGTTACGTCCGTCGGGCGCAAAGTACTGGGCCTGGCCATCAATGTCAAAGCGCAAGGCCTGGAATTTTTCGCCCTGGTTGATAAAGGTTGCACCGATTATTTCGCCATCACGCAAAAAACTGCCATCCCGGTAGACTTTTTCATAGATTAGAAAAAAACGGTCACCCTCACGGATATCAAGTACAAAATCGATGTCCCACCCAAACAGGTTTGCCAGCTTCATGACCATACCGTCGCTGAGACCGGCGCGTTTGCCTGCCAGGAACAAAGATGATGTTATTGTTCCGCTGGTTTCCGTTATTGCCGCGATTATGTCACGCGCTTCAGAACTCGCCACGGCACGTTGCCCGTCGTAATCGATGATCAGATAACGGTCTTCGTCAATCGCATAACGCATGCGTTTGAGCGAGCCATCCTCATGACGCTGGAATTCGAACAGGTCACCGGGACGGATATTCTTCAGCTTTTTGGTATCGCCGTTAACGGTCATGATCCGGTGTAGTGTGTTTGCACTGAAACCCTGCTTGCGAAAGATACCATCCAGCGATTGCCCTGAACGGACGGTGAAAGACTCCCAGGTCTCCACTTCAGGCATTGTGCCCGTGCTGCTGTGCGAGCCGGGGTTCTGGCTTATATCTTCGAGGGCGGGAATCTGGATTTCCAGTTGTACGGGCAGACCCAGGTCAACCACCTTACTGGCAACGTCGGTGTCATCCACATCCGTTCCTAGCCCGCCCAGCGCGAAACCAAAGGCCACGAGTGTCAGGCCAAACAGAAACAGTTTTGACCGGGTAATCTTGAAATGAAACTGCGGAAATTTTTCGTTCAGCACGGAAAGTAAATGCCCCCGGACACCCTTACCTGGTTTCATTTTGTTCTTATTTTGCATGCTGCGTATTGACCATCGTCGGAGTCATGGGTTCAAACAGCGCTAAAGATATCATACAGGCAGGTACCGAAGCGTCATTTTGCCACATAATTGTGCATTTTTAGGCGTTTGGGGTAGTGGCTGGCTCAACAAGGCAATACAATGCCACTTCCCTAATTTCACTGCAAAATCACTGGCAGTACACGGACTGATATATGACGGATGTAAAACAGGCTCTTGAGCTGATCTCACGGGGCACGGAAGAAATCATCAAGGTTGAAGACCTGCAAAAGAAACTTGAATCGGGAAAGACCCTGCGTATCAAGGTCGGTTTTGATCCGACAGCGCCCGATTTACATATCGGTCATACCGTGGTGATCAATAAAATGCGTCAATTTCAGGATTTGGGGCACGAGGTCACATTCCTGATTGGAGATTTCACCGGTATGATCGGTGACCCGACAGGGAAAAATGTAACCCGAAAGCCATTGACAAAAGAACAAATTATAGAAAACGCCGAGACCTATGCAACGCAGGTATTCAAGGTCCTCGACCGTGAAAAGACCCAGATTCGTTTCAATTCGGAATGGATGTCCGAACTCGGCTCCGAAGGCATGATCCGCCTGGCCGCAAAATATACCCTCGCGCGTATGCTGGAAAGGGATGATTTTGAAAGCCGTTACCGCACAGGCCAGCCGATCAGTATGCACGAACTGCTTTACCCGCTGGCGCAGGGTTACGATTCGGTGATATTGGAAACCGATGTTGAAATGGGCGGCACGGACCAGAAATTTAATCTACTGGTCGGAAGGCATCTACAGCAACATTACGGTCAGGATCCGCAGGTGATTATTACATTGCCACTGTTGGAAGGTCTCGACGGTGTGCAGAAAATGTCCAAGTCGCTGAATAATTATGTGGGTATTACCGAGGCGCCCGATGACATGTTTGGCAAGTTGATGTCGATCTCTGATGAGATGATGTGGCGCTATTTCGACCTGCTGAGTTTCAAAAGCAACGACGAGCTGACCGCGTTGAAGCAACGGGTCGCCGACGGCGCGAATCCCAGGGACATAAAATATCTTTTGTGCGAGGAGATTGTTGAGCGGTTCCATGATCGCAAGTCGGCCGAGCTGGCACGTGAGACCTTTATCTCGCGCTTTCGTGGCGGGGCGATGCCTGAAGAAATCCCTGAAAAAACACTGGATGCCGGCGAAAAGGGTGTCGGAATTGCCAGCGCACTGACGCAGTGCGGGCTGACATCCAGCAATTCCGAGGCATTCAGAATGATCAAACAGGGCGGTGTACGTATTGATGGAGAAAAGGTCAGTGACCGCACCCTGCATCTTCAAACCGGTTTCGAAGGCATCCTGCAGGTGGGCAAACTCAAGTTTTGCAAAGCGTATGTCAGATAATCTACCGTTAACGCCCACCGAATTGCTAGAGCTGCGCAATCGCCTGGATGATATTGACAGCGGTATCGTAGACCTGATCGCCGAGCGCCAGGCCGTGGTGACCACGATCGCTGAGCACAAGTTGAAAACAGGCCTGCCGCTGCGTCATTATGAACGCGAGCGTGAAGTCATCGATCGTGGTGTGGAGCGTGCAGAATCACTAGGCCTTTCCGGTTCGGTTGCCCGTGACATATTGCAGACCTTGATCCATCACTCGCTCAGCAACCAGGAAACCCACAAACTGGTCCATTCCGAACATGGACAGGGACGGCGTGCACTGGTTATCGGCGGTCTGGGCCGCATGGGTGAATGGATGGCGCGCTACCTTGATATGGTTGGTTACGGGGTGGATGTAGCTGATCGGATACAGCGTGATACAGATTTTAGCCTTGTGCAAGACTGGCAGGCCGTGGTGCATGACTATGATTTGATTGTTGTCGCGGTTCCCTTGAGGCCCAGCAATGACATCCTTTTGCAACTGGCAGAATTGAAGCCCGATTGTCTTGTATTCGATATCGGCTCGCTAAAAAATCCGATGCGTGAAGGCCTGGATGCGATGCGGCAAAGCGGCTGTCGTATCTGTTCCGTGCATCCGATGTTTGGTCCCAACGAGATCGGCCTGTCGGGGCGTCATATCCTGTTCGTGGATGTCGGCAACGAGCAGGCCATAATTGAGGCACGCGCACTGTTTGCCCATACCGCTGCCGACTGCGTTGAGTTGAGTCTCGAGGAACACGATGAGGTGATGGCCTGGATATTGGGGCTTTCCCACCTGGTCAATATCGCCTTTGCCGGGGCACTGGCGCAAAGCGGTGAGAAGGTTCCGTTGCTGAAACAGATTTCCAGTTCCACCTTCAACGCACAGCTGAACGTTGCCACACAGGTCGTGTGTGAAAACCCTCATTTGTATTTCGAAATCCAGCAAGGCAATGTCAATACTAAAGACGTAAGTGAACATTTTCGAAAAGTGCTGAACGAGCTTGTGACTGCCGTTTCCGAGCAAGATGAAGCGATATTCACTCACCACATGAGGGCTGCGAAGCAACGCCTCACGGGTGAAGAACACTTACCTGAAGACGGGCAACCTTGAAGCAGCTTTCCGATATTGACTGGAGTGACTGGCAGGCCAAAGATCCGGCAACCCTGGTGTTTGTCATCCAGGATGGAAAAATACTGCTGATCGACAAGAAAACCGGATTCGGAAAAGGCAAGATCAATGGTCCTGGTGGCAAGCTGGAGAAAGATGAGAGTCCGGAAGTCTGTGCGGTGCGGGAGTGCCAGGAAGAATTGGGGATCACTGTATTGAACCCGCAGTTTTGCGGCCAGCATCGGTTCCAGTTTGTCGATGGTTACTCTTTGCTGGTCTGGGTGTATAGCAGCGAAGAATATGAAGGTGTCCCCACCGAAACGATCGAAGCAAAACCGCTTTGGGTTCCGCTGGACGCGATACCCTATGAGCGGATGTGGGAAGATGACCACTTATGGCTCCCCATGGTTTTGCGTGGCGAGCGATTCCAGGGTCGTTGGTTGTTTGATGGCGATACGATGCTCGACTACGAATTGTTAACGGAAAATTGAGCTGCATCAGGTTTTCACGTTGGTGAACCGGCATATACCCGAAGATTAGACTTACATATTTACTGACTACGGTGGTTCAATTGTGCTTTCAGAACTTCTCAGGAGACTATCAAGAATGAAAATAACTAAACCTGGATTGCTGCTCACAAGCGCGACCCTGGGTCTGTCGCTGATCATGACCGGCGTGTGTGCAGAAGCGTCATCGGTTGAAGAACAGGCATCGATGATCACCCATAAGTATCTGTTGGCCGATACGCATATCGATGTACCTTACCGGCTGCATTCCGGCTGGGTTGACGTGACGGTTTCCGCACCTGATGGGCAGTTTGATTATCCACGGGCCGCAAAGGGTGGATTGAACCTGCCTTTCATGTCGATTTACACACCGGCAGAAATGGAAAAGACAGGTGGCAGTTACGAACTGGCCAACCAGTTGATAGACTCAGTGGAAGCCATTGCAGCACGCGCACCGGATAAATTCATGCTGGTCCATTCGGTCGCCGATGCCAAAAAGGCCATGCAAAGCGGTCGTATCGGACTGGCCATGGGTATGGAAAATGGTTCACCTATTGATCATAAGATTGAAAACGTCCAGTTTTTTGCTGACCGTGGTATCTCGTACATAACCCTGGCGCACGGGCTCAGCAATCAAATTTCTGACTCATCCTATGACGAAAATCACCCCTGGGGCGGTTTGAGTCCATTTGGCAAGGAGGTCATTGCCGAGATGAACCGGGTTGGCATCATGGTCGATATTTCGCATGTATCAGACGAAGCATTCTGGCAGGTTTTAGAGGTTACACAGGCCCCGGTGATCGCATCACATTCATCCGCACGCAAATTCACACCCGATTTTGAACGCAACATGAGTGATGACATGATTATTGCGCTGGCAAAGAACGGCGGCATCATCCAGATAAACTGGGGTTCGGGATTTCTTACGGCAGAGGCCAATGCCTACTCAAAAAAAATGTGGCCGGCGAGGACGGCCTGGTTGAAAGAGCATGGTTTTGACGAGGATGGGCCCGAAGCCGATCAGTTCAACAGGGATTATCGTGAAAGGCAACCTTACCCTTATGCCACGTTGGCACAGGTCGTGGATCATTTTGATCATGTGATCAAATTGGTGGGTGTCGATCACGTTGGTATCGGCTCCGATTTTGATGGCGTGGGTGACAGCTTGCCTACCGGTCTTAAAGACGTCGCGGACTACCCGAACCTGGTTGCCGAGTTCCTGCGACGTGGATATTCAGAGAGCGATATCGCCAAGATACTCGGGGGTAACCTGTTGCGTGTCTGGGGTGAAGTCGAGGCTTATGCGCTGAAGAGCAAGGGTTGAATGGGACGCAAATTCCGCTTTTTTTGATAGTGGACCCATCGAAACATGACACTTAAATAGACGGGATTCATTGGGACCCATGACAGCCTACCTTATTGTTGCTTTGACTGCTTTTATTGCCGCCGGTCTGACCATGTATTCAGGTTTCGGCCTCGGAACGATGTTGCTGCCGGTATTCGCCTTGTTCTTCCCGGCAGAAATGGCCGTGGTTGCCACGGCCCTGGTACACGGTGCCAATAATGTGTTCAAGGTATCTTTGCTGGGGCGGCATGCCGACCGGGAGGTGGTATTGAAATTCGGCCTGCCGGCAATTGTAGCGGCGATTCTCGGCGCATTGACACTGGGGTGGTTTGCGCAATCTGATTCGGCGCTCACCATCGAGGTCAACGAGGCTGTTTTTTCCAGGATCACACCGGTCAAGCTGATCATAGGTCTGTTGATGATCGGTTTTGCCTTATTCGAGATACTGCCGAGGTTCCGCAATATGAAGTTTGAGCGTCGCTACCTGTCACTCGGGGGTGTGCTGTCCGGTTTTTTCGGTGGTCTTTCCGGCCACCAGGGTGCGTTGAGGTCTGCGTTTCTGGCCAAGACCGGTCTGACCACCGAGGGTTTTGTCGGTAGCAATTCAGTGATCGGTTTTCTGGTCGATCTGACCCGCATTTCTGTTTACGTGGCACTGTTCACCGCCGCCGGCGGTCAGGTCAGAGAATTCGCCGGCTGGCCCCTGGTGATGACCGGGGCGGTTTGCGCTTTTTGTGGTGTCTTGCTGGGCAAGCGGTTTTTACACAAAGTAACCATGACCAGTGTTCAGACCCTGGTGGGCCTACTCTTGTTCGGAGTCGGCCTGGCCCTGGTGCTTGGGCTACTTTAGATCAACCCC
>Ga0316201_10003888_pt1 | contig 11136 bp, 12 predicted proteins | sample CS6wburrow_MG_FD_204516 | JGI IMG/M metagenome (GOLD analysis project Ga0316201, IMG submission 204516) | Coastal sediment microbial communities from Delaware Bay, Delaware, United States - CS-6 worm burrow | ecosystem: Environmental > Aquatic > Marine > Coastal > Sediment | place: USA... | reverse complement strand
ACCCCCGCTCCGCTCCGACACACAAAGGGTAAGCCTGGCCACGCAGGACATTGCCGGCGATGAGGTAGCGAATAACGGTGTCGAAAAAATCCTGTTTGGCGTCGATCAGGACGTGTTCAATCGCGCCGAGGGCGAGTGCGCGCTTCTCCAGCGCCGTCGCAGCCTCTGCATCGATGCCACCGGTATCCACACACACCGTAATGACATCCCGGTCGTAGTTTTCTTTTAGCCACGGTACGCAGAACGATGTATCGAGTCCGCCTGAAAACGCGAGAATAATCGGGGATTGGTCCTTGCTCACTGTGTGCTCTCCGGAATGTTTTTCAGATGCGAGCGGAGCGCTCGATTCGTGCTATCAGTTGTTTTTGTGCGTGAGACGATGCGGTCGCAACAAAAACCGTGTCATCACCGCCGATGTTGCCAACCATCTCGGGCCAGTTGCTGCGATCGAGCGCCAATGCGACGCGCTGCGCTGCACCAATGGCCGTTCGAATAACCAGCAAATTTGGCCCGGCAGGGCTGATCTTTCGAAGCAGTGTTGCGATATCGGCCATCTGCTTTTCATCGGGCTCATTGGCAGCCGCCAGTTCATAACCCCGTGTCGTCTTAATAGCACCGATCTCCCGAAGGTCCCTGCTTACGCTGGACTGCGTCGCGACAAGGCCCTGTTCCAACAATGCATCGACCAGCAACTGCTGTGTGCTGGCCGGGCCCTGGAGCAGCAACTCCCGGATGGCTGCGCGGCGCAGCGATTGATCTTCGATTGAATTGGGCACGATTGAGCGATCCGATAAGTCGCATAAATATGCGCATAGTTATAACCTCATGCGCATATTTCGTCAAGCCCTGAGTTCACCTTTTTCCAGGGAGCCGCGAAATAGCTGATCCGAGGCTCCTTCGAATTTTTGCGCTACACTGCGCCGCTTCATTGATCCTGGAGATTCGAAATGCAGCTACCCGAGACCGTCGAGGTCACAACGGGTGAGAAACCTGTCGGAAGCGTGATCTGGCTGCACGGCTTGGGTGCCGATGGACGCGATTTCGAGCCCATCGTGCCCGAGCTGCGATTGCCGGCCGATTTGCCTCTGCGGTTCGTCTTTCCGCACGCGCCGGTGCGACCGGTGACGATCAACGGCGGCATGGCCATGCGCGCCTGGTACGATATTCTGAGTCTCGACGCGCAAGGTCGGGCTGATGCGAAAGGCGTGCATGAGAGCACCGCCTTGCTGGAGGCGCTGATCAGTCGCGAGATTGAGCGCGGTACCCAGGCAAGCAGAATTGTGATCGCCGGCTTTTCCCAGGGTGGCGCGATCGCGATTAACGCGGTCCTGCATTCGAAACTCAGGCTTGCCGGACTGATGGCGCTTTCCACTTACATCCCGCTGCCCGGTGAACTCGACGCGAGCGCCGGGAATCGTGAGTTACCGGTCTTTATGGCGCACGGCAGTTTCGACCCGATGATACAGATGCAATGGGGTCGAGCGTCGGCGGACAGTCTAGCCAAGGCGGGATTCGACGTCGAGTGGCATGACTATCCGATGGCGCACGCGGTTTGTCCGGATGAAATTGACGATATCCGCGCGTGGCTGATATCGGTCTTCAGGTAACAGCGCAGCGCGACGAAAACGTGAACCGGGACTCCCCGGTCGAGAGGCCATCGGCATTGAAACGTCGCTCGGTCATACGCCAACGACCTTCGTTGTCCGCGAATACGACCGTCGAACTACGCGTCCCGTAGTTGGGCGTGACGATAAATGGCGCCGATATGGCGTGCGCTACAGTGAAGCTGAGGCTGCTGGAGTCGACTTCCTCGATCGGACCCGGTGCGCGATCATCGAGCAAGCGGAGTACGGTGGTTTCATTGACGGCGTTCCGATCAAGCAGAGCGCTCAGCCTTCGCTTACTGCGTTCGACCTTGTCCCATGGACCGTCGAGCAGTGCGTTACTCAGGCCATAAACGCCAGCAGGCAATTCGCGCGCGTCGCTGCCACGGTTGGAGCGATAGGCCACCTTCTCGCCGTCGCCCGCGATCAGGTTGAAACCAGCGTACTTATCGCCATCAATAGTATCGAGATAATCGAGCGCTGACAGATCGCCCTCCAGAAACTCCGTAACGAGGTGGCCACGCGATCGAAACTTTGACGACACGGGTTCTGCGTCCCGATAGTTGGTCACGGTCGCGAAACGTCCGTTGCGATGCAGCGCCAGCCAGGTACCGCCGGCCTGCAGATCACGCCCACCGATCACGTCCGGCCTGTCCGGCCACCAATCGGCTTTCTGCGTGGGACGCCCGTGGAACTCGTCGCGGTTGCCCGCGAGAATCAGCGGGTACTGTGGATCTTGGCTGATCGCCAGAACAACGAGGCACACGATCAGTCGTCGTCGCCGAGCAAGATCCAGTGATCCACCAACCTGCGTGCGATAGAAATTCGAAACGGAAGTTTCGGAAATTTCGATCGCAGCTGATCACGGGTAAACCACTGAGCGTCTTCGAGTTCACCATCGTTCAGCGTAATCGTGTCAGTGGTCGCCTCGGCAATGAATCCGAGCATTAGCGACGACGGAAACGGCCACGGTTGGGAGCTGTGGTAGTGAACGGCGCCGACGCGAACGTTGGTTTCCTCATACACCTCGCGACGAACCGCGTCTTCCAGGCTCTCGCCGGGTTCAACGAAACCGGCGATCGTCGAATAACGATCGTCCGGCCAGCTTGCTTGCCGTCCGAGCAGGCATCGTTCTCCGTCGTGAACGAGGACGATCACCGCTGGATCGGTACGCGGAAAAACCTCTCTCGCACAATCCGAATTCGCACATCGACGCGTGTTGCCGCCTGCGTTGGGTAGTGCCGGTGAGCCGCAAATCCCACAAAACGACTGCGACGCGTGCCATAGTACGAGCGCCCGCGCATGCGCGGCGAGGTTGGCCTCGTCCAGGGGCAAGCGTGTACCCAGAAAACGCAGGCCCTCAAAACTCCCAAACTCCTGCAAGGGCGGTTCACCCACGTGCTCGATCGCAAGTGCAAACGCGGGCTGGTTCCGGAATAAGCCGAGAAAGATCACGTTGTGTTCGCTGACAAACTCCTCGATCTGCGATCGCTTGAGTCGTGCGGCGTGCGGCGGATCGCCGCCGACCAGGCAAAGATCGCCCCAGACGGGGATGAAACGTGCTTCCTCGCTAACGACCGCTTTGTTCAGCCAATCGGTATCTTTGCGGCGGTCACCGCTGCGATCGACGAATGCGCCTGCAAAAACATTGTGATTTTCCAAAACAGTAGACCGGTTCTGAGTCCAGGTACACGGCCGCATCGTCGCAGCTACACGACGATGCGGTATCCGCAGATTTCAGTACTACTGCTTCGCGAGCAAGTCGCGAATTTCGGTCAGCAGCACTTCTTCAGCTGAAGGCTTGGGCGGCTCCGCGGGCTTCTCTTCTTCCTTCTTCTTCATGGAATTGAGTCCCTTGATCACCATAAAAATCGCAAATGCGATGATCACAAAATCGAGAACGGTATTGATGAATACACCGTAATTGATCGACGCAGCGCCTTCGCCTTCGCCCAGCGCAAAAGCCAGGCTGCTGAAGTCTACGCCGCCCATGATCATGCCAATCGGCGGCATGATTACATCGGCAACCAGCGACGACACAATCTTGCCAAAAGCGGCCCCAATAACGATGCCAACAGCCATGTCGACGACGTTTCCGCGCATCGCAAAATCTTTGAATTCTTTCAACATTCGGACTCACTCCCTTATAGTATTTTTGTTTTTCTGCAGCGTTGCCGCAGGCTACACAGTGTACCGGAAAAGGGACTTTGGCTGGGACATCAAATCGGGGCGACACCCTGCGTCCGCCGGCCGGATTCGCGGGTGGTCTCCGACGAGCAGGTCGGGCAGATTTTCCGATCCAGCGCATACGAGTCCTGAACGTAACGGGCTTCGCAGCGTCGACAAAGCGCCAGATAAAGCTCGTCGTTATACGAAATACACTGCAGCAAGTTCCAGACCCACTCAAAGTTGAGTCTGGCGTTATCGTGCAGCAGCTGGTAGGTCTCGTAGGCTCGACACAGTCGATGGCCGAACTCGACGTCGGGACGTGGCCAGCAGGCATGCACACGGTCCTCGCTGTCAATTCTGACCAACAATCCGGCGCAAAACAGGGCAACCAGGGTGGTTGACTGCAGCTGGTTCTCGGCGTTTTTGACGTAGCGGTTGATCTGCCGCGGCGACTTTCCGCGTCTTCGTTTCACGCCTGAGTGGCCGCTGTCACGAAAGTACGTGGCGTAAAGTTTGCGTATCCGGTCATCGGACAGGCCCGTGCATTCGCGGATGGTTCGGGTACGGGCCTCGTGGCGGATCATTCGCAAGGCCAGCTCAAACTGGCTGCGTTCCCCTGAGTATCGGTCGTCTGTTAATCGCATTGTTAGCTCTTTTCGCTATAAAAGGACCATATGTAGTATTTACATAGCCTATACTATCCATAAATGGTCGGCTAGTTCGAAATATAGAAATTACAACAACGGGCGAGAAAAGCGCCTACAGGGAGGTTACATGGAGTACCAGGGACCAACACCCGGCGATCTCGCCAATATTCAAGCGCTCAATCGCTTCTTCCTTATGGCCTGCTCGGCGGCCGCCCCAGACCGCTTTGCGGTCCTTCAGGCGCATCGCATGACCCAATCCCGGATTACCCGGCTTGCCGGCGCGCCCTTCCTGTTGTTCTCGTTGCGTGAGCAGGATGAGGAATACTGGCAGCGGATCCTGGGCGACGAATCGCAAATTGACCTGATCGACTCGGCAGATCCGCCCGACGAGAAAATCCAGCAGCTGCAGGCGGCGGGTTTGAGTTTTCTATGGCAGCTTGTGCACCGTAACGCCTACACCGCGAGGATTGTCAGCGGAGCGTCTGTTAGCTGGTGTGAGAGAATGGCCGAACAGACGTTGGTCGGGTTGTTGCACCGAGTCGCCACGCGCGGTGATCTGATGCGCCTGCGCTTCGAGGACGAAGCAGAGGTCTGGCGTCGCTTGCTGGATGCCGGCACGAGTTCCAGTTACCAGGCTCGACTCACGTCACAACACTGCGCACTGCAGGCGATGCTCACGCGAAGAGACGCTCGTCAGTACAACAGGATGCCAGCAGCAGCCTGCACCATGCGCGCCCCCGGACAACGCAAGGCAGCGCGACGTGCCGATCGTATTCGAGCGCCCGAGGTGTGATAGCGACGAGAGCGCGGTTACAATACGCGACCTCATGAAAGCGCTCTCAATAAGAAACCTCAGCAAGACGTACAGCAACGGCAATCAGGCGTTGAAGGGCATTGACCTGTCTGTCGAGTCCGGGGACTTCTACGCCTTACTTGGCCCGAACGGCGCGGGAAAAACGACGGCTATTGGTATCGTCAGTTCACTGGTGAACAAGAGCGGCGGAGAGGTCGAGGTGTTCGGGCACAATACTGACACCGAATTGGAGGCCGCCAAAGCCTGCATCGGCGTGGTTCCGCAGGAAGTGAATCTCAACCTCTGGGAGTCGGTCGGCAATATTGTCGCGAACCAGGCCGGCTATTACGGATTGGGCCGAAAGCTGGCAAAGCAGCGTGTCGAAAAGCACCTGCGGGAGCTAAGGCTATGGGACCGACGTCATGATATTGCACGCAGTCTTTCAGGCGGTATGAAGCGCCGGCTGATGATCGCCCGCGCGCTGGTGCATGAGCCGAGGCTACTTATCCTTGACGAGCCAACAGCCGGTGTCGATATTGAAATTCGACGCTCTATGTGGGAGTACCTTCAGGCAATCAACGAGGCAGGCACGACGATAATTCTGACGACGCACTATCTCGAGGAGGCCGAGTCATTGTGTCGGCACATTGCCATTATCGATGAGGGTCGGATTATCGAAGACGCGAAGATGAGCGACGTGCTCCGGAAGCTGCAACGCGAGGTGTTCGTGCTGAGCCTAAGCAAAGAATTGTCGGACGCGCCGACACTGGACGGGTTTACGGCACGCTTGCGCGGCGACGATGAGCTGGAGGTTGAGAAAGGCCCGGATCGTGATCTGAATGATTTGTTTGCCCAGCTCAGCGCCCGGGATATCCATGTCACCAGCCTTCGCAATAAGGCGAACCGGCTGGAAGAGCTGTTCATGCGCCTTGTCGAGAGCAAGCAGCAAGGGACTGCTGAATGAACATTATGCTTAACCTGATTGCTGCAAAAACCATCATCCGCAAGGAAGTCTTGCGCGTACTGCGTATCTGGGTTCAGACGATAGTGCCTCCCGCGATAACGATGACCCTGTATTTTATTATTTTCGGCAACCTGATCGGGCGGCGGATCGGCAGCATGGATGGCTTCGACTACATGCAGTACATCGCGCCCGGTCTGATCATGATGTCGGTTATCACCAATTCCTATGGCAACGTCGTTTCATCGTTCTTTGGTGCGAAGTTCGGACGCCACGTTGAGGAAATGCTGGTGGCGCCGATGTCGTACGCGACGATTATCATCGGCCATGTAGCCGGCGGCGTCTTGCGTGGGCTTTTGGTTGGCCTGCTGGTCACGATTATTGCGTTGTTCTTTACGAGCCTCGACGTCGCTCATCCGCTGATAATGATATCGATCGTGCTGTTGTCGTCGATCGTATTTTCGCTCGCCGGTTTCATCAATGCAGTATTCGCAAGGAAATTCGACGATATTTCTATCGTTCCCACATTCGTTCTTACACCGCTGACCTACCTTGGCGGAGTTTTCTATTCGATTTCGATGCTGCCGGAGTTCTGGCAGAACGTGTCGAAAGCAAACCCGATTCTCTACATGGTCAATGCATTCCGTTACGGCATTCTTGGAACGTCCGACATTGGCATCGGGCACGCGTATTCGATCTTGATCGTGTTCACGGTTGTGCTGTTCACCGCCTGCATGTTACTGATGCAGCGTGGTGTGGGAATTCGGGAGTAACCGTGTGCGGACGATTCGCGTTTTATTCGCCGAGCGAAGCTGCTGCTGCCCTGTTCGGCGCCCCTGCATCCACAGAGGTACAGCCGCGATACAATATCGCGCCGACGCAATATATCGCGGCCATTCGTAACGGCAGCGAGGGGCGTGAGCTCGCGATGTTGCGTTGGGGGCTGGTGCCGTTTTGGGCCAAAGACCCGTCGATTGGTAATCGCATGATTAATGCGCGCGCAGAGACCGTCGCCGAGAAGCCATCCTATCGTGCCGCATTCCGGCATCGCCGGTGCGTTGTCCTCGCCGACGGTTTTTACGAGTGGCGCCGGGAGAGCGACGCCAAGACGCCTTATTTTATTTCACTTGCCAGCGGTAAGCCGTTTGCGTTGGCGGGGCTGTGGGAAGACTGGAGTGACAAGAGCAGCGGCGAGTCGCTGCAGACGACAGCGCTGATTACAACGGCAGCGAATGCGTTCATGCAGCCTTTGCATCACAGGATGCCACTTCTTCTGGGCCCGGATGCGGCGACCGAGTGGCTGGCCGGGTCAGCCAATCTGCTGGAGCGGGCGGTCGACCAGACACCCAGGCTGCAGGCGTGGCCGGTCGATCGAAGGGTCAATAACGCGCGCAATGAAGGCGAGGAACTAATCGACGCCGTTGGCGATATCATCCAGTGACACGGTCGGACTCGTCGTGATCAGCAGCGTGCCGGGCCCGCCGTGCACGCCCAGTGCGGGACCCAGGCCGCTGACGACGAGTTTCTCAATCGTGGGGATTCTCACGCGAATCGCGCGTTCCAGCGCCCTGGCGTCGCTCTCACAAACGGCGTGACCAATGCCGACGTCGATGTCCTGATTTCTGGGGGTGCGGCGCGCAACGAACCTCGCGAAGCGATCGGCACGGTTGCCGGCGTTGAACAAAAAGCCGGCCAGGGAGATGCTACCGTCGGGCTTGGTGGCGATGACCGGTTTGAGCCGCATCAGATCCGCAACGGTCTTGACCCAGCCTGGGAGCCGGCCACCTCGAACGGCATAACGCAGGTCGTGCAGCAAGGCATACGTCCGTGTCTTTGGGATTTGTTCCCTGATCAGCGAGATCGTCGTGTCGATGTTGACGCCTCGACTGGCACATTCTGCAGCGAGTATGGCCAGCTGACCCTGCCCGAATGATGCGTTCTTCGTGTCAATAGCGTGAATGCGGCCTGCCGCCCCTGTCCTTTCGGCCGCGAGGCGTGCCGCTTCAAACGTGCCGCTGGCTTCGCTTGTCAGGTTAATCGAAAGTACGTCTTCGAAATGGCTCGCGAGAAACTGAAACTGACGCCGGAAATCCCCGGGTGCTGGTTGTGATGTCGTGGGATGGTCGGGATTGGACTTTAGCTCTGAATAAAACTCATCGATTGAAATGCTGACTTTATCCAGGTAGCCCCGGTTACCGAACTGGATTCGGCACGGGACCATGTGAATGTCGAGGCGCTCCATCTCTTCGTCGGGGATATCGGCAGCGGAGTCCGTGACTACCGCAAAACGACGCATCCTGTCATGCGTGCTGTGTTGCTGGCGATGCATGTCATCTGCTTTCTCTGCGCTAAGCACGCCGAATGTTCTGGCGATATCAAAAATCGTATCAGGGTCATCCACATGAATATGAATTTTCGCTTTTCGCTTGGTGCCTGCGAGTACCAGCGAGTCTCCAAGCTCGGAGAGGGTCTCACGTAGTTTTCGCCGGTCGAGATCTTCCGCCGTTACCATGCATTCCGTGCAGTACCGAAATTGAGACTCGTTGTCGGCTTCCGCGAATTCCACAGGGGGCTCGATATCATCGTGCACGGATACGTCGGGCATCGGCACCTCGTTGCCGTCGCAGAGATAATCGCACATGCCCGCGACGAGCTCGGCGAATCCCATAGCGCCGGCATCCACGACTCCCGCTTTGCGCAGCACGTCGAGCTGATTGGGGGTATGTGCCAGGGCCTCCTCGACTTTTTTGAGCGCGTTTCGCATAACATCAGGAAACGCCGATTCGCGATTATCTGAAACCTGGTGGGCGATACTGTCGGCGAATGCCGCGATGACGGAAAGTATGGTGCCGTCGCGCGGTTTCGATAATGCATCGTGCGCATACTCACTGCCCATGCTCGCGGCCTTGCCAAAGGTGTACGTCGTAAAGCGCGTAATCTCGCCGGCTGAGTCACTCATCCCCTGAAAAAACTGCGCGACGATCGCACCAGAGTTTCCCCGCGCGCCATCAAGCAATGCATCGGCAATAGCGGCCAGCATCGTGCCCAGGTGTTTTTCCTCGGGACGGTTCAGTATGCCGAGTGCGGCACTGAGTGACAGGCTCAGGTTTGTACCCGTATCACTGTCGGCGACGGGAAATACGTTGATGCGATTGAGCAACTCTTGCTGGCCCATGACCCGATGGATCCCGGAAGTCAACGCGACCGAAAGCATGTCGCCATCAAGATGTTTCGTCACGCGGTTGGCCAGCCTTCAGTGCTTAGTCGCGAGGCAGCAGGAACGTTGTGCCGCGGTACTCCAGAACAACGCCAAAAGGCGTGATTTCGTTTACGACCGGCCCTTCGGCGAGCCGAGATTGCTCGCGCTGTTTCGACATGTTGATGAACACGAACCTGTCCTTTGGAACGTCGCTGTAGACGTGTATGTCCAGGTGCAATTCGGGCAGATCGACGGTCCCGTCGGCGACTACCTCGTAGACTGTCGGCAGTGCTGCCGAGTTTCCAGAATTGGCCGGGATGCCGGGTTCTGCGGCTACGACTGCCTCAGACCGTGAATCTTCCGCTGCGGCAGCCGCAGACCTTCCACGTGCCGGACTATTCAGCTTGGCCTCAGCGACCTGCTCCGCAAAGCTGGATGGGCTTGGCGTTGGCTCGCCTAAACCAGCTTCTTCGAGGGCCGGCGCGTTCTGAGTTGGATCGATCTGGACGGGCCTCCGGATTTCGGTAATTGGTGTCGTCGGCAAAGTAGCGGGCCCGGTGGATGACCTGAACATGAGAGCCAGCAGCACTGCCAGGTTTATGGCAAGCAGGAGTCCAAGAGTCCACAGCCAGCGCGGCACTCCGGCACGGTCGCTGCTCGTCGGAACCCCGGCGAACTCCGCCGAACTCCGCTGCTGGCGATCCGTTTCCGATTTCTTCAGGGCATCCAGTATGAACGACATGGCCTAGTCTCGTGCCAGCAGCGAAGTGTTGAGGCGCGGTGTGCCGTCCACCGCGAGTAATGAATTGATGATGATCTGAGTTTGTTTTCCGGCGAGGCCGTCGACATCGAGTCGATTTGCGCGTTGGAATGCTCTGACGATTTGCTGGAGTTCCGCGTCGTATTCATCAGACGACGGCTTACTGCTGACGAACTGGTCGTCTATAGCCGCGAGACTCTCGCGCAGCCAGAGCACGCTGGCGCCCCGGGAATCAGGCCCGAGCGAGACCGCCTGGCCACTCGGCGGTCGCCATAGCAAGAGGTACTGGCCGAACCAGGCGTCGGTAATCGATTCAACCGGGTGGGTAACGAGCACGCCGCCGATCGACAAGTCGGCGGTGGCCCCGTGGATTGCCGTCAGTACGACCTGGTGGCTTCTGCCGCTACCGTCGACGAGTGTAAGCACGGCCGGTCGGTCCATTTGTCGTAATCCACTCCAGGAACCACGTTGGTAGAGACACGCGAGCCCATAGTCGGTCGCTTGCGCGCAGCCGCTTTGACCGCCTTTGTCGTATTCGAGCCCCCACGCGCCGAACAGTGTGATGAGCGCCGTCGATGTATTGGTCAGTTCCTGCGCAAGCTCAAGCTGATCATTCAGGGTAGGCTCCGTTTCGACAATGTCTGGCGCCGCGCTTTCCTCGGCCGGAACCGCATTGTCCGCTTCAACCGGTGCTTCGTTAAGCACTGCTTCGACCACTGGGTCATCCGGCGCGGCGGCAATTACCGGCGGGACATCCTGTTGTCGAGTACCTGACCATATCGTGGCGGCAATAATTACCAGGCCGATCACCCCCGCTGCCGTGGCAACCGGGCGCAGCCACGGAGATCGTTCCAGCTGACCGCGCACTTCCGCTGCCGCGCGACGAATGAGCCGGCGATCGACTCGCCGGGATTCGCGGCTGTAGGCGCCGAGCAGAGCCCGGTCACAAATGACGTTAATCAACCGGGGCACACCCTGTGACAGGCGGAACGTCTCTTTCTTC
>Ga0316201_10003887_pt1 | contig 11137 bp, 6 predicted proteins | sample CS6wburrow_MG_FD_204516 | JGI IMG/M metagenome (GOLD analysis project Ga0316201, IMG submission 204516) | Coastal sediment microbial communities from Delaware Bay, Delaware, United States - CS-6 worm burrow | ecosystem: Environmental > Aquatic > Marine > Coastal > Sediment | place: USA: Delaware... | reverse complement strand
ACTGCAAACCGAATCTGAAGTTGAATCGGTTGAACAAACTCCAATTCTTTTTACTCCTGAAAGACGAACCTCAGCGCCATTTATAAAATATGCTGCTGTTGGTATTATTGCTATTGCATTGAGTGGCCTGGGAGGTATGAAGCTTTATGAAGGAAACGTCAAGAAGCATAATTTTGCTGAAAAGGAAAAGGCAGATGCCTTAGTTGAAAGTCAGATCCAGGAAGCAACATTCGTTATATCTGATCCCTTACCTGCTCTGCGAATAAGCGTTCCGAAAGAATATGGCAGATACCATATTGTAGCAGGTGCTTTCAGAATAGAGGCTAATGCATACAAGAAACTGGATCAGTTGGCAGACAAAGGTTTTACTCCCAGGTTAATCGGTAAAAACAAATACGGATTGCACCAGGTAGTTTATAGTTCTCATGAGGACAGACTGGAGGCTCTGCGCGAACTTCGAAACGTTAAGCGAACCGAGAATTCTGATGCCTGGTTATTGGTGAAATCCCTCGGCAATAAATAGTCTTATTATCTTTTTCTTAATATTTATTCAATGAAAACAAGTGTACCTTTGCACAAAATTGATCTATGGTAGCTAAAAATCCGAAAGATTCGAAAACGATCATTACCGATCTTGTTCTTCCCAGTGAAACAAATCCAATAGGGAACATGTTTGGTGGTGAACTTCTTGCCCGCATGGACAGAGCTGCAAGTATTGCAGCCAGACGACATAGTCGCAGAATTGTGGTTACGGCGTCGGTGAACCATGTAGCTTTCAACAAAATGATCCCCGTGGGAAGCGTGGTCACGGTAGAAGCAAAAGTATCACGTGCTTTTAATAGTTCTATGGAAGTCTTTATGGATGTATGGATCGAAGATCGCGAAAGTGGTATGCGCTCCAAAGCAAATGAAGGCATCTATACCTTTGTGGCGGTAGATGAAATGGGGCACCCTGTGCCGGTACCTCCACTGGTTCCCGAAACAGAGCTGGAAACGGAAAGGTTCGAAGCGGCCTTGCGCAGAAAGCAATTAAGTCTTGTGTTAGCGGGTAAAATGCCTCCTGAAAATGCAACAGAGCTTAAGGCGTTGTTCTTTTAAAAGAAATTAATTCATCATCTTACAACCAAACATAATAATCCTATCATAATGGTTTTGAGATAAAATTAAAAACCTCCGCGGATGGCGGAGGTTTTTATATCTATTTAGATTGACTAATTCTTAACAAATTGAACTACGTCAACTCTATTTTCTGAAATGATCCTCGCAAAATAGTTTCCTGCACTTAAACCTGATATGTCAAGCTCAATGCTATTCGATTCCATACTGTGAAATTGCAAGGATTGCCCTAGTATATTTAATAACTCTACAGAGTTAATTAGCTCTACTGCCTCTACATTCATCGTGTTATTTGCAGGGTTTGGATACACCACAAGGCCCTCAATCGATATTTCATCAACACCAAGAATTATTTCGGTGGTAAAGCTAAATACGTCGGATAGTGGGGCGTCACCACAGAAATTCGTGGCTAAAACCCTCCAAAAGTATTCAGTCCCATTGTCCAGTCCAGTTACTTCTGCAGTGTTAACATTTACCGTTTGACTGTCAATCACATTCGAAAATCCAGAATCTGTTGCTAGCTCAAAATCATATTCATCAGCATTTGTGACCGCATCCCATTCAAAAGTAATATCCAAAGGCTGGTCAATTGCATCATCCGCCGGAAGGACAAGATTGGCAGCGTTCAATGAAGGATCATAAATCCTCAAAATAACGTATACGTTGACGGTCTCTGAGGTTCCTGTTCCTGTTACTTTTACTTCGTAATCTCCAGGAGCCAACCCATTTATATTATTTACAGTAAGGGAAACTGTACCTTCAGCACTTAAAGAAGTAGGAGAAACAGTCCCGGTAGTCCCTGTTGGCAAATCGGTAACTGTAAAGTTGATTGTATCACTAAATCCATCATTAAATCCAAGATCTATATCGAAACTGGCGCTGCCATCATCGGCACATGCATCCTGAATTCCATCATGGCTTGAAACGGTAAATTCTTCTTTATCAATTCCGGTAACGATTAGCGAGAAAACCTGAAGGTCATCAGTTAGATCTCCTTTATGTGAAACTCTGATAATGTATTCTCCTGAAGCTCCACTTACTTGAATTTTTTCAATTGTGTCAACAAGATTGTCTCCAGTTGATGCACCTGCACTAGGGTTGCCTACATCCAATTTCCATGGGAAGAATGTTGTTCCTCCGTCATCGGAGATTCGTATATCCAGATCATTCACGAGGGATGGAGTGGGATTATTGGAAACTCCTGCGGGAAGTAAAGTTCCCGGTGGATCAGTCCACGTGATGGACGCCATTAGATCGGTTACTCCGTCAGATTGAACTGAAAGCGTATACACATCTCCTGGCTGCAGGGTTTCTTCAACAATGATAGAAGAGACCCCATTATTGGTAATAACATCCGCCCCAGCGGCCGTGTTCATCAAGCCCCAACCATAACGGGCATCAGGCCCTGGTGTGGTACCTGCTTCATCTGCAGTGTGAAGCGCAAGCCCTTTTAAGGTAGAACTTAGCATAAACTCTCCGTTTATATCATTGTAATGTTGTTGTAATAGTATAAGGCTACCTGTCACATTTGGAGATGACATAGAAGTTCCTCCTATAGTGTTATATCCAGAGTTGCTATTATTCCACGAAGATGTCATGTTCACCCCTTTACCACAAATATCCGGTTTAATTCGACCATCATCAGTAGGACCCCAACTACTAAAACCGGCGATATTAACACTCCCGGGGCCAGTATAATTTAATACTTCAAATACGGCGGCAACAGCCAAATTATTTTTTGCAGTACTCATGCCATCCAATCTATCATAACTTCCATTTCCATCATTCCCACCGGAAACAACAGGAAGGTAATAAGGTGCATTGTACATAATGTTATCTATTCCCCGGGCATTCTGCCCGTAATAACCATATATCCAATTCGGACCATTGATTGTGTACGAATGATTTGAGGCCAAAAGTCCATTGGATGCAGCCGTGGTCATCTCGGAGAAATCCGCATTCCAGTCATGGGCCCAAAGATCAGCCACAGGAGCCATCCCTATTACAGTTCCTCCTTGAACATTCCCATTTCCAATCATGGTGCCTGCCACATGTGTAGCGTGGCCAGATGTTCCGCTCGCACCATCAACTTGTGTGACTCTAGGCGTCATTAATTCATGGGTTTGACGAACGCCTCCGCCATCCCATATTCCAACAATCATATTCTCACCATTCAAGTCTAAGCCTGAAGATCCTCCTGTATGCACTAAATTCGTGCGGGTGGTAATACCTCCTTCTCGATTATCGGTAGTGTAATATACAGGTTCTCCCGAAGCGGAAACTCTTATTAATTCGGCAATCCTACCATCGGAATATTCTATCAACACATCCCAACCTCTAAGAGCGGCCATATCCCAGGCATATTGCTTTTCCCGTTCGAAAGTTTCCCGGTAATCAGTTGACATTTGAGCAAGTTTCGCTAAATCGTAATCTCTTGTAATCCATTCTCTCTCCAGTGGTGTTTGGGCAAACGCTGAACTAAAAATACAAAGGGAACAAAGAATTAACAGTAAATAATCTTTTTTCATAATTTCAATTTTTTAGTTTATTATTTAACTCATGCGCCATATCAGATATTCCTCTTCTGGTAATCGTGAAATCTAATTAAAACATAGAGTTAAAAGTATTTTTCGTTAATCGGCGAGTCAAGATAACTAATGTTTGGAGATGAAAACTAAATTTTCTTCATTTTATCTGTTTTGTGCACTACCAATAAAATGTAATGATTCAGAGTAATAATCTATATGATTAGTAGAGTTTTAACGTTACGGACTTCGTACATTTTAACGAATTTTCATATGGTTTTTTACAGAGTTTTAAATATATTTGATGTTCTTAAATAAATTTTAACACATTTTAAGATCTATTGTTTATAATTCTAACTTTAAACTTCTCTAAAAAATCAACTATGAAAAAATTTACCTTTTTTTCGATCAATCGGAAAAGTGTAAGTTTTTGGGTGCTGGCTCTTGCCTGCACATTTGTGTTTGCCCAAAACAATTACACGATTAATTTTCAGGATGAAACAATCGAAATGCCGGAAAACATTGACACCTTTCAATGGAGTCAAATGCCGGACTCTGCTCACTTGCGTGACGGATATATCGGTTGGATCCAATTCTATGAAACTCCGACACAAGCTATTCAGGACCAGTTCGCGGCAAACGGCCTTGATTTAATTAGTTACATTCCGCATCACACGTATTTATTCCGTTTCCCTGAAACTACTTCGGTTTCATTTTTACAGAATAGCGGTGTGCGATCCATTGTTCCTGTACAAGGACGTTTCCGACTTTCAGAAAATCTGAAGAATGGAAATATTGGTGACTGGGCCAGGGAAGGAAATTTCTATGTTGTAACCTTACAATTTTATAATTATGTAGATGCCCAATATGTAATCAATGACCTTGCTGCAAAGCAAATTTCGGTTAGAGAACAATACACGGGCTCAAATAATATAGACCTTATTATTCCAAACGACTGTCTGGAGAACCTGGTTGAGCAACCTTATGTAAAATGGGTGGAGGTAATTGCACCTCCGGGAGAACCTGAAGCAGAAGTAAGCCGATCATTAATGAGATCCGATGGCCTGGATACCCAAACCCCTGGTGGTTTAAATTTCGATGGTGAAGGCGTTGGAATATTAACGCGTGATTCAGGTCCGGTTTATCAGCATGCTGATTTCGCCGGAAGACTTACAAATGTGCCTCCTTTTAACTCTGGAACTCACGGTACTCAAGTAACCGGAGGATTTGCCGGAGCTGGAAATATTCGTCCGGATGCAAGAGGATCTGCAGCAGGAGCAACTATCTTCGCTACTGGTTATAACTCAACCTTTCTAGATAACAACACAGTAACCCTTATCAATAATGGAGATGTTCAAATAACGAATTCTTCATATAGTGATATTTGTAATGGCCCTTACAGTACTAAATCTCAAACAGTGGATACGCAAATTCGCGATATCCCTACTATGATACATGTATTCTCTGCCGGTAATAGCAACGGATCTAATTGTGGATATGGTGCCGGAAGCCAGTGGGGAAATATTACTGGAGGACATAAAGCAGCCAAAAACTGTGTTACAGTGGCAGCGACATCTGCTCTGGGTAATATTGCAGGATTTAGTAGTCGCGGTCCCGCATCCGACGGTAGAATTAAGCCGGATGTAGCTGGCCATGGTGCAAGCTTTTTAACTACAAACCCTAATAACCAATATACGGTCATTAACGGAACTTCCTATTCTGCACCTGCCACAGCCGGAGTAATGGCGCAATTATATCAGGTATATATGGAGAATAACGGAGGGAGTTTACCTCAATCGGCTTTAATAAAAGCTGCTCTTTTAAACTGTGCAACCGACTTCGGAAACGCAGGACCTGACTTTATCTATGGCTGGGGGATCGTAAATGGTCTTAGGTCTGGACAACTTATTGAAGAAGGTAATTACCTTAGTGATGACATTTCACAAGGAGGAACTAATACTCATACTATTAATGTGCCTGCGGGAACGGCTCAAGTTCGTTTCATGGTATACTGGAGTGATGCCCCGGCAACTCCTGGCGCAAATCCTGCTTTGGTAAATGACCTTGACCTGGAAGTTGTGGATCCTTCAAATAATACCTTATTACCATTCTTATTGGATCATACACCAGACCCTAACCTTCTGAATTTACCAGCAGGTAACGGAGCAGATCACCTTAATAACATGGAGCAGGTATTGATAGATGCTCCTGCAGCAGGTTCGTATGATATCGAGATTTCAGGATTCAATGTTCCTGTAGGCCCGCAAGAATATTTTGTGGTTTATGATTTCATTGAAGAAAACATAACTGTTGCGCATCCAAATGGTGGTGAGAAAATTCCGGCTGGTGGAGTAGTTAATGTTCATTGGGAAGCGGTAAACACTACACAAGGATTTACACTTGAATATTCAGATGATAATGGGTCCACCTGGAATACCTTTGCAAACCCAGGCGCGAACTTCAGAAGTTATTCATGGAATACTGCCGGTCTTGGTATTTCTGGTAATGGTGAAATGATGGTTCGGGTTACAAGCGGTTCTTTCTCTGATGAAAGCGACAGCAGTTTCAGTTTTGCTGATGTTCCGGATGGATTGGATGTAGTTGAAGTCTGTGAGACTGAGGCCACTTTCGAATGGGACGCCGTTGCCGGAGCAGAATTCTATGATCTGTATCTCCTTGGAGAAAAGTATATGGAGATTGTAGGAACTTCAGAAACAAATAGCATTACTATTCCAATTACAGACCCGGATGCAGTATTATGGATGGCGATAGCCGCCAGAAATGAAACAGAAGGCTGGGAAGGAAGAAGATCGTGGGCTGTACGTTATGGTGGTGGAATCTTGGATTGTGACCTTGGATTTGATGACAACACCCTAAGCAGCAATGTTATATTGACTCCAAATCCGGCTACCGACCAGGTAACTGTTTCACTAAGCGATGTAAGTTTCAATTCATTCGAAGTGACAGTGATTAACAGTCTTGGGCAAACGCTTCAAACAGTAAGTGAAGATAATGGTTCAAGTTCAACCATATTAAATGTGTCGAACTACAGAACCGGAATTTACTTTGTTACTATTGTAGCTGACGGACTATCAACAACCAAGAAATTGGTGATCAGATAATTGAAATAATTCTCAATAAAAAAGGGAGCCAATTGGCTCCCTTTTTTATTTACATTCTATATACCCAATCTGCAGGGTTCATGCGGGTGCTATTCTGGTAGATCAGGAATTTGAGAATTGTTTTCCCCGATAAGCCATTGGTAAAGATGGTGCCAATTTCTTGCTTAGTCGTTACTTTATCCCCCGATTTAACGTTAACCATATCAAGATTGTAATACACGCTGATATAACTTCCATGTCTTATATAAACAGCTTTAGTTCCTTGTTTGGTCTTCTGGATCTGAAATACAACACCATCAAATACGGCCCTTGCCTTCGAATTATTTTCAGTAGCGATCTCCACTCCGCTGCTAAAGGTTGTAACATTGGGCAATTGAGGGTGTCTCTGATTACCATAACGACGAATAACAACCCCTTTAGCCACCGGCCATGGTAATTTACCCTTATTGCTGCTAAAACTAGCCGCCAAAGCCTTAGCCTCCGCTGTTAGGGCAAAGGTTTCAGCAGTTCCCCTGGTTACCTTGGTTCCTGAGCTTTTATTCGATGCTGCAATAGCCGCTTTGATGATCGCATCTATCTGTCTGTCGATAGCGTCGGCTTCTTTTTGCTTAGCGCGAATTTGAGCAGCAAATTTACCCTCATCCTTCCTAAGCGAAGCGATCAATCCTTCCTGGTCCTTCTTTTCCTGTGCAAGAGATATTCGCGTTTGCCTATTCTGATCTATTAGTAACTGCTTCTGGCCCTTTTGTTCTATAAGTCCCGTATTGAGAATCTGTAACTCCTCTGTCTTAACCTTTATTCGTTCTCCCTGCTCCTTGCGATGCTTGGCATATTGTTTCATATACTGCAACCTTTTATAAGCTTGCAGGAAGTCTTCTGAAGACAATAAGAACATAACCCGGCTTTGTTGAGACTTGCTTTTATACGATTTCTTTATCATGGCCGCATAATCCTCTTTCAAGGCCTTGAGTTCATTACGAAGCGATTCGATCTTATTCAGATTATCATTAATTTCCCTGGTAAGTAAATTGGCCTGCTGATTGGTTACGCGGATAAGGTTCTCGGTCGCGCGAATGCGTTGATCCAGGTCTTCAACCTGGGTTAAAACAGATTTCTTTTCTCCCCTCGTTTTGAATAGCAGCGTGTTGATCTGCTTTATTTCTTCGAGTATGGCTTGTCTTTTGGCTTCAAGTTCCTGCTGTTTCTTAGACTGTCCCTGTACAGAAACAGTTACCAATACAAAACAACAAAGTATAGTTAGAATGAACTTTAGTCGCTTCATCGGCCAAGATCTATTTGCTCAAATCCCCGTGGAATGCTGAATGGAAAGCTTACGTTCACATTAAGGTCGATCTTTCGATACGTAACATCTATTCGTGTTTTATCGTCCCCATCGACTGTATTAATTGAGACTTCCGAAGGGAAATACCCTCCTTCTATCAATTGATAGGGCCCATAATAAACCGTTAACATCCTATCTTCCCAGGGTTGGGATACGGAAGCTTTTGCTACCTTAAAGTTATCCGGATTGAGAAACAGGCTATGGATAAAATCTTCCAACTGTTGCTTAGGTGTCAATTTGTATTGATTATCGACTACCTGGGAAGTATAGCTGCTTTTATTGAGTTCGAACATCGTTTGACCCAAAAGTATCGCCTGTGTTTTTTCAAAATTCACTTCCGTTCCCAGCCAATCGCTTATGAGGCTGAAATCTCCATCGAAATACGAATTCGAAAGTGTTTCATAATAACTAACGCTGTCCGGGGTGATCATGACCTTCGCCAGTGTGATTCCAATTATTGAAGCTTTGATCCAGATCTTCTTATCCTTCTCCATGCGAAGACTTACGGTAATGCTTTGTGATTTCTTTTCATCTTCGTACTCGACCTTAATCCTGCCGGCCATAGTATTGAATTTCGGTGAAGCCAGGTTATGCGTTGTAATAATCTCTTTCGCCTGAAGTCCTGCGTTGGCGGTTTCAGAACCATTCACTCCCTTTAATCCCCTACAGGAGGATAAAAGCAGCAACAATGCAAACAGATATAGTATTACTCTTTTCATTCCTTAGTTGGCTATATTAATTTCCGAAGCCTTTTTACTAAACGCAGCAGCTTTCGTATCATTGCCTTTCTTTGAATACGCAATGCTCAATTGCTCATAAAAATCTTTCTCCATTTTTAGATCGTCCAGCAAATAATCTACCCCTGTTTCCAGGCTTTCAATTGCCTGATCCAGCTGGTCTATTTCAATATTAGCCACACCGTTGATTAAATACAACAAAGGCTGTGCCGGAAAGATCTCCAGGGATCCGGTGCTGTTTCTCGCTGCTTCTTCGTACTTCCTGAACTCGATCTGCAATAATAGTGTATTCTTCACCAGGCTGTAATTGTCGGGATCGATGGCCATTCCTTTTTCATAAAACTGAAGCGCCTTTTCCTTTTGATCTTTCACAATAAAATAATTACCTAATTGCTCATAAACCTGGCCTGAATTCTCAGTACTGAATTTATCAACTATAGCTTCCAGCTGCGCCTCATATCCCGGGTTATCATTGGCAAAGCCAATAAAGTCTCCTAAAACACGGTATTTACTGTCCTTATCTACTTCAGAAGAAGAGAAAACCACATCCATAGAGTTGAGTGCTTTCTCTATATCACCAGCATCCAGGTAAAATTTGTAGAGCGCCAGATGTACCAATTCGGAATCCGGCTGATTCTTCAATAATTCCTTCGCTGTATCAAAAGCTTTTTCCGTTTTGCCTTGTTCGCTATACAAGAAGATCAGATTCAGATAATCCTGTTCTTTCTTAGGATTCTTATCAATTTTATCCTCAAGATTTGTTATCGCTCCCTCTGTATTTCCTGTGACCTTGTAGATCTGTCTTCTCAATGCATTTCTCAATGCGCTCTCACCCCAGTCTTCATCCAGTTCATCGAGTAGCTCAAGTGCTTTTTCATACTGTTCTGTCCTGTGATAGAGGTTGGCGAGGTCTTCCTTATAATCGGAATCGTATTTCGTTAACTTCTCCACGAGAGGAATTGCAGCCTTATAGTCTTGTTGCTCGTAGTATACATCGTACAAGGCCTCCAAAACATCTAATCGTTCCCCCTGGCTTTCCATCACCTGGGTATACATCATTTTAGCGTCTTCAAACTGTTTTAGTTTTGAATAATTTTTGCCCATTTCGAAGTGAACAACGGCAATATTCTCAGCATCACCTTTTGCCGCCATCTCGGCCTTTCTAAGTGCCGTAAGTGCCAGCTCATAGTTTTCAATTCCTTTTTGCTTAAGTCCTTCGAAGAAATTTTCCTGAAAGGCATCACTTACATTTCCCAGGTCATCGGTAGGAGTTTCATCATCCTCCTGGGACACAACAATTCCAGGGAAAAGTAACATTCCGAAGATAATTAAGAGAATATGTGCGTGTTTACGGGTCATTTCAATTCTGAATAGTCTCCAATACTAATCTTGGTAAAATTTCCATCGAAGGTGGCGTAATTGCCTATCATTGCGTTGTCTAAATTAGCGTTTTTTATAACCGCTTCCTTCTGAATTATACTATTCTTAACGATACTGTCCTCAATTATTGTGCCTTGTCCTACAGAAACATAGGGTCCGATTGTTGTATTCCTCAGCACCACATCTTCACCTATAAAACAGGGTTCGATAATATTAGAGTTCTCTATCTTTATTTTTTCTGAAATGAGCTTTTTATTGCTTTCGGCCAGGAATCCAAGCATTTTTGAATTTGTTTCTAAAGTAACTTCCTTGTTTCCGCAGTCCATCCATTCGCTAACCGTTCCTGTTTTGAAAACCTTACCATCCTTTATCATACGAAGGATTCCGTCGTTTATCTGGTATTCACCTCCATGAACGATGTTATGGTCCAATACATATTGAAGTTCGTTCTTCAAAACGGCTACGTCTTTGAAATAGTAAATGCCAATCACGGCCTGATCGCTAACATACTCCGAAGGTTTTTCAACAAGCTCCACGATCTCATTTCGTTCGTTCAGCTTAACGACACCATAGGCTTCTGGGTTGGCTACTTTTTTAGTCCAAATCACGCTGTCCGCATCTTTGTCCAGATCAAAATCGGCCCTGATCAATGTATCGGCATAAGCTATCACCGCTGGCCCCGAGAGGGATGGTTCTGCACACATAATTGCATGGCCCGTTCCTTTTGGGACCAACTGCCTGTAAATACTGCATCTGGCACCAAGTCCTTCGGCCAGCACATGCAAGCTTTCCACCACATCATCTCCAAAAAAGGCCGGATCACCCAGTATAAATGATATCTCTTCTATATCCTCCTTGAGGATTTCAGCAATATCAGTTACCAATTGATGGACAATAGGTTTTCCTGCAACCGGA
>Ga0316201_10003886_pt1 | contig 11137 bp, 10 predicted proteins | sample CS6wburrow_MG_FD_204516 | JGI IMG/M metagenome (GOLD analysis project Ga0316201, IMG submission 204516) | Coastal sediment microbial communities from Delaware Bay, Delaware, United States - CS-6 worm burrow | ecosystem: Environmental > Aquatic > Marine > Coastal > Sediment | place: USA... | reverse complement strand
GACAAGCAGCGCAAGGACTACGAGGAATTCTTCGAGGTCGATTTCTCTTTCGAGATCCCCGGGCTTGCGCGGTTTCGTGTCAATGCGTTCAACCAGGATCGCGGCGCGGCGGCGGTGTTTCGTACCATTCCGTCCAAGGTACTCAGTCTCGAGGAGTTGAACTGTCCCTCGGTGTTCAAGACCATATGCGACAACCCGCGCGGACTGGTGCTGGTAACCGGCCCGACGGGTTCGGGCAAGTCCACGACGCTCGCCGCAATGATGGATTACAAGAACGACAGCGAGTACGGCCATATCCTCACCATCGAGGACCCGATCGAATTCGTCCACCAGAGCAAGAAGTGTCTGATCAACCAGCGCGAGGTACACCGTGACACCCTGGGATTTGCCGAGGCCCTGAGATCGGCGCTGCGTGAAGACCCCGATATCATCCTGGTCGGCGAATTGCGCGACCTGGAGACCATCCGCCTGGCCATGACCGCCGCAGAGACAGGCCACCTGGTGTTCGGCACCCTGCACACCAGTTCGGCCGCCAAGACCATCGACCGTATCGTCGACGTCTTCCCGGCCGGCGAAAAATCGATGGTGCGCTCCATGCTTTCCGAATCGCTGCGTGCGGTTATCTCGCAGACGCTGCTCAAGAAGACAGGGGGAGGTCGGGTGGCCTGTCATGAGATCATGATCGGCACGCCCGCAATCCGTAACCTGATTCGCGAGGACAAGGTCGCCCAGATGTACTCGGCGATCCAGACAGGGCAATCTCATGGCATGCAGACCCTGGACCAGAACATGCAGGATATGCTCAAAAAGGGCCTGATATCCAAGCAGGACGCCATGGCCCGGGCAGTGAACAGGGAGACTTTCGTCTAGTCAGAGGGCGGTGGCCAGCTTGGTCCATCTGAACGAATATTTCTTTAACACGTGGCCAGGTTGGCGGAATGCTGCCGGGGGAGTTTTGCATGGACTTTAACGACATCCTGGACATGGTGGTCCAGAAGCAGGCATCGGACCTTTTCATTACCGCCGACATCCCGCCCAGCCTGAAGGTGCATGGACGGATCATTCCCGTTTCCAAGACCAAGCTGGATGCCGCGCAGTCCCGTGAGTTGACCTTGTCCCTGATGACACCGGAGCAGCGCGAGGAATTTCTGCATACCAAGGAATGCAACTTTGCATTCACAGCGAAGAATATCGGGCGTTTCAGGGTGAGTGCCTTCGTGCAGCGCGATGCCGTCGGTATGGTGCTGCGCAGGATCGAAACCCATATCCCGACCTTCGAGGAACTGGGCCTGCCGCACAACCTGCAGGACCTGGCGATGGCGAACCGGGGGATCGTGTTCTTCGTCGGGGCAACAGGCACGGGGAAGTCGACATCGCTCGCGGCCATGGTCGGATACCGTAACCAGAACAGCACCGGCCATATCATCAGCATCGAGGATCCGATCGAGTATCTGCACAATCATGGTGGGTGCATTGTGACCCAGCGCGAAGTGGGTATCGATACCGAGTCGTACGAAGTGGCCCTGAAAAATACCTTGCGGCAGGCCCCCGACGTCATCCTGATCGGCGAGATCCGTACCCGCGAGGCGATGGAGCACGCCATCACCTTTGCCGAGACGGGACACCTTGTGTTGACCACGCTGCATGCAAACAATGCCAACCAGGCACTGGACCGCATGCTGCACTTTTTCCCAGAGGAACAGCATGACCAGATCCTGATGGATCTGTCCATGAATCTTCGAGGGATCGTTGCGCAGCAGCTGGTGCGCCGTCCTGACGGCAGTGGCCGGCTCGCTATCGTGGAGCTTTTGCTGAACACCCCGCTGGTTTCGGACCTTATCCTCAAGGGTGAAATCCACAAGCTCAAGGAACTCATGAAACGTTCCACCGAGCACGGCATGATCACCTTCGATCAGGCGTTGTACGACGCCTACCGGCGCGGTGATATCACCGAGGACGCCGCGCTGCGCCACGCCGATTCGACCAACGAGGTCCGCCTGATGATCAAGCTCGGTGACACCAGCCCGAATGCCCTGACCCGGGATGCCGGGAAGATGGGTTTCAGCGAGTAGCGGCGGGTATCGTATCCACGTCTGAACGTACTTCATGCTCGGCTCTTGTGGTCACAGGTGATGGCAGCTGCCACGCAGTGCCGGTTGCAATGGTTCTCCCTGTAAGGTCTGCACTTCGCGAGCAAATATGCCTGAAGGTGCAAGACGGACTGATGGTCCTGCGCCGTCGCGTCGGTACCTTCGCGCCACGCGTTTGGCAAGCCGCGATTTGGTTCGAGTTGGAGCCGAACATGTCCAACCCTGCATTTATCGTGGGGTTTGGCTTTTTCCGGAACCTATCATGCGGTTCGTGGCAATATTGCAGTCGATATCGTTTTAGTTAGGAGCAGTAATGATGAGTGTGGAAATTCCGGAGCGCGATGGTGACGGGTATCTGTTGAGCATGGCGGACTGGACGCCGGAGATCGGGCGCGCCATGGCCGAGGCGGATGGCGTCGAACTGGATGACGTCAAGTGGGGGCAGATCCTGAAGGCGCGCGAATTTTACGAGGAGGAAAACGTCGTTCCCCCGATTCGCAAGTTCGCCAAGTACGTGGGCCAGGACCAGAAAGAGATCTTCAAGATGTGGAAGACCGGTCCAATGAAGCCGATCACAAAATACGGTGGTCTGCCCAAGCCGACCGGCTGCGTCTGAATAGGATCTCGGTGCCATCCGGACGAGTGAGTTGTCCGGGGCCCGGAAGAGACGCTGCGCCCCAAAGGGCGCGGCTGGTTTCTCCCTGAGAACCCGTAGCCATAGGAAACCGATAACGGCCGATGCAGTTCGCCCGGGGAATTGCCTGCGTTCAAGAAAACACCCTGTTTGGCCGATATGTCTGGCAACCAGCGTACCCGGCGCTGCCTGTTGTGCCCGAAGGACACGGCGTCGGGCGATGAGCGAAAAAGCAGGGTGAGATATGTCTATAACGAGTGCGGTCTCCGTAGATCAAAAGGTTGTGACCATCAGTGTGAGCGGCCGCTTCGATTTCGCCATGCATCAGGAATTCATGAGTGCCTACAGGGACTATCCTGGCGGTGAGGTCCATTTCGTGGTCGACCTGAGCGGCGTCGAGTATCTGGACAGTTCTGCGCTGGGTATGCTGTTGCAGTTGCGTGAGCATGGCCACAAGGGGCGCGAGGTCGAATTGGTGAACGGCAACCAGGGTGTCAAAGAGATCCTGCGCATTGCCAATTTCGAAAAGCTCTTCAAGGTTGCCTGAACCGGTCCTTGTTTGTGGCCAAATGCCGGACTTGCGGTCCCTTGTGCTTAAATGGACGGCGACGATTGACCGGCAAGATCCATGGCTGCTGTAATTTGCCGCACTTTTGCCAGCTAAAAAGAGTGACCGCGTGACCAAACTGCAACCCGTCATCCTTTCCGGTGGTTCCGGTACCCGATTGTGGCCCTTATCGCGTCGCGCATTTCCGAAACAGTTCCTCGCATTGGTCGATGAGGCCTCCCTGCTGCAATCGACGGCGGCGCGTTTGGACAGCCTGGGTGAGACGGCGGAGGTACTGGCGCCCTTGATCGTGTGCAACGAGGCGCACCGATTTCTGGTCGCCGAGCAGTTGCGCGCGAGCGGCCATGCCCCCGCCGGCATCATCCTGGAACCGGTCGGGCGGAATACAGCGCCTGCCCTCACCCTCGCGGCCCTGGATGCAGAGGCCGATGACCCGGTCATGATCGTCATGCCCGCGGATCATGTGGTAAAGGAAGTGGACACCTTTGCCAGGGCCGTATCGGCCGGTTTGGTGCATGCTGCCGCCGGCAAGGTCGTGACCTTCGGTATCGTGCCGGATTCACCGCAGACAGGGTTCGGTTACATCCGCTCCGGTGCAGCGGTCGATGCGGCGTCCTATGCACTCGAGGCCTTCGTCGAGAAACCTGATCGCGAGACCGCAGAGCGTTACGTGGCCAGCGGTGATTATTACTGGAACAGCGGCATTTTTCTGTTGCGTGCAGGGCGCTGGCTGGAACTCATCGAGCGGTTCCGTCCTGACATCGCGGTGACCGTTCGGGCCGCATTTGACGGCGGGCAGAAGGATATGGATTTCTACCGCGTCGACGTGGCCGGTTTCGCGGCCTCACCCGCAGATTCGATCGACTACGCCGTGATGGAGCCTTTGTCCAAGGTGCCCGGTGAATGCCTGGTCGTGCCGCTGGATGCCGGTTGGTCCGATATCGGGGCCTGGGATGCGTTGTGGGCCGTATCGGAGCGCGATGAGGTCGGTAATGCCTGTCACGGGGATGTGATCGCTTTCGGTTCGCGCGACAATGTCCTGCATGCCCAGCACCGGATACTTGCGGCCATCGGCGTCGAGGACCTGGTGGTGGTGGAGACCTCCGATGCAGTGTTGGTGGCACACAAAGATCACGCCCAGGATGTCAAACTGGTCACCGAGCATCTGGATGCGCAAGGGCGGGGCGAGAGTGAGTTCCACCGCTGCGTGCATCGCCCCTGGGGCACCTTCGAAGGCATGGACCAGGGCGAGCGTTTCCAGGTCAAGCGCCTCAGCGTCAAGCCGGGCGCGACCCTTTCCCTGCAGATGCATCATCATCGGGCGGAGCACTGGATCGTTGTGAGCGGCACGGCCCGCGTGACATGCGATGACAAGGTCTTCCTGCTGTCGGAGAATCAGTCCACCTATATCCCGATCGGCATGAAGCACCGCCTCGAAAACCCGGGTTCGATACCGCTCGAGATCATCGAGGTCCAGTCGGGCTCGTATCTTGGGGAGGACGATATCGTGCGCTTCGAGGATATCTACAATCGCGCGGGCAAGACCGACTGACGCACCTTTACCCGAAAGAAGCCCGGGGCGGGATCCTGGTCCCGGACGGCGGGAGCCTCCGGTACATTTCGCCCCGACACGCTTTTCCGCTATCCTTGCCGGCCTTTTTTGACCGGTTCGGAAGTGGAGCAAGGCGATGGGTTTCAAGTGCGGTATCGTGGGGCTGCCCAATGTGGGCAAGTCCACCCTGTTCAATGCCTTGACCAAGGCGACCATCGCGGCCGAGAACTACCCGTTCTGCACCATCGACCCGAACGTCGGTGTGGTGCCGCTGCCGGATCATCGTCTCGACGTTCTGGCCGATATCGTCAAGCCGCACAAGGTGGTACCCACGAGCATGCAGTTCGTGGATATTGCGGGCCTGGTGGCCGGTGCCTCCAAGGGTGAGGGCCTGGGCAACAAGTTTCTCGCCAATATCCGGGAGACCGATGCTATCGCCCAGGTCGTGCGCTGTTTCGAGAACGACGACATCGTACATGTCGCCGGTAAGGTCGATCCCCTTTCCGACATAGAGGTCATCAATACCGAGCTTGCCCTGGCGGATCTAGAGTCGGTCGACAAGGCCCTGCAGAAGGTCGAAAAGCTGGTCAAGACCGGCGACAAGAAGATCCTGGCCCGCCGGGATGTACTCAATCGCGTGCGCGAGCAGCTCGATCAGGCCCGGCCGGTGCGTTCGATGACGCTCACCGACGACGAGTTGCTGGAACTGCGCGACCTGCACCTGCTGACTATCAAGCGCACCCTGTACATCGCCAACGTCAACGACGACGGTTTCGAAAACAATCCCTACCTGGACGTGGTGCGCTCATTCGCCGAGGCCGAAGGCGCTGAAGTCGTGCCGGTGTGCGCGGCGATCGAGGCGGAGCTTGCCGAACTCGACGAAAGCGACAAGGCGGAATTCCTCGCCGAGATGGGCCTGGAGGAGGCCGGGCTGAACCGGGTGGTCCGCGCCGGCTATCATTTGCTGCATCTTCAGACCTATTTTACCGCCGGCGTCAAAGAGGTCCGTGCCTGGACGGTGGCCGTGGGGGCCACCGCGCCCCAGGCGGCAGCGGTCATCCATACCGATTTCGAACGGGGATTCATCCGCGCCGAGGTGATCGCCTATGACGACTTCGTCGCCTGCAAGGGTGAGCATGGAGCCAAGGAGGCGGGAAAGCTTCGTCTCGAGGGCAAGGACTACATCGTGCAGGATGGGGATGTTATCCATTTCAGGTTCAACGTCTGACGCCGGCTGCGTTGACAATTTGCGCGCCCAGCATTTATAGTCCAGCGCCTTATTTGGCAAGGTAGCTCAGCTGGTTAGAGCACCGCACTCATAATGCGGGGGTCGGCAGTTCAAGTCTGCCCCTTGCTACCAATCCCGGGAAAACCGGGGCCCTCCGGGTCCCGGTTTTCTTGTCAGCGGCAAGCCAGTTTGGCCGCATTTACGCACGGCAAATGAAACTTTTGGTAGCCCGGCCGGGTCACATTGAGTAGGGGCAAGATGCCCCCCAACGAACGCAGTGTTCGTTGAGACTCCCCTTGGTGATTGGCTGATGCCCTGTTAAAGGGCGTCAGCCTATTTTTTTGCCCAGGCATGGTGCCTTCGCATATTCTTTTGCACCATAGCGGTGCGAGCTGCCCTTGTCCGTTTCGCAAGATCTTCCATTCCTCTCGAATAATCAACGGCTTATCTGGTGGCATGTTTGGTGCATGCGGTAGCGCACCCGATTTTGCTTGATGACTATGAGACTGATTCGATGAGGCAAGATATGATCAAAGCGACCGCGATGAAATCGCCGATTCTGGCGGCAACCCTGCTGTTGATACCTGGAGTGGCGCTGGCCGAAGACGCGGCCGCCAGCGGTGCCAACACCGCGTGGATCCTGACTTCCACCGCGCTGGTGCTGTTCATGACCTTGCCTGGTCTCGCCTTGTTCTACGGCGGCCTGGTGCGCAGCAAGAACGTCCTTTCCGTATTGATGCAGTGCTTCGCCATCGCCGGGGTCGCGTCGATTTTATGGCTGATCGCCGGATATAGCTTGGCGTTCGGCGAGGGCAGCGCCTGGATCGGCGATTTCAGCAGGGTGATGATGTCCGGGGTGGGGCGTGACACCCTGTCTGGCGATATCCCGGAGTCGCTGTTCATGCTCTTTCAGATGACGTTCGCCATCATCACGCCGGCCCTGATCATTGGTGCCTTTGCCGAGCGCATGAAATTCTCGGCCATGTTGCTGTTCAGCGCCATTTGGCTGATGGTGGTCTATGTGCCGGTGACCCACTGGGTATGGGGCGGCGGCTGGTTGGGTGAGATGGGTTTGTACGACTTCGCGGGTGGCACCGTGGTGCACATCACGGCCGGAGTGGCGGCCCTGGTGGCAGCGCTGGTGATCGGGCCGCGTCGCGGTTTTCCAACTGTGGCGATGCCGCCGCACAACATGACCATGACGGTGATGGGTGCCGGCATGTTGTGGGTCGGCTGGTTCGGGTTCAATGGCGGTAGCGCCCTGGCGGCCAATGGTGACGCGGCAATGGCGATGCTTGTCACCCATATCTCTGCCGCCGCCGGCGCCATGGTCTGGATGACTATGGAATGGCTAAAGTTCAGCAAACCCAGTGCCCTGGGTGCCGTCACCGGGATGGTGGCGGGTCTGGGCACCATCACCCCGGCCTCCGGCTTTGTCGGTCCCGGCGGGGCATTGATCATCGGCATTCTCGCCGGTTTTGTATGTTTCAACGCGACCATGTTCATGAAGCGGGTACTGAAGATAGACGACTCGCTGGATGTCTTTCCGGTTCACGGTGTCGGCGGCATCCTGGGAACCCTGTTGGCGGGTGTCTTCTCGTCCGTCGAACTGGGCGTCTTCAGCGGCTATGGTTTTGCCGACGGGATCGGCAGCATGGGCGGGCAGTTATACGTGCAGCTGGTGGGGGTGCTCGCGACCGTTGTCTTTACAGCTGTGATGACCTTCGGCATCCTGAAACTGGTCGGAGCATTGCTCGGCCTCCGGGTGGGTGAGGAGCAGGAGACCGAGGGCCTGGACATCGTGATGCACGAGGAGCGTGGTTACGATCTGCACTGATCGGTTTATTATCTGCCGAGGGGGTGCGGCTGTCAGGCGCCCCCTGCCGCTGCCGCAGAAACAGAAAAGCAGCCATGGAGGCTGCTTTTCGAATTGGTCGGAGTGATAGGATTTGAACCTACGACCCCCACGTCCCGAACGTGGTGCTCTACCAAGCTGAGCTACACTCCGAAATAAACCGCGTATCAGAAAGACCTGTCGACCGAGAAATCCGCAACTGCTGAGAGGGCGCTGCGAAAGGTCGATGGGGGGATCCCTTCCAGGGCCTGTTTGGCCTTTGTCGCCTCGTCTGCCGCGAGCCGCGCAGTGTAAGCGATCGCATCGGTTGATTCAATCGCCTCGAGCACCGCCTGTATACGTTCGGTACCGCCTTTCTCGATCACATCGCGCAGCATGTCGCGGGTGGCAGGATCGCTCAGTTCGATCGCCCTGATCAGTGGCAGGGTGGGTTTGCCCTCTGCCAGGTCGTCGCCCAGGTTCTTGCCAATATCCACACCCGACGACCCGTAATCAAGCGCGTCATCGATCATCTGGAAGGCCATGCCGAGGTGGCGGCCGTAGTCGGCCAGCGCCTTTTCGATACCGGCGTCGCTGTTGCTGATGATCGCGCCCAGGCGCGTGCCCGCCTCGAACAGGGTCGCTGTCTTGCGCAGGATGACCTCGCGGTAGCGCTTTTCATCGGTATCGGGGTCATTGCAGTTCAAAAGCTGAAGCACTTCACCCTCGGCGATCCGGTTGGTCGCGTGCGACAGGACCTCCATGATGCGCATCGAGTCGACCGCCACCATCATTTCGAAGGAGCGTGAGTACAGGAAATCGCCCACCAGCACGCTGGCAGCATTGCCCCAGACCGCGTTCGCGGTGTCGCGGTTGCGACGCTGGTGTGATTCATCCACCACGTCGTCGTGCAGTAGCGTTGCGGTATGGATGAACTCGACGATGGCAGCCAGTTCGATATGCGCACTGCCCTGGTAGCCGAGCGCGCGCGCGGCAAGCAGCACAACCATCGGCCGAAGGCGTTTGCCACCGCTGTTGACGATGTAATGGCCCACCTGGTTGATGAGGACAACGTCGGAGCTGAGACGGTCGATTATCAGGGCGTCGGTTGCCTTGAGATCGTCCTCGATCAGCTCGCGGATGCTGGAAAACTCCATAACGGCGGGATTTCTGGGCAAAAACTGCAGCGCATCCTAGGGAAGCGCCGTTATTTCTGTCAAGCCGGGCTCCGTATCGGGCCCCCTGAGCCGTTGTGGGTGGGTGGCAGTTGACGTCCGACGCACGGGTCTATAGAATTTCGCGTCTTTCCGCTGGCACGGCTTGCCGGTGGGGCTGTTTTTGATCAAGGGAGATTACGCGGTTATGTACGCCGTTATCCAGACCGGTGGCAAGCAATACCGGGTTGCCCAGGGTTCGACCCTCAAAGTAGAAAAAATCGACGCCGAAGAGGGCGCCAGCGTAGAGCTGGACAAGGTCCTCATGGTTGCAGACGGCGACGACGTAAAAGTGGGTGCGCCATACCTCGACGGCGGCAAGGTCACCGCGACGGTCAAGTCGCACGGGCGTGGCAAAAAGGTCATGATCGTGAAGTTCCGTCGCCGCAAGCACCATATGAAGCGTCAGGGGCATCGTCAATCCTTCACCGAGATCGAAGTCACCGGCATCAGCGCCGGTTGAGGGAGAATTCAGCATGGCACACAAGAAAGCAGGCGGCAGCTCGAAGAACGGCCGCGATTCAGAATCGAAACGCCTCGGCGTAAAGATTTACGGGGGCCAGGCGATCACTGCCGGCAGCATCATCATCCGCCAGCGCGGTACCCGGGTTCACCCGGGGGTAAATGTCGGTTGTGGCAAGGATCACACCCTGTTTGCAAAGGCGGACGGCGTGGTTCGCTTCGAGACCAAGGGCGCGAACAGCCGCAAGTTTGTGAGCGTCGATCCGGCCTGATCCACCTTCGGCAAGTCCGCTCGTCAAAAGGCCTCGTCGCTCGACGGGGCTTTTTTCGTTGCGGGGTGGGGAATTTGGGTGCACAGGGTCGGGGTGGAAGCGGATGAAATTTGTCGATGAGGCGTTAATCAAGGTCGAGGCCGGCGACGGTGGCAACGGCTGCGTGAGTTTTCGTCGCGAGAAATATATTCCTAAGGGCGGGCCGGACGGTGGCGACGGCGGTGACGGCGGGCATGTCTTCCTGGTCGCCGACAGCGGTCTCAACACCCTAGTCGACTTTCGCCACAAGCGCCGCCACCGAGCGGAGCGTGGCCAGAACGGCATGGGCCGGCAGATGACCGGGCACAAGGGTGAGAGTCTTTACGTCCGGGTCCCGGTAGGCACCCGCGTATACGATGCAGACACCGAGGAGTTCATCGGTGAGGTGATGGCGCACGGCGAGGAGCTCCTGGTTGCGCGCGGTGGCCATCATGGCCTGGGCAACATCCACTTCAAGAGCAGTACGAACCGCGCGCCGCGCCAATCGACCCACGGCACGCCGGGGGAGCGGCGCTCGCTGCAGATGGAACTGGTGCTGCTCGCCGACGTCGGCCTGCTGGGCCTGCCGAACGCCGGCAAGTCCAGCTTGATATCGGCCGTTTCGAGTGCGCGGCCCAAGATCGCCGATTATCCTTTTACCACCCTGTACCCGAACCTCGGCGTGGTGCGCGCAGGCGCCGATCGAAGCTTCGTAATCGCCGATATTCCGGGCCTTATCGAGGGCGCGGCAGAGGGTGCCGGGCTGGGGATCCGCTTTCTAAAGCACCTGTCGCGCACCCGTCTGTTGCTGCACCTGGTCGATATGGCGCCGATGGATGAGTCATCACCGGCCGAGTCAGTGCGCTGTATCCTCGCCGAGGTCGAAAAATTCGGACGGGAACTGGCCGGGCGCGAACGCTGGCTGGTGCTGACCAAGCGTGATCTCCTCGCTCAGGATGAATTTGCCGCACGCGAGCAGGCCCTGCTGCAGGAACTGGACTGGCGCGGCCCGGTTTTCGCGGTTTCCTCGGTTTCACGGCAGGGACTCGATGAGCTGGTGCAGGCCCTCGCCAGCCGCCTGGAGGAGCTCAGGGCGGCAGAGCTTGGCGCCGAAGTTGCGACCTACGATGAACCTTTCGACCCTCTGAAATCATGATGACACGTGAATCTTTGCGCTTGACCCGTCGCTGGGTGGTAAAGATCGGCAGTGCGCTGATCACGGCGGATGGCAAGGGACTGGACCGCGACAGCCTGCGGCACTGGGT
>Ga0316201_10003885_pt1 | contig 11138 bp, 13 predicted proteins | sample CS6wburrow_MG_FD_204516 | JGI IMG/M metagenome (GOLD analysis project Ga0316201, IMG submission 204516) | Coastal sediment microbial communities from Delaware Bay, Delaware, United States - CS-6 worm burrow | ecosystem: Environmental > Aquatic > Marine > Coastal > Sediment | place: USA... | reverse complement strand
TCTCAGGTTGAGAATAATTAATCATATAAAAAGGTCCTAAGAAAAAATACCAAAATAGTAACCCTACACTATTTAGAATTATAAGGAATGGTTTCTTTCTATAAAACGAATAAAAAACAAACAGAAAAAGACCTATTATATGGAATGGTAAAGCCACATTAAGAATGAAAAATATGGTCATACCTTCCATTGGTGAAAAATAATTTACACCACAGATCACTAAAATAATGAGGTAGGTTATATTGAGGAAGACAACTATTTTATCTAATAAAACTAGCTTCGGCATGTATCCTATTCTTCTTTACCGGCTTTAAACAAGAAGTCCTTTTCAGATTTGGAAAGGCTTTCATACCCGGACTTGCTGATCTTATCAAGAATGGTATCTATCTTTCGCTGCCGGTTCTCTTTGTCGTAATCTACTTCCGATTTTGAAGGTTTGGTTGTTTTCCGATAAACCGTTTTCATCGGGGCCTTTTTTTCACGAGGCTTGAAAAGCGCAGCAAGGCTGTCTAACAACTTAGAAAATCCTTCGCCTATGTCCCTTCCCTTCAACAACTGGCGAGCGTATACGTATCCTAGAAGTGCTCCCCCTAGATGTGCCAGATGACCGCCTGAATTACTGTTCGGAATTTGGATAAGATCAATGAGCACAAAAAATGCCCCGATATACCACAACTTTACATTGAAGAAAAATACCCTTACTACCTGGTTTGGGATATAGGCACATATAAAGATCAGGACCGCCGTAACCCCGGCAGAAGCACCTATCAGAGAGCTTTTGGCCCCCAAAAAAACTGGAAACACAATATAACTCAATAAAAATAGTAGTCCACCAAGGATAACCCCCAAAAAATAAACATTTATAAATTTTCTGGTGGAAAATAAATTCAGGAAAATCCGTGCTGAAAAATAGAGCATGATCATATTCCAAAACAAATGCCAAATATCTCCATGAAAAAAGGAATAGGTAACGACGGACCAGGGCTGGGTTATTAAACTTAATAAATCTACTGGTAGCTCAAACCACTGAGATATGGTATTATTTCGCCAGCCCAGTAAAAAGGTTAATAATCCATTAACAATGTAGATAGCCACGTTGATGGCAATGATCTTTTCTGCAATGCTAAGTCGGGCATATTGATATCGTAATCCTCCTGTACTCATTTAATTCCACCTATTTTTATTGAATTGGTTTTTTTTCCAGTACCACATCATTAGAAAACCAAATAGGGCACCTCCCACATGGGCAAAATGGGCTATTCCACTACCAAATATAGAATATCCTGTTACTCCTGAAAACAAATCGAGGGCTATTAGCACCGGAATAAAATATTTAGCCTTGATTGGGACCGGCAAGAAGATAAGAAAAAGTTCACTATTGGGGTAAGACATCCCAAAAGCCACTAAAATTCCATAGATAGCCCCTGAAGCCCCCACAGCGGGTGTACTGTAAGTACTTAAAAAATTATTGATAGTACTTTCGGATGCCAGGTTGTACCAATCCGGACTATATTTTCCCTGTGAGATGATATCGATAATCTCCGGTCGTGTCATTCCAGAATTAAGCAGAACATCTATACCTTCATTAAAATAATAGAAATTGACAGCTGTATGAATCAGTGCAGCCCCGATACCAGCCGAAAAATAAAAGAACAAGAACTTATTCCGTCCCCACATTTGTTCCAGAGGTGATCCAAATGCCCAAAGGGCATACATATTAAAAAGTATATGCATAAATCCACCATGCATAAACATATGAGAAATGACTTGCCAAGCGCCAAAATTTTCATTTTCCGGAAACCACAGGGAAAACAATTGGTACATTTGCTCTCCGTACAAATTGGTAGCCACGAAAAACAGAATATTTATGATAAGGAGATGTTTAATGGCTCCGGTTAATCTTCCCATTTAAATGAATTTATTGTCAATATCTTTTTCTGTTATGGTAATATAGATTGGTTTATTAAACGGACTTAACATCGTTTCCTTACAAGCAAACAGATCATTTACCAATGCTGTCTGAGAAGCAGAATCCAATACTTCCCCCGTTTTTACTGCCAGGGTTTTACCCATGGTTTTAGAAAGCATATCGGACTGTGAAAAGTCATTTGCACTCACTTCAAGGTCCCAGTCAGCTATAAGTTGATCCAATACTATTCCAACTTCACTCTCTGGAACTAATGGGGGTAAACCGGTGACTTCAATTTGTTCCTCTTTGATGCTTCCAAAGACAAAACCAAGTGTCCGTAAATTTTCCTCCATCTGCTGAACAATTTTAATATCGCCTTTAGAAAATGACAATAATATCGGAAAAAGGAGTTGTTGACTCAACGTTTCCCTAACGGTCATACACCTTAAAAATTTTTCATACAAAACACGCTGGTGTGCTCGGTTTTGATCAATGATCAGCATGCCTGATTTAATTGTAGTCACAATATATTTTCTTCTTAGCTGAAATGTAGTTGCCCCATATTCCTCTCTTTCATCCAGATCAGAGAAAATAGAGCCTGTGATGGATTCTGATTCGAACTGAACACTGCTAAAAGCGTCTTCCTGTCCTACTTTGGATTCCAGGCCAACATACAAATTTTCCCACCCCTTAGCAGAGCGTTGAGCACTCCCAGGACCTGCATGATGTCTGGAGAATGGTTCTTTAAATGGATTAAACCCGGGGTTTATTGTAATACCGGGGTGCGTGGCACCTTTATATTGATAGGAATACGGAGTTTCCAGATTTTGGTCTTTTTCAAAATCGAGCATGGGAGCCAAATGAAATTGCCCCAGACTATGTTTTACTGTAGAACGCAGTATGGCATACAGTGTATGTTCATCATCGAACTTAATTTCTGTCTTTGTCGGATGTATATTGATATCGATAGAGGTTGGATCTACCTGGAGGTATAAAAAATATCCCGGATGCACATCTGGTTTTATCAGACCTTCAAATGCCGCGAGGATAGCGTGGTTTAAATACGGGCTCTTTATAAATCTATTGTTGACAAAGAAAAATTGCTCTCCCCTGCTCTTTTTAGCAAACTCTGGCTTATTTATAAAACCTGTTATACTGACTACCTTGGTTTGCTCCTGAACAGGAACCAATTTTTCACTGGTCTTGCTGCCAAACACATGCACTATTCGTTTTTTATGACTTGTGCTGGGGAGATGAAATAATTCACTTTCATTATGGTGAAAATGAAAAGTAATCCCCGGATGGGCTAATGCTACCCTGTGGAATTCATCCGTTATATGCCTAAATTCTACCTTATTCGATTTTAAAAAATTACGACGTGCCGGGATGTTGTAAAATAAATTCTTTACAGCGATTGAGGTTCCTTTGGGAGTTACCACTACTTCCTGAAAAACCACATGGCTTCCCTCAATTTTTAGGTGCGTCCCTAATTCGTCATCCGCAGGTCTGGTAAGCATGTCCACATGGGCAATTGCAGCAATAGATGCCAGGGCCTCTCCACGAAAACCTTTAGTATTCAATTTAAAAAGGTCTTCTGCACTTTTAATTTTAGAGGTCGCGTGTCTTTCAAAACTCAATCGGGCATCGGTTGGGCTCATACCTGTACCGTCATCAACGACTTGTATTAATGTTTTTCCTCCGTCTTTTACAATGAGCTGTATAGCAGAAGCTCCTGCATCAACAGCATTTTCCAAAAGTTCCTTAACCACGGAAGCGGGCCTTTGCACCACTTCTCCTGCTGCTATTTGGTTGGCAACATGATCTGGCAAAAGTTGAATTATATCTGCCATTAGTCTTTTAGGAATATAGATAAATCAAAATCGATGATATAGAGAAATATAAAGACCAATATTGCGATGATAACAAGCATTCTGAGTTTATAATTCCGGTCGGCTCCTCTGCGAAGATCGGACATGGCATTGTTTAATTTACCTTTTAACCCCCTAGTGGGCTGGGCCGTAGATCTGAACCGATCTAGCTTGTGTTCAATTTTATAGGGACTACCCTCTCCTTTGTCGTCGAAATAACGAGGAGAATAATTATATTTTTTGTTTCTGCGAAGTTTTGTAAATCGTCCCATAATGCAACTACTCCAAAGGTACTTAAAATCAAAAAAAAGGCAGAAATAAGCTTCCCAAAATTTGTTAACAACAGGGCGAATACCATTAATGGTATTTACTTACATGGAATAATACCTCTTTAGGTCTGTAAAATAAAGGAATTAATTTGTATTCTGGCTAATTACCCCAAGCTTGCCATTTTAATGGCAGCAATGGCAGCTTCTGTGCCCTTATTGCCATGTTTTCCTCCGCTTCTGTCCTTTGCCTGTTGCATGGTGTCATCGGTTAGGACACAGAATATAACCGGAACATTAGTTAGGACATTAAGGTCCTTGATTCCCTGAGCAGCTGCACTACATACAAAATCGAAATGCTTGGTTTCGCCTCGAATAACACTTCCAATAGCGATAACCGCATGAGGTTGTTCCATTTCGATCAACTTCTTGCACCCAAATGTAAGCTCAAAACTACCCGGTACATTCCAACGTACGATATTGGTGGCTTTGGCTCCACATTCTAATAGTGCTTTCTCTGCACCTTTAAAAAGTCCTTCGGTGATTTCGGAATTCCACTCAGACACCACCAATCCAATCCTAAAACTTTCCGCATTGGGAACGTTTTCTTTATCGTAGCTCGATAGGTTGTGGTTTGCCGTGGCCATTACTATTTGGATTGTGCCATCCCAATAAAAACATCGATGGTTCTACCCTCATCGGAATCAGGAAATTCGTCCTTTATTCTCTGGAAGTATTTCAAGGCCCTTGCTGCATCTCCTAATTCCAAAGCCGTGATACCTGCTTTGTATAGATATCTTGGAGTCGTTAAATTATTCAGGTCCTTTGCGAATGCCTTTTCATAATACCCCAGTGCATCTTCAGGTTGTCCTAATTGAAGGAAAGAATCTCCAATCCCGCCTAATGCAAGGGGACCAGTTATGGCTTCATCTGTTGAAAATTGTTCCAGAAATTCTATTGCTTTATCGTATTGTTTCATTTCCAAATATGCCATTCCCGCTGCATATTTTGCTGTATTGGCCGAAGGTGTCCCTGCATATTCTTCAATAATATCTAAATACCCATATTTTCCTTCCGCTCCACTTAGGGCCAAATTATATAAAGAATCTTTTTCAGTGGTACTTTGAACGGCTTGCTCAAAGTAAGTGTTAGGATACAACATTTCATTAGCTGCACTGGCATTTCTGGGAGCTTGTACATATTGATTGTACCCTAAATATCCTAATACGGCTACTGCAATGACCCCTATTACCCCTAAGATATAATTTTGATTTCGGGCTACCCACTGTTCCGATTTGGAAGCACTTTCATCTAGTGTACTAAATACTTCCGCGGTTGCACTGGATTTTTCAGCCAAAGCTCTTTCTTCTTCCTTGCTTTTTGGCTTGTAACCCCGCTTTTTATATGTTGCCATAGTTCTTTTTGTTGATCGCGCAAAAATAAAGTTTTTATCCAAAACCGAAGGGTATTTATTCGTTATTTTTGGATATTTTACAGCACCACTAAGAATTTATAAGATCTCTTTGAATGTTTCTGCATAAAGCATCGCTACTTAATTACAAGAATTTTGGAAATGCCGAATTTGAATTCGACGCTAAAATAAACTGCTTTGTGGGTAATAATGGTGTTGGCAAAACTAACATGCTCGATGCGATCTATCATTTGTCTTTCGGCAAAAGTTACTTTAATCCCATCGCAACCCAGAATATTAGGCACGGGGAGGATTTTTTTGTTATTGAAGGAAATTTTAAGCTAAACAAACGGGAAGAAAAAATTGTTTGCTCCTTAAAAAGAAATGTAAAAAAAGTGATCAGGCGCAATGGTAAGGCCTATGAGCGACTTTCCGAACACATAGGGTTGTTGCCTCTTGTAATCATATCCCCAGCAGACAGAGACCTTATAATTGAAGGAAGCGATACCCGGCGAAAGTTTATGGATGGGGTAATTTCACAATCGGACAAAGATTACCTCCGGGCGCTGATGAACTACCAAAAAGTGTTATCGCAGCGTAATGCATTATTAAAATATTTTGCAGCCAATCATACTTTTGATTCTAAAACATTGGAAATTTACAATGACCAACTTCATGATTTTGGCCAGGACATTTACAAGAAAAGGGCGCAGTTTATTTCTGAATTTGTCCCCATTTTCAAAGAACAGTATCAGTTAATTTCGGGTGGTAACGAAGATGTAGATCTTGTTTATAATACGCGGTTATACGAAGACGACCTTCGCACCCTCCTAGAAAAAAATATTGAAAGAGACAGGGCGCTCCAGTATACCAGTGTGGGCATACACAAAGACGATCTGGATTTTGAAATAGGATCTTTTCCTATAAAAAAATTTGGAAGCCAGGGGCAACAAAAATCATTTTTGATCGCGTTGAAATTTGCACAATTTCATTTCCTAAAGAAGCAGGTAAAAACTACCCCGATCTTATTGCTAGATGATATATTCGATAAATTGGATGAAAACAGGGTGGCCCATATTATTTCGTTGGTAGAAGATAAAAATTTTGGGCAGATCTTTATCAGTGATACCCATGCCGAACGAACCGAAAATATTGTAAAAGAAATACACCAATCCTATAAAATTTTTAAATTATAAATGAGAGGTCTCTTGGTTCTTTTTTTATGTTTTCTGCTTGCGGCTTGTGGTAAAAAGGTGCAAAGCGAGGATTTGCCCAATCTAAATGGATATTGGGAGATACAAAAAGTAGTTTTTTCCAATGGGGAATCAAAAAATTATACCATAAACGCCACCATCGATTACATAGAAGTGGCAGAACGCACTGGGTTTCGAAAAAAAGTACAACCCATTTTAGATGGTGGATATCGAACATCGGATGATGCTGAGAAATTCAGCATTCTTGAACAGAACGACGAATTTTACATTCGGTATAAAAACGATTTTAGTGAATGGGAGGAAAAGATTAAACGAGTGACTTCAGATGAATTAGTCCTCATAAATGCGGACCAAATTACGTATATTTATAAACGATTCGAACCCATTAAAATAGAATAAGAGTGGCCAGTAAAAAAAACAACATGTCCATAGGTGAGGCGTTGCAGGAATTTATTTCTGAAAATAAATTGCAAAAGGGGATAGACAAGGTCATAGTCAAAGAAGCCTGGGAATCGTTGATGGGAAATGGCGTAAACAATTATACTACGGGCGTTGAACTACAGAATAATACGCTTTTTGTATCCCTTTCCTCTTCGGTATTAAGGGAAGAGCTTAGCCATGGGAAATCCAAAATTATTGCCATGCTTAATGAAGAACTGGGCAGGGAGGTCATTTCAAAAATAGTGCTCCGATAAGCACCACACCTAATTTTAAAAATCATAAAAAAAGGTTATCTGAACAGATAGCCTTTTAAAATGAATTCTATATTATTAATAAATTTCCCTTCCTGCAAAATGAAAAGCGCCTTCAATGGCAGCATTCTCATCACTGTCCGATCCATGTACTGCATTCTCACCAATATCCTTGGCATATAACTTACGAATTGTCCCTTCCGCTGCGTCGGCAGGATTGGTTGCCCCTATAAGGGCACGGAAATCTTCTACTGCATTCTCTTTTTCCAGAATAGCCGAAACAATAGGTCCTCTGGTCATAAAATCGACCAATTCGCCAAAGAAAGGGCGCTCCTTATGGATCGCATAAAATGCCTGGGCATCTCTCCTGCTCATTTGAGTGTATTTCATTGCAATGATCTTGAACCCTGCAGAAGAAATTTTTTCTAAGATAGCTCCTATATATCCACTTTCTACCGCATCGGGCTTAATCATGGTAAATGTTCTGTTTCCTGTCATTCTTTAAAAATTTTCGCCAAAAATACACTTTCTCCTTGCAAACCACAACATTAATACTGTTCGGTTAATGCATTCAATATATTCCCATTGTTTCCGATCATTTCAAAAAGGACTTCTTTTGTTTGGAGGTTTAATTTAACGATGCCAAAACTTTTCTTTGCCACTACTTCACCAATTCGATATGGATTTGGCTCCCCTGAATAACTCGAATATACATGGGTAAGGCCACTACTGGTAAAATCAACCAAAGGATAGGCCACTCCTTGTATCCGATCTGCCGAAAATTCAGAGATATGACGATCGCCGGAAAGTATGATCACCCCTTTAGCATTCGATTTTTCTATGATCCCTTTGAGTTTGTCTACCTCATGTGGAAAATTCCCCCAACATTCAAATCCATGTTGGTTCGATAAGAATTGTATGCTGCTAACCAGAATATTAAAATCGGCTTTGGAATTCCGCAACTCGTCTTCAAGCCAGTTCCATTGTTTATCCCCTAAAACAGTTCCTTCCCCATAAATTCCTGGCTCGTAACGTTTACTACCCTTCTTAGCCGGTGTTAATGGAGATCTGAAATAACGGGTATCCAATATCAAAATCTTAACCGAACCGGAAGGCAAGTCGTAAGAATGGCTGGCATATACCCCTTCCTGTTTTCTTCTGTTACTTTCTTTGGGCACATCTAAAAAATCAAGGAATACTTCCTGACTCTCTCCTTTTGATGCAAACTCGGCACCCCCATCGTTCAAACCATAATCATGATCGTCCCAGGTGCCAATAATTTGTATTTTTTCTCTGAGTTCATCATACCCTGTCACTTTTTTTTGAACCTCATACATTTCACCAATTTTCTGGGCATCGTCCGTATCAGCATACACAATATCGCCCCCCCATATCCAAACATCGGGATTTGAAGCTATAACATCATCCCACAACTTATTCTCAACAGTGTGTTTATTGCAGGAACCAAAGGCGATGGTAAAAACATCCTCTTGCTTCTCCGGAGTTAGTATGGTACTTCCTGATTTACATCCAATAAATAGTGCTATGGCACCTAATAAAACAGCCCCTTTAAAAACCTTCATCTAATCTGTATTTTTGAAATCTAAAGGTAGTTTTTTGAGAAATAACTAAATAGCTTGATGTATTAAAATTATAATTTGATTTATGTCTTATGTATTAAATTGTATCTTTGCACGCATGAAATTAGAGGACGTAAAAGCACTTAAAAAACTCCTAAGTGCCCCACAAAAAATCGTTATTATACCGCATAAAAATCCAGATGGAGATGCCATGGGATCCACTTTGGGATTGAATGAATACCTGACGCAACTAGGGCATCAATCACAAGTCATAACCCCTAATGATTATCCCGATTTTCTTAAATGGATGCCCGGAACTTCAGCCGTCATCAACTTTGAAAAGCAAAATAATGAGGCTGTTAAGGCTATCAAAGAAGCCACGGTGATCTTTACGCTAGATTTTAATGACTTACGCAGGATAGGACAAATGCATGAGTTAGTAGCTGGTTCACAAGCCAGTTTTGTGATGGTAGATCACCACCAAAGTCCGCATGATTATGCCTCCATAACGTATTCAGATGTTACTATGAGCTCTACCTGTGAGATGGTCTACAATCTCATTGATTCTATGGGCGATACTGGTAAAATAACTACTGAAATAGCGAATTGTTTGTACGCAGGGATTGTTACGGATACCGGATCCTTTAAGTATGCATCTACAACAGGAAAAACCCACAGGGTTGTGGCTAATCTGATTGATAAAGGAGCTAAGAATACCGAAATTCATAATAAGATTTTCGATACCAATACGCCGGATCGCCTGCATCTATTGGGCTGTGCTTTAAAGAACATGGTAATTCTCAAAGACTTTAATACGGCATATATCACGCTTAGTCAGCAAGAGTTAGACGACCATAATTTTAAGAAAGGCGACACAGAAGGAATCGTGAATTATGGCCTCACCCTTGCCGGAATTCGATTTGCCGTCATTTTTATCGAGAACAAAGAAGAGGGGATTATTAAAATTTCTTTCCGTTCTGAAGGGGATTTTTCAGTGAATGAATTTGCAAGAAACCATTTTAATGGTGGTGGGCATACCAATGCAGCAGGAGGAAAAAGTGACCGGTCATTAAAAGAAACAACAGAATATTTTGTATCCCTTTTAGATACATATCAAGATCAATTGCTGGCATGAAAAAGTATGTATTTATAGTTCTTTTGGCAGGGCTTATGGCATGTGAAGGGCCAATCCCGAGAAAACCTGTGGAAATGAGATCCGGAAGTTTTATGAAAGAATCCGTAGACAGAAATAAGCGGCTATTGGCCATAGAAGAAAAATTAATTCAGGATATCATTAAAAACGATTCCGTACATACCTATATAGCAACGGCAAGTGGCTTTTGGTACTACTATGACACTAAAAATGAAGGAGGCTCAAACACCCCTCAAACCGATGACATGGTTACATTTACCTATAGTATCATGAATTTGGAAAATGACATTATTTATTCTGAACAGGAACTGGGAATTAAGAATTACAAAGTAGACAAACAAGACCTTTTTCCAGGCTTGCGCAACGGCATCAAACTCCTAAAGGAGCAGGAGAAAGCGACATTTATATTTCCCTCTTCACTGGCATATGGCTATTTAGGCGATAAAAATAAAATAGGGATCAATGTCCCCTTAAAGGTTACCATTTCAATACTTAAAATAGAACCACAAAACGATCGTATTTCTCAATAACTAAAAAATAACAAATGAAAAGAACCTATTTACTCATTTCAATAGTACTCATGCTCTTAAATGGGTGTAAGTCGAGTCAGTATCGGGACCTGGGTGATGGTATTTTTGCCGATATTAAAACCTCCAAAGGCGATATCATCGTTAAACTGGAACATGAAAAAACACCGGTAACTGTTGCCAACTTTATTTCGCTGGCCGAAGGAACGAGTCCTTTTGTAAGTGATAATTACAAAGAGAAAAAATATTATGATGGGCTCGTATTTCACAGGGTTATGGCAGATTTTATGATCCAAACAGGTGACCCAACAGCTACCGGGACAGGAAACCCTGGTTATAGGTTTAAAGATGAAATCGTGGATTCGTTGATCCACGACAAAGCGGGAATTCTGTCCATGGCTAATGGTGGCCCCAAGACCAATGGAAGTCAGTTCTTTATTACACTAAAAGCAACCCCATGGCTTAATGGGATTCATACCGTCTTTGGCGAAGTGATAGAAGGCATGGCGGTTGTTGAT
>Ga0316201_10003884_pt1 | contig 11139 bp, 7 predicted proteins | sample CS6wburrow_MG_FD_204516 | JGI IMG/M metagenome (GOLD analysis project Ga0316201, IMG submission 204516) | Coastal sediment microbial communities from Delaware Bay, Delaware, United States - CS-6 worm burrow | ecosystem: Environmental > Aquatic > Marine > Coastal > Sediment | place: USA: Delaware... | reverse complement strand
CTCGATCGGTCGCACCCTGAACGAGCTCGACGTGGCTGCGTACCGGATCGACGAACTGGTCCAGTCCGGAGCCGCTGCCGAGGCAACCGACTACTTCGGCGAGATCCGGCACCTGTACGGTGACGCCGACGCGGCCGTCGACCTCATGGCCGGCGCGATCGACCGGCAGAGTGCCCAGGCCACGATCCGCGCGGAGACCATCGCGTCGGCCGCGGTGACCTCCACGCTGATCGCCCTGGTCGGTTCGCTCGCGATTGCCCTGATCCTCGGTTTCGGTCTGACACAGCTCGTGACGCGCCCGATAGAACGGCTGAGGTACGCCATGAATCGCGTCGCCGAAGGCGATTTCGACACGGGCGCACCGATCGAAGTCGGCCGCCGTGACGAGCTGGGCGACCTGGCGCGCTCATTCGAGTCGATGACGGAGCAGCTCGCGGAGCTGAATCGGCTCAAGGCGGAATTCGTGAGCAAGACGAGCCATAACCTCAAGACGCCGATCAACGTGATCGGCGGGTACGCCGAGATGCTCGAGGATGGCCTGTACGGCGAGCTGGACGAGAAGCAGGGAGAGGCCATCCGCGGAATCCATGAACAGGTGGAGGCGCTGGAGACGCAGGTGCGGCAACTCGTGGACCTGAGCCGCATGGAGGCGCACGCGTTCACTCTCCGGGTGCACCAGGTGTACGTCGCAGACCTGCTACTTGGAGTGCAGCGCTCCTTCGAGGCGCTCGCGAAGCAGAGGGACATCCATTTCGAGATCAGCACGGATCCGTCGGCGCCGGCGACGATCTTCGGGGACGAAGACCGGTTGCGAAACGAGGTGCTGGGCAATCTCCTGGCAAACGCGTTCAAATTCACGGAAGCGGGCGGCAGCGTCTCCGTGCAGGCCACCGGCTCCCGCGACGGCCTCGTGATCGAAGTGTCGGATACGGGCCTCGGGATCGAGTCGGCATCGCTGGACCGGATCTTCGACCGCTACTACCAGACGGGAAACGGAAAGCGGGCCGCCGGCTCCGGTCTGGGCCTGGCGATCGCCAAGGAGGTCGTGTCCCGACACGGTGGAGAGATCACGGTATCGAGCGAGGAGAGCGAGGGGGCGACGTTTCGCGTGATCCTGCCGATCGGGGGGACCGATCCTGCTCCCGAGCTCGGATCAGCCTAGTCAGCTCCCCCATCCCGTAGACGCTTCACGGCCGGGCAGTCGGTGGGGCGCATCGGAGTCCCTTCCCGGACCGACTCGACGAGCTCGTCACAGTGCGAGGCTTCCTCCGCGGAGAGGGGCCGGCACATGATCCCATCGGCGCCGTGAACCAGGGCCTCGTAACATGCGTCGCACCCTGCTTCCGAACGGGGAGCAAAGAAGACAACCCGGTGGTCGCCGGGCGGAAGACGTTCCGTGAACAGGAATTCGAGTCCCCCAGCCTGGAAATCGGCGACGATCACATCGGGGTCGGCTTCGTAGATCCAGAACGCGTCCCTGTCAGGATCGCTGGAGACACCGATGACCCGGATCGCTGGATCCTCCCGGAGCTTGTGGGCGATGGCGTGGCCCAGGTTCCGTTCGGGAACCAGGACGATGGTGCGGACCGGGTCATGCTGATAGACGGTCATGGCAAACCTCCTGTCGGATTCTCGCCCCGGTCGGGGACGTCTGCAAGGTACTGGTCCCGCTCCGCGCCCTCTGCGAGACACAGCGCCTGTTGCTCCCCCGAGTCGTAGCGATCCCCTGCGCACTCGAGCGTGCGCCTTCCGACCGCCCTCGCTGACCCATCAATGGATCCGTAGCTTTCGAGCGTCGTCCCACCGTTCAGCCGAAGGGCGATAACCCATCCCTGAGCGACACGAGCGGGAGCCGATATGGCCAACGAGCACTTCTACCCTGAGATCGAGCCGTACCTGACGGGTGAGCTGCGGGTCGACGACCTGCACACCCTGTACTACGAAGAGTGCGGGACGGCGGACGGTCTGCCGATTCTGTTCGTGCATGGCGGTCCCGGCGCCGGCTGCAGCACCACCGACCGTCGCTTCTTCGACCCGGATCGATTCCGCATCGTGCTGTTTGATCAGCGCGGCTGTGGACGATCCACGCCGGCGGGCGAGCTGACGGACAACTCTCCCGACCACCTGGTGGCCGACATCGAGCGTCTCAGGGAACAGCTCAGAATCGACACGTGGCACGTGTTCGGCGGCTCCTGGGGCAGCTCGCTGGCGATGTACTACGCCGAGGAGCACCCGGAACGGGTCCGCACCCTGGTGTTGCGCGGCATCTGGATGCTGCGGGACGAGGAGATCCGGTGGTGGCTGTACGAGATGGGCAAGATTCAGCCCGAGCTGTGGCGGCAATTCGTGGAGCCAATTCCGGAGGCGGAACGGGACGATCTGCTGGAGGCGTTCTGGAAGCGGCTCGACGGGGATGACCGCGAGGCCGGCCTCGCGGCGGCAAAAGCCTGGTCGATCTACGAGGGCTCCTGCTGCACCTTGCTTCCCAACCCGGAGTTCAGCGACGTGTTCGGTGAGCCGGAGATGGCCTGGAACCTGGCCCGCCTGGAGGCCCACTACTTCCGCAACGTCCGCTTCCGGCCCGACACGCTGCTACTGGACCGGGTCGATCGGCTGCGCTCGATCCCGGCGTTCGCGGTGCACGGACGCTACGACCTGGTCTGCCCGGTGAAGAACCTCGACGACCTGAGCCGCGCGTGGCCCGAGCTGGACGCGGTCATCGTTCCGGACGCCGGTCACTCGTCCCACGAACCGGGGATCACGCGGGAACTGGTGGCCGCCACCAGCAGGATCGCGGAGACGGGATCCCCGGTGCGCTGAGCGGGCTGACACGCGCTGGAGCCGTCGCCTCCGAGGTCGAGCGGCTCCGCCTAGCCTGTCTCGACGAACATGTGAACCGGCTCGATGACCCCGTGCGCGCGCTTGGCGGCCTCGATCTCCGGGCTGGCCATCGCCGCCTGCATTGCATCCATGTCGTGGACATCGACGCCGACGATCACCCAGTTGCTCCCGTCCGCGGTCACGTAGTCGACCACGTTCGAACCCCAGGCGGCGAACCCCTCCACTCTCTCGGAGTGCTTGCTGGCCCAGTGATCGGTGTCGGTCACGTGGTGCGCGAAAAGAACTCGTGGCATGGTCACCTCCCGAGGAAGTTGGCAGTGTGTGTCGGCTTTGCGAGACGAGTACAAGAACGACAAGCTCTCGGCCCGCGTCAAGCTCCAGCCGCGGCCGGTAGCTATCCTCCAAGCAGCTCGCGGACCGCGCGGTGCGCCTCTCCAAACGAGGCTTCGGCCATGGCGTTGTTCGCCGAGTCGCTGTTGGCGATGGAGATGTTGCCGAAGCGCTCGCGGGCGCGCAGCCAGGGACGCTCATCTATCGGCCAGTCGCTCAGCCACGCCACCTCCCCGGTGGCGGGATCCTGGTAGAAGATGTAGCCGTGCGGCCAGCGGTTGACCGTGATCGCCTCGATGTCGCGGGCCGGGTCGAAACCGCCGCCACCGAGCATGCGCCCCAGCTGATCGCGGACCTCGCGCTCGAACACCTCGAAGGGCGCGGCCTGCAGCTCCCACATCCCCCTCTTCCACTGCTCCGGCGCCGGCAAGCCCGGATACGTCGGCACCCGGTACAGCTGAAGCACCATCGGCTCCTCCGGCGTGCGCGGGCAGCGATAGTCACCCATGCTGATCGGATCGCCCAGGCCCACGCTGTCGTGATAGCTCCCGGGGCAGAACGCCTGGCTGAGTCCCAATCGCTCAAAGGCCGTCCAGTTCCGGATCAACACACTGGTGTACACCTTGGGCGCCTTCAAAGCGTAGGACAGAGCCTCGCGCTGCGCCCCCGGGAGCTCCGGGCACAGGTACGGAACCATGGCGTTGTAGCAGGCGAGCACGCAGGACCGGCCCCGCACCCGCCGCGCCTGGCCCGAGCGCACGTACGTGACTTCCACCTGTCTCGAGCTGTTGCCGTTCCCCACGTGTCGCACGCGCACCGCCGTACTGCTCAGCCGGATCCGCACGGGTGCGCCATCCGTGTCGAGCTGCCGGTAATCGAACCGCGCCGTGACGATGTCCTCGGCGCTGCCACCCGGTGCGGCAGCCGGAACCAGGCTCCGCACCAGGAGACGTGCGATCGAGGCGCTGCCATCGGGGAAGCGGAAGTACTGATCGCTGGTGGGTGTCACTACCGGGAATACGCTCGGGTTCGCCCCCGCGTCGGGAAAGCCCAAGCCCTGGAAGCCTGGGAAGCCAGTGATCCGGGCGACCTCCGCCGCCAGCGCGTCGTTGCCGATGCCCCAGTATCCCTGCCGCCAGGTCTGGAAGAACGGCGCGGCTGCGGCGTCCATCCCGACGAGATCCGTGAGGAACTCGAGATAGGACATCCGCCTCAGCGCGGCCGCCTTCTCCTCCAGCGATCGACCGGGCAGATAGTCCACCCGGTCTTCGAACAACCGTGCGATGTCCTGGCGCGCCGGCTCGGACAGCGGCGTCCTGGCCAGGAACTCTCGCAGGTTCAGCCCGTCCTGACCGACGACGAGCCGGTCTGTGCCAAACGTCTCTTCGTCGAAGAACACACCACCCCTGAGTCCCAGCGACGGGTAGAGATCCGCGTCATGGAACTCTGCGTAGCGCCCCACGTCGATACCGAGCTCGCGGATCATCGCCTGGGACGCCTCGTCGTAGGCGCTCAGGTCTTCGATGTTGATCGTGCCGCCGTTGATCAACAGCGTGCGGCCCCCCGAGCGAAACTCGTTGCGCGTGGCCTGCCCTCCGAAGTCGTCGCAGTTGTCCAGCACCAGGATGCGCGCCTCGGGTCCGGCCTGTTTGCGGAAGAAGTACGCCGCCGCCAGTCCGCTGAGTCCACCGCCCACAATGACCAGGTCGTAAACCTCGCCAGTCTCGGCATCCGGCCCCAGGTCGTCCCAGCGCGCGCCGTCGCGCAGTGCGTGCGCCACCTCGTACGACCCTGGGTGACTGCCCCGCATCCCCATTGCGCCTGGCGGATAATACGCGGCCTCCTGCTCCAGCCCGGGTGCCCCGGCCGCGGCGCCAGGCTCGGCTTGGGCTAATCGCGAGGCCGTCCACGGGCCCACCAACGACGAGCCGGTGATCGCGACCCCCACGCCGCTGACGAAATCGCGCCGCGTGATGTCGCGATCCATCCCCAATTCCCGATCACTTCGCTTCACGGTTTGCCTCCTGCCGGCACGCCATGTTCGACCAGCTCTTTGACCCGGTCATCAAACTCACCGACCGTCGACTTCTCATGGCGCTCCTGGGCTTTCAGAACACTGCGTCCCAGCACTCGCCGCCGATCGAGACTGACCGACTCGGACCAGACTCCACAATGTACAAGAGAGGTGGGGCGGGCGGAGACCTGCGTGGTAGCGATCCCCGGCACACTCACGTATCTTCGCGCCCGTACATCGGGGCGTGGCGCAGTCCGGTAGCGCGCCTGAATGGGGTTCAGGAGGTCCGGGGTTCAAATCCCCGCGCCCCGACTGACACAAAGCCCGCAGCAATGCGGGCTTTCGTGCATCCAGGTGCCTTCTGTCGTGCCTCCTGTGGAAGGAACTGTAATCGTAGCTGTAATGAAGTGAGGAGGAATTAGTGCAACCGAGCGGAAGTGAAATCGCCAAAATGCATGTGTGTGCAGGTGAGTGCATGTACCGCCAAGCGAATGGGGCTGTTCGCAGGGCTGCACCTGCGCGAGGCGCTGGAGGGCGGGTACCGCGAGCCGAGGGACACCGCCCCCGGTCTCCGTTCAGGCCTTTCCTGTCAAATCCACCCGAGCCCATTGCGAGAACGCCCCGTCGGACGGGGCGTTCTCGATTTCGTCTATCGCGTCCGGGAACGTGCCCGCCACTCCGAAACCGCCCGCGTCAGGACCTAGTTTGATGCATCGTAGGTGATGATCCCCTCGAATTCCCAGGTCGTCCAACCCGTGACGGAATCCGTCACACCCATTTCAGCGCCACCTCCGGCCGCACCCTCGAACCGTCCGGTACCGCCCGCCAGCACGAACGTGTCGTGCCATGCGACAGTTCCGTCGGCCATCAAGTCGGCGGATCCGTCGTCGTAGGTTCCGTGGAGTTCATCTCCATTCGCGGCGACGAACGTCGCACGCCCATCACCGTAGTCGAACGAGACGGCGCCTGTTCCGGCGTCCATATACATCCGCGAGCAGTGACCGAAGACGATCGTAAACTCGCCGAGACGTGTGGCCTGGCCGTTTGCAGAGAACTCCACGATGTAGTCGGAGGGAATCGAGCATCGACCCTCGAATGTGCTGCGCTCGACAGGGAAGCCCGGTGCGAAGACCTGGCTGGTGATCCACCCGGTGCCGCTGCCGTGGAACGGAAGTGCCTTGTCCGGCTGACCTCGGGAAGCGAGGGTCTCCGTCGCCGGGAGGGGGCCCAGGAGATCGTCTGCCGGATGATCCCCACACGCGCTGAGGAAAAGCGCGACGGCCGCGAAGGATACTAGCGTGGTCGCTCGACACATGGCGTGTCTCCTTTCTGCGTCGGTCGAAGCGGTGGCGACCTCGGAATGGCCGGGGCCCGGGGCCCGGTCGACACCGCGATTCCTGCTGGCAACCATAAGGGTCCTCTACCTATTATGCGGGTCGTCTATCCGCGGAGAATCCGCTGGGTATCGCCGATCCCTCGGCACCTCGAGTCGCGCATGTACCATCTGCAGGTTCTCGGAGGAGCGGTCCTGAGCAATCCCTCCGGCGCCCTGGTGAGCCGATCGGGACAGGTGTACCCCATGGGACTGTTGGCGCTGGTCGCCGCCGCCTGCGAGGGAGGAGTAAGTCGGGAGCGGCTTGTCGCCCTCCTGTGGCCGGAAGGGCAGAACGCCGCGGCTCGGCATCGGCTTTCGGATACCCTTTACGCGCTGAGACAGAAGATCGGCGGCGATGGGGTGATCGCGACCGGAGACCTGATGCGGATCAACCTCTCGGTGGTTCAGGTGGACGCGATCGAGTTCGAGCAAGCAGTGGACGCAGGCGATCCATCCCGAGCCGTCCAGCTCTACGAGGGTCCATTCCTCGAGGGGTTCCACCTGGATTCTCGCGCCTTCCAGGGCTGGATGGACGAAGAGCGAGCGCGGCTTTCGGACCTCTACGCTCGCTCCCTGGAGACGCTGGCTCGTGGAGCCGAGGGCACGGGGAATTCGGCTCGTGCGGCGCGTTGGTGGGAGAGGCTCCTGGCCGAGGATCCCTACCGATCCTCCGTGGCCCTCCGACTCGTGCGGTCCCTGGCGGCTGCAGGAGACCCCGCCACGGCGCTGCGACAAGCCCAGTCTCACATGCGACGGCTCCGCGAGGAGCTGGGCATTGAACCGCCGCCGGAGCTCGCGGAATTCGCGCACGAAGTCCGCGCCTACCGAGTTCACGGCGAGGCCCGCTCCGTGGCGGTTCTTCCCTTCGTGAACGTCGGTGGTGACCCCGACACCGAGTACTTCAGCGATGGTGTCACCTACGACATCATCAACCGGCTGGCGAAGATCAGAGGCCTCAAGGTGATTTCCGGCACCTCGACGGCCCGGTACCGGAACACGACCAAGTCGGTCCGGACGATCGGTGCGGAACTGGAAGCCGCCACGATTCTGGAGGGGGAGATCCAGCGAGCCGGGAACGAAGTGCGAATCAATGCCCAGCTCATCGACGCCCGGACCGACGAGCACCTGTGGGCCGAGCAGTATGACCGGGATCTCGACTCCGTGTTCGCGATTCAGAGCGAGGTCGCCCGCCAGGTTGCCGCCGGGCTTCATGCCACCCTTACGACGTCGGAGCGTCGACGGATTGATCTCGAGCCCACGGGGGAAATTGCGGCCTATACTCTCTATCTGAAGGGCCGCTCCCATTGGGTCCGGAGGGGAGCGGGTCTCAAGACCGCTCTGGCGTATTTCCGCGAGGCGCTTCGGGTCGATCCCGAGTACGCCCTCGCTCACGTGGGCGTCGCGGATTGCCATGCCCTCCTCGGCTGGTTCGGCGAGATGCCACCGTCGGCGGCGTTCTCGGAGGCGAAGGCGGCCTCGCTCCGGGCTCTGGAGATCGACCCGGAGCTCGCAGAGGCGGTCGCGACCCTCGGTTTCCTCCGCGCGTTCCACGAGTGGTCGCCGTTTACCGCCGAGGTGGAGCTTCGGCGCGCGGTGGAGATGGAGCCCGGATACGCGCCCGCACACTACTACCTGTCTCCCGTACTCCTCGTGACGGACCGACCCGACGAGGCTGTGGAGAGCACGCGACGCGCCCTCGAGCAAGACCCTCTCTCACCGTTCGTGAACGCGCACCTGGGCTGGATGCTCATCGGAGCGGGTCGATACGGGGAAGCCATCGCGCAGCTGGAGCGAGCCCTCGAACTGGACTCCGACCTTTCCATGGCGCACTGGCTCATGGGCTGGGCCCGCGTTTACGAATCGGGCCCTGAGGCCGCGATTCCGCATCTCGAGACGGCTGTCGAGCGGTCGGGTCGCACCCCGTGGTTTCTGGCCCACCTGGGTTGGGCCTACGGCCTGGCGAGCCGACCGGAGTCCGCGGACGTGCTCGAGCAGTTCGCGGTGCAGCGATCCGCACGCTACGTGCGGCCGATCTGCGACGTGCTGGTCCACCTCGGGCGCGGGGAAACGCACCAGGCGCTCGATTGGCTGGAGCGGGCATGCGACGAACGGGATCCGTGGCTCGCGATCCTGAACATTGACCCCGCGTTCGACGCACTCCGAGCGGAACCCCGGTTCGTCGAGCTCAGCGCGAGGTGGGCGTGGGAGTCCTCCAGCCGCGGGTAATACGTATCCCTATACTGCTAAGCCATGTAGAACTCCCAGGCGATTCGATCCGGGTCCTTGAACGCCACATACAGCTTGCCCAGTGTCTCGTCGAGCTTGACACCCGTGTTCTCGATACCTGCATCCGATAGCGCCCCGGCGACCCTGTGAAGCTCGGACTCTTCCTCGCACGCGATGGCGAGGTGGTCGAGGCCCACGCGCATCGGGTCGAACACATCACCCGGCGGCGTGCGCTCGGTTGAGCCCTGGAGTCCAATCGGGGTCGCACCGGCCATCACGATCACGAGACCGGGCTGTTCGAGGACGACGGGAAGACCGAGGGTGTCAGCGTAGAAACCCCTGGATCGGTCGAGATCGGTCACGCGCAACGCGACGTGGTGCACGCCGGGTGTGGTCGGACTGATGCCCATGATCGGTAGCCTTTCTCGTGCTCTACGCACGCATGGGGAACAGGGGGGCGAGGGTCCTCAGGTTCGAGCTTGACCTGAACAGGGAGCGGTCAGTCGGTCCCTGCCGGCCGATGATGGCCATGAGCGGGACGACCGCCTGTACAGCGAACAGAGCGAGGAAGCTGGCACGAAGTGACACGCTACCCGGGCTCACACGGTCAAGGTTTGCGGACCCTTCCACAATCTAGCGTTCACCGCTGCCCGCACCATGGATGTTCACGCACCGTCTCGTCGGTAGACGAGCTCGATCCGCATGGGCCCGCTGAGCTGTTCCACCGTGTACGTGTTCACCATCCGCAGCCCGGAATCGGTTGGTGTGAGGGTCTGGACTCGCTCGCCGCGTGCCGTCCGGATCCGGATTGTCAGCGACTCCCCATCCAGCGATGCGGCCTGGGTGCAGGGGCCAAGCCGCCGTCGGAGACGCCTTGAGTTCGGGCCACGCTCGTGGTGACTCATGCACGAAGCTTCTTCAGTCCGTGATCGCTCCAGCTCCACCTCCGTTGCTGGATAGGCAGTCACCAGACCCCTACGCCTCGCGCCCGCCCGGTGCGCGAGATGTCATCCCGTTGAGCCGTCCGTCGATCCTGTCGATCCACCGGAGCTATAGATCCGCCACGTGGAGGGGGGCTCAAGGCAATGCGGGAGGCAACGGCTCCAGCCGCGTGCCCGGCGGGCGTCTACCGCCGGCGCCGGCCAGAGCGCACCGTGCTCCATCGGCTCGTCCGCGAGCACCTGGAGACCTACCTCGCGGGGGCCGAAGAGGCCGATCCACTGGGGAACGGCGTGCCCCGTTTCGTCGAGGCTCGGTTCCGGGCCTATCTCCGCTGCGGTATCCTCGCCCACGGATTCGCCCGAGCCCGCTGCAAGGGCTGCGGCCACGACTTCCTCGTCGCCTTCTCCTGCAAGGGCCGGGGCGTCTGCCCCTCCTGCAACGCGCGGCGCATGGCGGATACGGCCGCCCACCTGACCGACCATGTGATCCCCGCTGTCCCCGTCCGGCAGTGGGTGCTCTCGGTCCCCAAGCGGCTCCGCTGGTTCCTGCACCGGGATCCCGTGGTGGCCGACGCCGTACTCCACATCCTGCTCCGCGCCCTGCGGCGAACCCTCCGGGCAAGGAGCCCGGGGGCCGGCTCCGAGGCCAGGTTCGGCGCCGTCTCCTTCCTCCACCGCTTCGGCGCCAGCTTGAATCCCCACTTCCACTACCATCTCTGCGTCCTGGACGGCGTGTATGAGGCGGTCGAGGAGGAAACGGGAGAGGACGTGCCTTCGACCAGCGTCCGCTTCCACGAGGCCACCGCCCTCACCCGGGCCGACGTCGAGGCCCTGCAGGGAATCGTTCGGAAGCGGGTCCTCCGCTGGTTCGTGCGCCACGGACTGCTCGAGGAGCGCGTGGCCGATGAGATGCTCGCCTGGGGCCACGCCGGAGGCTTCTCCCTCGACGCCCGGGTCCGCATCGAAGCCCACGACCGGGCCGGTCTCGAGCGGCTGCTCCGCTACTGCGCCCGGCCACCGTTCGCGCTGGAGCGGCTCGAGTGGGGCCACAGGGAGGCCGAGGGTGAGGTCCTCTATCGGCTGCCCAGGCCTACGCCCGACGGGCGCACCGTGCTCCGGCTCTCCCCGCTCGAGTTCCTAGCTCGGCTGGCCGCCCTCGTCCCGCCGCCCCGCGTCCACCGGCACCGCTACCACGGGGTGCTGGCCCCCAACTCGTCCCTACGGTCTCGGGTGACCGCCTCCGCCGGCGACGCCGCGTCCCACCCGTTCCCGCAGACTACCCCGGTTTCCATGCTCTCTCGCCGGAGGGCCCGTTCCCCATCTCGCCGCTCATCTCGCTGGGCCTCGCTCCTGGCCCGGATCTACCACGCCCGACCCCTCGTTTGCCCCGAGTGCGGCGAGCCCATGCGGCT
>Ga0316201_10003883_pt1 | contig 11140 bp, 7 predicted proteins | sample CS6wburrow_MG_FD_204516 | JGI IMG/M metagenome (GOLD analysis project Ga0316201, IMG submission 204516) | Coastal sediment microbial communities from Delaware Bay, Delaware, United States - CS-6 worm burrow | ecosystem: Environmental > Aquatic > Marine > Coastal > Sediment | place: USA: Delaware... | reverse complement strand
CCTATTGTGCGAAATGCCGCCCAGGTAGATGGTGTCCGAGGTCAGTCCGGACCAATTGAATGTGACATCCGACGTCGTGCCAGGTGCAACGAACGCGGGCCCCGATGCAGTCATGTTGCCTTTATCGTCATTGATGCCGAGGGACCATGCCAGCAGTTGGTAATTTGAGCCCGGGCCCCCGGACACCTGGTCGGTTTCGAATCCATGGACCAACACGGCGTATATACCAGCGGCCGGCCGAAACACGTTGAACTGTTCCTCCGAGGTAGGTTCGCCGCTCTCGCCGATCTTGATGCAGTTCGTCGTATCGGAGCCGCAGTAGTAGATGTACATATCCAGGTCGTCGTCGCCATCTGTTAAAGCGTCAAATAGTGAGAAGCGGATATAGAGCTGGTCAGGCGGCACGGAAATCGCGTGCTGCGTCACGCCTTCGCCGGCGCGGAAAGAAAAGGTCTTCGTGGGATCGTTGTCGACGAAACCGTTAATAATAAGCGGCAGGTTTAGACCATGCACGCCCGGAGAATAGCTGCCATTGTAACCGAAGGTAACTTCGAAGCTTTGCGCGCCAGTTCCGCCGAAGGTCGTAACCTCGCCAGGCGCGGACAGCGACGCCGGTTTCACGGCGATCGGGATGTAGACATCGCGCGTTGCGCTGGACCACGTTAGTGAGCCAAAGCGCCAAAGGTCGAGCGGGCCCGAAAGATAGGTGCTTGTGACGTCGAAGGTCGCCGAATCGCCGGGGCCAAGCGCGAGGGTTGACGGGTTTACTTCGACGTCCATCCCCGGAGGTGCGGAGACTGCCACCGTGTAGGAATCCGCTTCATCGCTCACGTTGGTCACACGACGCTGAACGGCTTGCTGAACCGCAAGTGTTGAAACCGAGATTGATGGCTGATTCAGGTCGGCGGCCGCAAACGAGAAGCCCGCTACAGCGAGGTCGTCGCAGCGCGTTGGCGAGACGGCCGGGGACTCAGTGCCACACGCGAAAGCGTCGTACTCGTCGTCGCTGACGTCAAAAACGAGACCCGGGTCGAACGCTTTGTTCGGGACGATATGACCGGCTCCGAAGTCGAACGGATTCGCGTCGCCGAGTCCGGCAGATGCCTTCACATCCTGCCGGGCCGTTGTCATCAATGCCGACTTGATGGCGGACGGGGTCCAGGTCGGGTGCGCTTGTAATAGTAGTGCCGCTGCGCCGGCAACGTGAGGTGTCGACATCGACGTGCCGCTCAAGAATGCAAAGTTTTCGCCGGAGGTGGCATTGGCGGCGTCCGGTGTAAAGCCTGCCAGGATATTGATGCCTGGCGCCGTCACATCTGGCTTTAGAATTTCGCCGACAGACGCCGGACCGCGGGCCGAGAAGGTGGCCATGATGTTGCCGGTATCATCGGTGGTCAACAGGAAGCTCTTTTCAAGAACCACGGTAACGTCATTTCCGGCATCCAGCTCCGCAAGGATAAGGTTGGCATCCGCTTGTCCGATCATAAGCGCCGGAATGTCGGATAAGCCTTCGGTCCCAAACATCACGATTGGACCTCCGGCGATGTTGTAAACCACGGCAGCGATTGCCCCGGCATCAGCGGCGTTCTTTATCATGTCTTCGAAAGGGCAGCCGGTGCGCTGAATCAGCGCGATATTGCCGCTGATTTCGTCGCTATTGATGAGTGCCTGGCAGGCATCCGACGATGTGCCGGTTGACCCGTTGGGCAGTGACACATCATCATCGTCCACCAGGACGAGCAGCCCCTCGATCGGATCATTGTCCTGCAACGGCGGTGTGAAATTAGCCTCCTTAGTCGCGTACTTTCCGGCAAGGCCGGGTGGTTCCGTTATTTGCAGTGCCTCAACAGATGATTCGCCTTCACGGCTCGAGGCGGCGACGGTTATGACCCACGGCCCGCCGGCTGGTGAGCCGATTGTCCCCAGGTTTGGCCCGTCGTTGCCCGCGGCAACCACGGCAAGCACGCCCGCCTTTGTCGCCGCCAACAGCGCGATATCGTCGGGCGCCGTAACTCTCCGCAAGGAGCTGCCGATTGAGTAGCTGATGATGTCGACGCCGTCAGCGACCGCGGCGTCGATGGCATTAACAAGATCCGACGTGTTGCAGCTTGCTCGCGTGGCCCCCGGCCGCAACCAACAGGCCTTATAGGCTGCCACACGAGCTTTTGGCGCGATGCCCTCGATGTCGCCGAGCGATGTTCCGAATATCGATGCGCTGGCTCGGTTGCCGGCGGCCGTCGTCATGGTATGAGTGCCGTGCCCGTCCACGTCGCGCGCCGAGCGAATTTCACCGTCATCGATAGGGCCGGAATCGAGCGCGCCATCGATAAACCAGCGCGCGCCAATCAGCTTGTTGTTGCAGTCCGCCTCTGTGAACTGCTCGCCAGCTTGGCACACACCGTTCCAGGATTCGGGCTCCTCAAAAGCGACCACGTCCGGCAGCTTCTTAAAGCGCCGACACAGCCACCGCCCAAGCAGAGTCGTATCTGCCCAGCTGCCGCGACACAATCTTGGGCGATCCGCCTCCCGGCTGTCGCGGAGTGCGGGGTGCTCGGGCGCGACACCACTGTCAATGATACCGATAATGACGCCGTCGCCGTCCAGCCCCCTGGTGCTTCTAAGACCACGGTCGCCGTCAAAAAGACCTAGAAAGGTCGGGCTGTAACGCAAGGCCATCGGACGAATTTCGTCCTCCCAAACGTTGAGTACTTCGGGGAGATTTTCAAGCTTCTGTGCTTGTGCCGCGCTCATGCGGGCGGCAAAACCGTTGAGGCCAAACTGGTAGCTATAGACCCTCCGAGTGCCCGGACCGGCTTTGCTCAATACCTTGTCTTGCTCATCAGCCAGCTGATTCGCATAGGCCTTTAGCGCCGGATTGCTCTTGTCGAGGCGAGAGCGCTGCTTGTCGACCGCGGCCGGTTGTGCAGACGCCTTCGATAGACTTGCGTGGTGGACCGCCGTCGATGGTCCGCGAAGCTGCACGATATACACGCGGGTTTCAGCAGGATCCTCACTACCCGCCAGGCCAAGCGGTATGGCGCCGACATCACGCAACGACGATTCGATCTGCGCTGCCGAGGCGCCAGAGAGCAACAGCAGGCCAAAAAGTAACGACAGGCGTTTGAGACTCATCGACCGCTCATTAGTCAATCGTCACGGTAGCCGCTTAGTTCGTCGGCGGAGAATGTCACGCCCAGCCCCAGGGCAATACGGTTGACGAAGTTGAAGTACGCGACGATCAGCGTGAGGTCGAGAATGTCTTTGTCAGTCAGGTCGACCGCCCTCAGTTCACCAAGATCGCTTTCGGTCATTGCCCCGGGCGCCGTCGTGAGTTTCTCTGCGTGACGCACAATATTGCTTAAACGTGGTTCCAGTGTTTCAAGGCCGTCTGCATTCATCAGCATGCCAAGCGTCTCGTCGTCGTCAATGTAGCGTCTTAGTGCCTCGGCATGATGGCTGACGCAATACTGGCAGTCGTTGTTTGCTGATACGACCACACCAATGGCCTCGCGCTCTGCACGACTCAGTCCGGACTTGCCGAACATCAGTGTCATGTAGAGATCGAGGTGCTCACCCATCGCGTCCGGGTTGAGACTGTGGACCTTGAGAATATTGGAGACCTTGCCGCGCTGCTTCGTCAGTGCCGCGTATATTTCCGACAGTTTTCCGTCAGCTTCGCCGACTTCAATTTCTTCAATCCAGGACATAGCTCCTCGCAACGGCAGCACCGCCGGTGCTTCGTTCCTGGCTATCGTCCAAGTGCTCGAGAAAATCAAGACTCGCACCGTCATCGCCAAAAACAAACACGCGGCAACTGCCCCAATCGGGTGCGAGCGACCACGACCTGCCTTCTACGACCTTGCCGTGGATACGCTTGCTCTCGCACCGTGCTTCGAAGCGTTGGACGTTACCATTGAGATTGACAAAAGAGAATGTCCGGCCGGGCGGCGGCGGCACCAATTTGGCTCGCCTGCCCCTCAATCGCAGGAATTATAGATGGTCGCGCTGGCCGTAAGGACATTCTCGGATTCTATCAATCCGCTGATTTCCTCTGCTCGTGGTAGAAAGTCCGCAAGCAATTGGCTGCCTTCGCCTGGTTTTTCCAGTTGCGCATAGTTGCGTGTCGCGTCTGCGCCGGTTACGCAACCGAGCGCCAGCCTGGGCGACAGCATAGATTGCGCAGACGTACCGGCCTGAAGCGGCCCAACATCTATTTTGGGTCGTTTCAGGTGGCGAAAAGTTGCGTCGGATCGGCGAAACTCTTGAATTCCAGAGCGTTTGAGGCGGGATCATAAAGGAACAGCGTAGCCTGCTCACCGACTTCGCCCTGAAATCGAATTCGGGGAGAAATGAGGAATTCGCAGCCCGCTCGCTCCAGTTTTTCCGCCAGCGACCGCCAGTCATCCATAGCAAGTACAACGCCAAAATGCCGCGAGGGAACGGAGGCGCCATCAACTGGATTCGTAAGCGCGGCGGAGCCGTCCTCGTCAACCAGATGAAGCGTAACCTGGTGCCCGAAGAAATCGAGATCGATCCATCGAGAGGCGGTGCGCCCTTTATCGCAACCCAGCAGGCCACAATAGAATTCCTCTGCGGCCGCAAGGTCGGTCACTGGAATCGCGAGATGGAACGGACGCAGGTCAGCCATCTCGCTCACCGAGCCAATCACGTGGTCTCAGGTAGTCCCGGTACAGCACCGCTTCCGCCGAGCCGGGTTCAGGTTGCCAATTGTAGGTCCAGCGCACTTGCGGTGGCAGCGACATAAGAATCGACTCGGTTCGACCCCCGGATTGAAGTCCGAATAACGTGCCGCGGTCATACAGCAGGTTGAATTCGACGTACCGCCCGCGGCGGTAAAGCTGGAAATCCCGCTGCCGGTCGCCGTAAGGATGTGCCATGCGTTTCTTCACGATCGGTTTGTAGCCGCCAAGAAAACTATCGCCGACCGATTGCACGAATGCGAAACTCTGGTCGAAACCCTGCTCGTTGACGTCATCGAAAAACAGTCCGCCGACGCCGCGGGTTTCGTTGCGATGCTTAAGATAAAAATAATTGTCGCACCACTCTTTGTAACGCGGGTACAGGTCATCACCGAAAGGCTGACAGGCATCCCTGGCGGTCTTGTGCCAGTGCAGCACATCCTCTTGAAACGGATAATAAGGCGTCAGGTCGTAGCCGCCGCCAAACCACCACACAGGTCTTCGATCCCCGGCGCTGAAGAACCTGAAGTTTGCGTGAGTTGTCGGGACGTAAGGGTTGCGAGGATGCAATACGAGCGAAACGCCGAGGGCCTGAAAGCGCTTACCGGCGAGCTCGGGCCGCGTCTTGGTAGCGGATGGCGGCATCTTGTCGCCGAATACGTGCGAGAAGCCGACGCCGGCCTGCTCGAATACACGCCCTTCCGCCAATACGCGACTCTCACCGCCGCCGCCGCCGGGCCGCTCCCAGGCATCGCGAGCGAAACGCGCCTTGCCATCCAGCTGTTCAAGTTCGGCACAAATGCGGTTTTGCAGGGCGACCAGGTACTCTTTTACATCATCGATGTTGCTCATTGTCTGCGCTGCCGTAGCACTTTGTTGGTCGTGAGGTCACGAATTTCGGATGCGCCCGAGGCGGGCCCACAGTCCCCGGGCACGATGTAGTCTACACGCTGCGCAAACTGGCGGCGAAGGACAAAGCGATTGCGAGCAACAGGTTTACCGCTCAGATTGGCGCTCGTGGAAACAACGGGAGAATGAACGGCGTCGCAGATTGCGGCAGCGACAGGATTGCTCGTAATTCGAACGGCGAGACCGGGGTGCCGGCCACGGATAATCGGGTGCACCCTGTGGCCAGGCGGGACAATCCAGGTCACCGGATGCGTCGGGTCGGGCTCAGGAATCGGGCGTCCGTCGGGCAAAGCCACCCAGCCGTCCAGCTGTTCGATGTTCGACGCAATAAGTATCAGGCCCTTTTCGGCATCGCGGCGTTTAATGCCGAGCAAGCGCTCCACCGCCCGGAGGTCATCCGGGAGGCATCCCAGACCAAACACACCCTCTGTCGGATACGCGATGATGCCACCCCCCAGCAGAACCTCAGCGGCGCGCGTGACGGTCATCATCAGAGCTTCCTTAAGTTCTCAGCCGCTTTTCTTTGCTTTTTTCGCGGGCTTTTTCTTTGCCGCTTTTTTCTTGGCTTTCTTCTTAGCCTTCTTCTTGGTGGGCTTTTTCTTTGCCGCTTTCGCGACCTTCTTCTTGCCCCGGCGCCCGCGTTCCGGAGCGGCGGCCAGCAGTTCCTTGCACTCTTCGAGTGTCAGTGACTTCGGCTCCCTGTCTTTTGGTATCCGTGCGTTCTTTGCCTTGTCAGTGATGTAGGGACCGTAGCGACCATTGAGTACCTGGATACCCTCTTCCTCAAAGTCCTGAATAATGCGGTTCGCATCCTCGATCTTCTTTGCTTCGATGAGCTCAAGTGCGCGTGGCAGTTCGATCGTGTACGGGTCGTCTTCTTCGCCACGTATCGACACGTACTTGTCACCATAGCGCACATACGGCCCAAAGCGGCCGACGCTGGCCGATACAGTCAGGCCATCCGGTGTTTCTCCGAGCGTGCGCGGTAACTTGAACAACTCCATCGCTGTTGCGAGGTCGATGTCATTCATTTTTTGGCCAGGCCGCAGACCTGCGAATTTCGGTTTTTCCTCGTCATCCTTGGTGCCGATCTGTACGAACGGTCCGTAACGGCCCATGCGCACAGTAACCGGTTTGCCGCTCTTCGGATCGGTGCCCAGCTCCCGCGCCTGCGCAACTTGTTCGCGGGTTACCGACGCTTCCTTTTCCTCGCAGAGCTCGTGAAAAGGCCCCCAGAATTTCTCGAGCACCGGCACCCATTCTTTTTTGCCGAGTGACACAAGGTCGAGATCGTCCTCGAGTCTTGCCGTGAAGTCGTAGTCAACGTATTGCGTGAAATGCTCGGTGAGGAATCCGTTAACGATTCGTCCCATGTCCGTCGGAATAAAGCGTTTGGCATCCATCTCGACATATTCACGATTCTTGAGCGTCGCGATAATACTGGCATAGGTCGATGGTCTGCCAATGCCGTACTCTTCAAGTGTTTTGACAAGGCTTGCCTCGGTAAATCGTGGTGGCGGCTCAGTAAAGTGTTGCTCGGTGCGTAGCTCTTCGAGCTTGATTGTGTCCCCTTCATCAATCTCGGGCAGCAGGCGATCACTATCGTCGTCCTTGGAGTCGTCTTTGCCTTCCTGGTAGACGGCCATGAAGCCCGGCTCGACGAGGACAGAACCGTTGGCGCGCATTCGATGACCCTGGTCCTCGCTGCCTGCAGCCATTTCAATGGCGACCGTATCGAAAACGGCCGGCACCATCTGACATGCCATGGTGCGTTTCCAGATCAGCGAATACAGCTTGAATTGGTCTTCATCCAAAGACGCCTTTATCTCCTCCGGGATATACGAGACGGACGTGGGGCGTATCGCCTCGTGCGCTTCCTGCGCGTTCTTCGACTTGTTCTTGAATTCTCGAGGAACATCAGGGACGTTTTTGCTTCCGTAACGATCGCTGATGACCTGGCGTATCTCATCAACTGCGGAGGCCGCAAGGGTCACGGAGTCGGTACGCATATAAGAGATGAGGCCGATGTTTCCCTCGGCAGGCAACTCTATTCCTTCGTAGAGTTTTTGCGCGACGCGCATGGTTCGCTGCGTGTTGAATCCCAGCTTACGAGATGCTTCCTGTTGCAGCGTTGATGTTGTGAATGGGGCGGTTGGGTTGCGACGCCGCTGTTTCTTGGAAACGCTGAGAACATGGAGTTCACCTTGTGCGGCATCGACAAGCGTCTTCTCGACGTCGCGAGCGGACTCTTCGTTCACGAAACTGAACTGCTCAACCTTTTCGCCCTTGTAGCTGACGAGCCGTGAGACGAACGGCTGTTCTTTCTTGCTTACGTCGGCTTCGATGGACCAGTACTCGCGAGCCTTGAACGCTTCAATCTCAAGTTCACGCTCAACAATCATGCGGAGAGCGGGGCTTTGCACGCGACCGGCGGAAAGCCCGCGCTGGACTTTCTTCCACAGTAGCGGAGACAGGTTGAAGCCGACCAGGTAGTCGAGCGCGCGCCGCGCCTGTTGCGCGCCAACGAGGTCGCCGGATAACTGCCTCGGATTGGCAACAGCGTCTTGCACCGCTTGCTTCGTAATTTCGTGGAAAACGACACGATGCACGGCCTTGGAGTCGAGCGCGCCTTTCTCCTTGAGCAGTTCGATCAGGTGCCACGAGATTGCCTCGCCCTCGCGATCCGGGTCAGTTGCGAGGTACAGGGCATCGGCTTTCTTAAGGGCGCGGATAATGGCTTTGACGTGTTTTTCGTTGCGCTCGATGACCTGGTACTTCATCGAGAAGTGGTTTTCCGTATCGACCGCACCCTCTTTCGGCACCAGGTCCCGCACGTGGCCATAGGAAGCCAAGACTTCGAAATCCTTGCCTAGATACTTGCTGATCGTCTTCGCCTTTGCAGGCGATTCAACAATGACGAGATTCTTTGACATCTAATATAAGTGTCCCGAAAACGAAAAAACCGCAGACTATGCGGCGGTTCAAGTACAGCCTTGTTCGCTGTGTGTCAAGAAAATAGCATTTTCAGCCGGGAAGCAGCGGCGCGTATTTTGGGTGTTGTCGAGACCGTCTTTAGTGAATCAGGCCGGAGGCTTCCTCAAAGACCAGGTCCTCCATACGGGCGTAGGCCAACTCCTGGCCCGGCTGGCTAAACAGGACCATCAGTACAACCCACTTGATTTGTTCGACGTCAATGTCCGGCGTTTCCAGTGCCAGCAATCGGTCCACAAGTATCTCCCGTTGCGGAGGAGAAAGAATGCCGATTTGCTCAAGATAGGTGATATAGCCGCGACAGAATGAATCCAGCCGTTCGTGCTCAAATTCATTGAAGATGCGCGTGCCATGTCCGGTTTGATGACCGTAGTCGAGGCTCTGCTGCTGGTCGGTCAAAGCATCCAGCCACGACAGCGCACGCTCGATCTCTGTTTCGCCGAATCCGGCGCGCGACAGCTCCGCGCGAAGCTCATTCTGATCGGGTTCGGGTTCTTCTTCAGTGTCGACGTACGTCTCGAACAAGTACATGAGCACATCAAGTACGTTTTCTTTCATGCCTGGAGCGGCTCCTTGCGCTGTCTTTTGACTAAATGCTCAACCTGATAAGGCGTATCGTCCACCGGACAATGACTCCACTTCTCCATGGAGCTCCAGGATCAGAAGCATGGAGGAAAGCTGGTCGATCGTCAAACTCGATTGATCTGCCAATTCATCGATGCTGGTCGGGTCGTGGCTCAGCAATGAGCGCAATTGAACATAGTCATCGTCGTTATTATCGCGCTGCCCTTCCGGGATCGCTGATTCCATTGTGGACTGCATCATGTGTTGGGTCAGTGGTGCGAGTTCGCTCATGATGTCGTCAGCTGTTTCGACGAGCTTCGCTCCCTGTCGAATCAAGGCATGACAGCCACGTGCAAGGGGATTATGGATAGAGCCTGGCAGCGCGAAGACCTCGCGGCCTTGCTCGGCGGCGAGTCGCGCCGTGATCAGGGAACCGCTGCGTTTTGCTGCCTCGATGACCAGCGTCCCAAGACATAATCCACTGATGAGCCGGTTGCGTTCCGGGAAATGCCGCGGCAGGGGTCGTGTACCGAGCTGGTATTCGGTAACAAGTGCACCACTTTCCGCGATTGCATGCGCAAGGTTATGGTTAGCAGCAGGATAGATGCGGTCGATGCCGTGACCAAGAAATGCGACCGTTTTTCCCCCGGCGTCGAGCGCCCCACGATGGGCTGCGGTATCGATGCCTTCTGCCAATCCGCTGACGATCGCGAAGCCCCGCTGCGCCAGGTATCTGGAAAACTCGACCGAGTTGCGGAGCCCGCCACGCGTCGGGTTGCGACTGCCAACAACCGCTAGCGACGGCAAGTGCAGCGCGTCGACGTCGCCGTTTACATATAAGAGCAAGGGTGGGCCCGGAATTTGCGACAACAGTTCGGGATAATTGTCCTGACCGAATCCTATGAGATTGTGCGAATCGTCATCCAGCCACTTGAGCGCGCTACCCAGGCGGCTTTCGTCCGGTGAGCTGATCGCGACACTCTTATCGTCGGATAAGCCCGCCTCTTTGAGCGAGCTCTGCGTTTGCTCGACGATGGCCGTAACGTCGCCGAACCGGGAAAGCAGCGCGTCAAGTTCAGCGACTCGCAAATGTGCTTGAGAAAGAATCAGCCATGCGCGGCTTGTCAGGTCCATTACCGGGTCCGGTGTGTGTTTGACGTGATAATACCGCCAAACAAGAAACCGCTTGCGCTAATAATTGGACAGAAGGGCGGCAATGGCGAGGCAAAAAAAACGGCGCCGTTACGGCGCCGTTCTTGATCTGCTTTAAGTGTCTCGTTAGCGGGTCGGGTTGCGCACGCTGTCGAGCACATGAAGGGCTTGCGTGGCTTCCATTACGAGTCCGTAGCTAATGCGATCGTAGGTCTTGAAAACCATGACCGTGCCGGCCTCTTCATCGGGAAGCTTGACCTTTCCACCTTTGACGGGGTCCTTTACAACCTCGCCAGTCTGGAAGACCGTGAGGACATCGCCGATCGACAAACCGTTGTTCGTGCCACGATTCATAACGACGACCTGATACTGCCCAATCTGCGTTACACCATTCACGACCGAGATAATGCGCCCGTCGATGACGGTGCTTGGTGCGCGCGGGAAAAAGTTAAGCGGGATGTCCACTGTGTCGGGTATCAGGCGATCGCCCTTAACGGCTTCCTGGTTGGTATCGGTCAATGCCACGGTAGCCGGATCCCCACCACGAGTCAGCCGGCCCTCGCCGACCAGGAGTCCCTGGTAGCCGATCAGGCGATTGTCATCAGGGTCTGTCAGCGGATCACCGATATGCACAACATTAAAGCGAGTGCCCGGCATGTCCTGCGTCAGGCCACGCACGTAGATTTCGTTGCCAGCTGCTGCGATCAGGTGTTCGCCGCGGGTATCGAGCAGGTACGGCAGAGAGTCGATCTGATCTTTCTCGAGAATAGCGCCGGTCGTCAAAAAAGCGGCAACGGATTCGTACGGAATGCTGTTGACCGTTT
>Ga0316201_10003882_pt1 | contig 11140 bp, 12 predicted proteins | sample CS6wburrow_MG_FD_204516 | JGI IMG/M metagenome (GOLD analysis project Ga0316201, IMG submission 204516) | Coastal sediment microbial communities from Delaware Bay, Delaware, United States - CS-6 worm burrow | ecosystem: Environmental > Aquatic > Marine > Coastal > Sediment | place: USA... | reverse complement strand
CTGGTCGGCAGCGCCTGCGACACGCTCAAGAGCGGCGACGTGACGTTCACGGCCGAGTTCCCGTGCGGCGCCATCGTCGTCGAGTAGCGGTTACTCGGGCAGCTTGATCTCGAGCTCTTTTCGGGCGCCCGCCTCGACGCGGACGACTCGCGTTTGGCTCGGCAGCTCTCGCCCCGCCTTGACGACGTGCCTGCCTCTGGAGAGGCGCGCCTTGACGGGGGCTCGTCCCATGAAGGCTCCGTCGATCCAGACATTGCCCCAGGGCTGAACGATCACATGGACCCAGCCTTTGCGCGCACGAGCCGGAGACGCCGACTCTGTCGCTGTCGCTGGCGCTGGCGCTGACACCGACACTGGCGCTGACACCGACACTGGCGCTGACACCGACACTGGCGCTGACACTGGCGCTGACACCGACACTGGCGCTGACACAGACCTCGCCATCTTGGCTTGCTGCTCTAGCCATCGTCCCCCGGTGACGGCCGCGACCAAGCCCAAGACCAATACGCTCGCTAGCATCATGGCCCGTGCGGTCCTGCGGGGCTTTGGCGAACTGGGCGGTTCGGTTTCACGTTCTTCCATTGGCGCGAGACGCGGCGGACGGCTGAGCTCGGTGTCCCGTTCTTCTTCTCGCGCGCGGACGTGCATCCGGGCCTTTGGACCGCCTCGGTGGCTTTCGACGGTCGACGCGAGTTGCCACCTCAGCGATGGAGGAGGCGCAACGACCCCGAGCTCTTCGATCAAACGAGACGCGTTTGGCGTGCGCACTGCGGGGTCGACCTCGATCAATCGCTCGATGATCTCTCGAAGCTGCGCCGGCACATCTGGCGCGACCGCCCCCAACGACACGCGGTCACCCTCCAAAATCTTTTGCATGGTCTTGACGTCGTGTGCGCCGTCGAAAGGGCGCACTCCGGCCACAGCCTCGAACAGAACTACGCCCAGTGAAAACAAGTCCGCGCGTCCGTCGACGGCTTCGCCACGCATGAGCTCAGGAGACATGTACGGGACCTTTCCCCTCGCGCTGCGGCTTGCTGTTGCTTTCGCATCGTCGAGCGCCTTTGCGATGCCGAAGTCGGCGAGCTTTGCCTCACCCGAGCGGCCAATCAAGATGTTCGAGGGCGAGATGTCGCGATGAACGAGGCTTCCGTGCGCATGCTCGAGCGCGTAGGCGAGGTCCAGACCAATCAGCGCCACAGTATCCGGGGAGAGCTTCTCGCCAGGAGACGATTTCAGCAGAGAGCGAAGGTCCAGGCCGTCGACGAGCTCGAGGGTCATGTAGTGGACGCGGTCGATCTCGCCTACGTCGATGACGCCCACGATGTTCGTATGTCGAAGCTGCGCGGCGAGCACGGCCTCGCGCCGGAAACGCGAGACGAACTCCAGGTCCTCGCTGAACGCGGGCAGAACGCGCTTCAAACAAACGCGCTGCTCGAATCCACCAGCTCCGACGCGCGTCGCTTCGAACGCCTCGGCCATTCCGCCTACGCCGAGACGTCGCAGCAAGTGATAGGGACCAAACTCTCGCGGCTCACCGGCCATTGCCCGACAAGACTAGCACCATCGCGAAAGCGCTGGCGCCGTCACGACGAGCGATGCAAGGTCCCCCGCCGCTGATGAAATCCGCGTCAGGTCCATTCAAGAGCGTCGATCGCACCATTTTCCGGCGCCTCTTCGACCTGGCGATGCCGATCGTCGGCTTGAATCTGCTCAGCGTACTCACCTTGGCGGTCGACACCGCGATGTGCGGTCGTTTGGGCAATGCCGAAGAGGCGCTGACGGCGCTTGGGTTTGCGGGTCAGCTGGTGTTTTTGCTGATGGTGGCGATGCTCGGGCTGACGGTGGGAACGGTCGCTTTCATCTCTCGTGCCCACGGCGCTCGTCAATCCGACCGCATCAATCACGTTCTGCACCAGAGCATTCTTCTCACCTATCTCGTGTCGATCGCGGTGGCGATCGTCGGCAACCTCGCCGCCGGCCAGATCATGGAGTGGCTCGGCGCCGAAGCCGGAGTGCGCGACCTGGCGGTGAGCTACCTGCGCCCACTCCTTTCACTCACCGTGTTTTTCTACTTGAACATGTTGTTCGCGGCGGCTCTGCGCGCAGTCGGCAACACCATGCTGCCGTTCATGATCGCGCTATTGAGCAACCTCATCAACATCGTGTTGAACTACGGCCTGATCTTGGGGCGCCTTGGCTTTCCCGCCATGGGTGTCCGCGGCGCGGCCTGGGGTACCGTCATCTCCCAGGCCGTTGCAGTCGTCCTGATGGTGCTCATCTTGAGGCGTGACGTCGTCTATGGTGTTCGTGCTCGTCTCGGCTTGGCACGGCTTGATCAGCCGCTCGCCCGCGATCTCTTCCGCATTGGAGCGCCGGCCGCGCTCGACATGCTGGTCCTCAACATTGCGTTTCTCTCCGTCGTTGGAATGCTGGCACGGGTCGCGCAGGTGGCCGTCGCAGCCCACGGCGTTGGGCTGAGAGTTCAGTCTCTGGCGTTCGTGCCCGGGCTCGGAGTCTCGCAGGCCATTGGGGCAATGGTCGGAAATGCGCTTGGCGCCGACGACGAGCCTGAGGCGCGTCAAGTCGTCCACGGTGGCATCATCCTGTCGACGGCGATCATGACGTTTCTCGGCTTGTCGATCGTGTTCGGCGCGACGCCGATTATTGCGATTTTCGATATCGACCCCGCGACCGAGCTGGGCCGCTATTCGATCCTCTGGATGCAGGTCCTCGGTTGGGGGATGCCGGTCGTCGGTATCCACATCGGGCTGATCGGAATGCTCCGCGGCGCCGGCGCGACCAGCACCAGCCTGATGATCAACATCGTCGGCACGCTCATCATTCAGGTCCCGCTCAGCTGGTTCCTCGGTTTCGTCGTGGGCTGGGACGCGTTTGGGATCTGGGTCGCCGTCCCCATTTCGTTCTTAGTTCGTATGTTCCTCGGTATTCTCGCCTATCGGCGCGGGGACTGGGCGCGAGCGGGCGCAACCCTCTAAAGGGACCCCGCTAAGCAGGGATTTCTCTGCCCCCAGCTCTTTTGGTAACCTGTGGCCATGTTCAACGCCTTGATCAGGGCGGTGTATCGGGTGGCGCATTGGGGGTTACGGCTTCTGTGGTTCATTCGACGACCGGAGACGACCGGAGCGCTCGTGGCGGTCTGGCACCACGGCCGAGTCTTGCTCGTGAAGAACTCCTACCGAGCTCAGCTCACCTTGCCGGGCGGTTACATCCGACCCCGTGAAGATCGCCGAACCGCGGCGGCACGCGAGCTCCGCGAAGAGGTCGGCATCAACGTGCAGCCCAAGCGACTGGTCCACGCCTATCACGGCACGCATGTGTTCGAGCACCGCCAGGACACGCTCGACATCTTCGAGCTCGAAGTGGAAGCCGAGCCGAACGTGCAAATCGACAACCGCGAGGTCGTTCGCGCAGAGTTCGTCAAGCCCGACGAAGCGCTGAGCATGCAGATCGTGCCCCACCTCGACGAATATCTGTCGAAACGAATTGCGCGGGCGACGCATTGAGCCCGGTGAATCCGCATGAGGCGCTCCGGCGCGAGGCGCTCCGGCTTCACGCGCGCTACCACCTCGAGCTGATCGAGCGTTTTTCGGTCTGTCCCTGGGCGAGGGCAGCGCGAGTCGAGGGCCGTAAGCGCACACACGTCGTGACCAGCGCGTCTTGCAGTCCCGAGGAGCTAGCTCCCGTACTGGCCGGCTGGGCGGGCGACGATACGATCGACGTTGCGTTCGTGATCGCCCCGCGCTTCGCTGGAGGGCCGGATTCCTTTGCGGCCTGGGCAAGATCGATCGGCAAGCAGCACGACGGCGTCTTTCTAACTGCGCCGTTCTACCCGTGCGCGGCTGAATCCGCAGGTTCAATCCAGTTTCTAAGGCAAACCCCCGATCCCACGGTGCAGCTCGTCCGCCGATCTCGCCTTGAAGAAATCCGGGCTCAGGATCCGCCCCACTACCGCGACATCTTCGATATCGACTTGGAGAAGCTCAACGGAGCGAAGGCCCCGCAAAGCGTCGCCGCGTCGGTCGTTTCGCACAACGAGCGGATGCTCGAGCGAGAGGGAAGGGCGGAGATTCAGGGGATTTTTGATGATATTCAGAGGGACCGGGAGCGGAGCTATGCCCGGCTGATGCCGCTGTTCTGACGGGGGCAGGGGCTTTGGGGCGGGCGTCACTGTTTGGCTCGCGCTGCCGCGGGTGGGTGGGGGGGGGGGGTGGGTGGGTTGGTGAGCTGGTTAGGTTTAGTTACACCGCCCGCCCACCCCCACCCGTAGTCCTCCCTGCCGCGCGCTTCGCTGCGCGCGCGCTTGGCCGGCGCGTTGCGCCGGGCTTCGCCCTTCGGGCTCGCGCTGCCGCCTGCCGTTTGGGAAGGTTGGTGTTCATGTCCCCGTGTCGCGGCTTTTTCCGCGCCCCGGTATGCCAGTCTCAGCGCCCCAGCTTGCGCTGAAGATACCCCGACGAAATCACCCCCCAGACCGCGCCGACCAGCAGCCCCCCAGTGTGCACCCAGTTGGCAATCGGCCCGACCCATCCGGTGAAACCCAGTCCCAACCAAATCAACATGAACGTCACCAGTTGCTGTGGCATTCGGTACGGGAAGCTCGGGTCGAGGCGGCCTCGGATCCAGACGAAGGCAAACAGGCTGTAGACCACGCCCGACATGCCGCCGAAAGTCGTGGGCCCCGACATTGCGTATTCGAGAACATGCGAAAATGCCGCGGTGACCAAGACGAAAATCAACAAGTAGCGCGCGGAGAACACGCGTTCGATCGCCGTGCCGAGGTCCTTCAGCCACCACATGTTGAACAGGATGTGCATGAAGCCAAAGTGCAGGAACATCGGCGTGAACAAGCGCCAGGGCTGCCCCTCCCAAATCGCGCTTACGTTGCCCCAAACCGGACCGCCACGCGTCAGCACCGGCGGGACGAAGGTGAAATAACGGATGACGCCCATGTTCTCGCCCATGTCGGTCAGAAAGAAGACGACGACACTGATCGCGATCAGGCCGGTCGTTACCGTCCCAATGCGCATGTTCTGTTTGGCTTCGATCTGCTCGCGAACCTTCTCGGTGCGCGCCCGAAGTTGCTCGTCGGACTTGGCTTCTTTCTTGCGCCGCGCCCGTGCCTGCTTTGCCAGCTCAGCGACTCGACTCGAGCTTGGATCAAAACCTTTCAAGAAGGCGCGCGCCTGCTCCATCTGCGTTTCGTCGTGAACCCAAATCGCAATCGCACCGTCCCGAGTCTCTTTGAGCGTGGTGACCACGCCATCTGCATAGAGCGCATCGCCGAGCGTTTGGGCCTCGCTCTCATCAGCTACGGTCATCAGCATGCGCATGGTGGGCGGAGTGTAGTCGCTTCGATTCGTGGTTCAATTGCGGCGAACCAGGGCGTACATCAGGCAGTCTCGGGGAAGCTCCGAGCGGTTGGGATGCATGCCGTACTGCCGAAGCCGGCCTTCGTACTTCATTCCGACCTTCTGTAGGACACGCGACGACTGCGCGTTTTCTTCGTCGCAGAGCGCCTGGACGCGTGCGATCCGCTGGTCCGCAAAGGCCGCTTCACAGACCTTCGACAGCGCTTCGGGCATGTATCCTCGACCCCAGAACCGACTTCCGAGCGCGAAGCCGACTTCCACGCGATGGAAGTGTACGGTGCATCCGATCGTGCCGGTGAGCACGCCATCGTCTTTGCGCTCGATGAGCCAAACGCGATGCCCCATCCGTAAGTCCCAAGCGTCGATCGTTTGTTGGAAGAATTCCCGAGTCTGCGCGGGGTTCGTGTGTGCGGCCCAAGTCATGTAGCGAGTGATCTTCGGATCGCTGGCGTACGACTCGTATGCGGGCTCCGCATCCTCGACGCGTGGACGCCGCAACAACAGCCGGGCCGTTTCAAGCTCGTCGGGGGGAAAGTCCACGGCTGGCCTATACCATGGCGCCGCTTGGCAATGGATCCCTCACCGGCCAGCTGGTACGTTGGAATCGATGTCCAATCGCGATGCGACACTCGATGAAGCGGCACTACGCCTATGTGAGCAGCTCGGTTACTCTTTTGCCGACGGCAGTCTCTTGCTCGACGCGCTCACCCACACCTCGTTCAAGAACGAGCGGCCCGACCTCGCCCCGACCGACAACGAGCGCCTTGAATTCCTGGGCGATGCGGTCATCGATCTCGTCGTCGCCTCTCTCTTGTACGTGGAGTTTGTCGATGCGGACGAAGGCGAGCTCACGCGTCGAAGGGCGGATCTAGTCAGCGAGAAGGGGCTTTCCGAAGCCGCCGAGATGATTGGAATCGGCGAGGCCATGCGGCTCGGCAAGGGAGAACAGAAGTCGGGCGGCCGATTCAAGCCCCGCTTGCTCGCGAGTGCGCTCGAGGCCTGCATCGGAGCAATTTATCAGGATGGAGGCGGCAACGCGGCGTTCGAGGCGGCTCGCCGCGTTTTTTTGCCGCGTCTTCACACCAGCGCGCCCGGGCATCGCGACGCCAAGTCACGCGCACAGGAGTGGGCCCAGGCGCATCTCGGCGGCACGCCGAGCTACCGTCTCCTCGAAACCGACGGTCCCGATCACGATCGCGAGTTCACAGTCGCGCTGGAGCTAAACGACGAAGCGGTCGCGACTGGCGCCGGCCGCTCCAAAATCGAGGCAGAGCAGGCGGCAGCGCTCATAGCCCTCGACAAGTGGAACGAACCCCCCCCCGAAGCAGAGCAATAAGCACACCCAGTCCCAGGCAAGCCACCGGCGGCAGCGCGAGCCATCAGGCGAAGCCCGGCGCAAAAAGCGCCGCCAAGCCCAAGCGAAGCGAAGGGCGCGGAGGGAGGACTACGGGTGGGGGTGGGCGGGTCGGATGTAACTAAACCGCGCGAGAAGCGGCGTAGGCTTCGAGACGAGCGTGCGCCCAATCGACATCGCGCTGGAGCTCGTTGTAGTCGGGGCCTTCATAGAGCTCGTCGTAGGCTTTGAGGGCCTCCTCCGCCTTGGCCAATTCTTCGCGCACGGCGTCGGGATTGATCTGCTCGGGCGACGCATAAACATCGGTCAACAGAAGCACCTTGTCCGGCCCGCCTTCGACGAAGCCCGGGCCGATCGCGGCGATCTTCCGCTTACCCTCGACTTCCCAAACCAAGAGCCCGCACTTGAGCGCGGCCAAGAGCGGAAGGTGGTTTGGAAGCACGCCGAACTCGCCCTCGACGCTGGGCGCCTGAACCGAATCCACTCGCGTGGAAAGCACGGAGCCCTGCGGTGTGACTACGTCGAGCTGTAGATGTTCGGAGTTTGCCATCGTTTGGCCCAATCAGTCCTTGGAGCGCTTGGCGTAAGCTTCCTTGACCTCTTCGATGCTGCCCTTGAGGTAGAAGTCCTGCTCCGGGATGTGGTCGAGCTTGCCCTGCAGGATCTCTTCGAAGCCCGAGACGCTCTCTTCGAGCGGTACGTACGCGCCCTTGAGGCCGGTGAACTGTTCGGCGACGAAGAAGGGCTGCGAAAGGAATTTCTGAATCTTACGCGCGCGGTCGACGACCATGCGGTCGTCTTCACTGAGCTCGTCCATGCCGAGAATCGCGATGATGTCCTGGAGGTCCTTGTACTTCTGCAGAGTCTCCTGCACGCCACGCGCAACACGGTAGTGACGCTCGCCGAGGACCATTGGGTCGAGCATGGTCGAGCTCGAGTCGAGCGGATCGACCGCTGGGTAGATGCCCAACTCCGCGATCGAGCGCGACAAAACCGTCGTTGCGTCCAGGTGAGCAAAGGTCGTTGCGGGCGCCGGGTCGGTCAAGTCATCGGCGGGCACGTAAATCGCCTGAACCGAGGTGATCGAGCCCTTGGTGGTCGAGGTGATGCGCTCCTGGAGCTCACCCATTTCGGTCGCCAGTGTAGGCTGATAACCAACCGCGGAAGGAATGCGACCGAGAAGCGCGGAAACCTCGGAGCCCGCCTGGGTGAAGCGGAAGATGTTGTCGACGAAGAGAAGGACGTCCTGGCCCTCGTCATCTCGGAAGTACTCTGCAACCGTCAATGCGCTCAGCGCGACTCGCGCACGCGCGCCGGGCGGCTCGTTCATCTGCCCGTAGATGAGCGCCGTCTTCGAGAGGACCGTCTCGCCCGTCTCGAGCTTCGACTCGCTCATCTCGAGGAGCAGGTCGTTGCCTTCACGGGTGCGCTCTCCGACGCCAGCGAAGCAGGACACGCCTCCGTGCGCCTTCGCGACGTTGTTGATGAGCTCCATGATGAGAACCGTCTTGCCGACGCCCGCGCCGCCGAACAGACCGATCTTACCGCCCTTTCGGTATGGAGCGAGAAGGTCGATGACCTTGATCCCGGTCTCGAAGATCTCGATCTCGGTGCTCTGCTCGACGAACGCCGGAGGGTCTCTGTGGATCGGAGAGAACTTGGTCGCGCCGACCGGCCCCTTTTCATCCACCGGCTCGCCGATGACGTTCAGGATGCGCCCGAGGCACTCCTTGCCCACGGGCATTGCGATCGGTGCGGCAGTGTTCTTGACCGCCATCCCACGGACGAGGCCGTCGGTGGAGTCCATCGCGACTGCGCGGACGGTGTTCTCCCCGAGGTGCTGCGCGACCTCCAGGGTGAGGTTCCAGTCCTTGTCGCTGATCGCCGGGTTGCTCACCTTCAGCGCGGAAAGAATCTCCGGGAGACTCCCACGCGGGAAAGTAACGTCCACGACCGGACCGATAACTTGAGTAACTTGCCCGTTCTGAAGCTCTGCCATGTTCTTTTCGGTCCTGTCGAAAGGGTGTCGGCCAGGCGGTCACGCCGCCAAAAAGCGAGCGCCACCTAGCACGGCCCCTGAGGGCGGTCAAAGCCGCCAGTCCCCACGAACTAGGGTCACGCGGCACTCCGGCAAGCCCCTCCGAGCTCGCAATTGACCCCCCGATGCCAGCTTTCTACCATCAGACTCGTGATGCAGGACCAGGACGCCGTAATCCACGCTCTTCTCGGTGCAGGAACCCGTTACGAGGGGAAGCTCTTTTTCGAAGGGCGAGCCCGTATCGACGGCGAGTTCGACGGAGAGGTGTTCAGCGACGGGCTCCTCGTGGTCGGCGAGGAGGCGCGCATCAAGGGCGCGATTCGAGTTCACACCTTGATCGTTCGCGGCGGCACGATCGAGGGCGACATCCACGCCACCGAGCTGGTCGAGCTGCACGCGCCAGCGCAGGTGCGCGGTGACATTCGGACCCAGGCGCTTTTCATGGACAAAGGCGTTCTGTTCGACGGCGCGTGCGTGATGGGCGAGGTGCTGGAGCTCGTGGATCCTCCGGTTTCGGCGAGGGCCGCGGAGGACACCTCGCCGGATGGCTACAGCGACCAGCCGAACAGAAACTGAATCGTGAGCGCGTGGTCGTTGCCGTCGCCACCGTCACCCATCGCCGGAACGTTCATGTTCGAACCCGAGAAACGAAGCCGGTAGTACTCCCAGACGAAGCGCACCGCGTAGCTGAACCCAACCTTCAACCATCCCTGAAACGTCACCGCCGCGTCCAGACCGATCCCCGAGCTCTCGTTTCCGAACGCGTCCTCGAGCCCACCCAAGTGGAAGGGAAAGCGAAAGCCGAAGTCGACGCGCAAGCGCAGGAAGCGCGGGACGATCCGATACGAAAGCGCCGGGCCGAGGCGGGCGTAGATCATGCGTGAGGAAGGCAGAACGGAGTTCAGGTCGATGTCGAAGACATCGCCGCCGACCCCGACCACTCCGCCCAGCTCGAGACGATTCATGGGATAGAGGTATCCGAACTGTCCCAGCATCCGCCAGGTGTTCGTCTGAAGCTCGATCCCGGATATTTCGGCCCTGAGCCCGATGCCTGAGCCACCGTCGACCTGCAGGATGATCGCCTGGACCGAAGGCTTGGACATGCGCCGGCCCATCGGACGGACCAGGAGGTGCCACGCGAAATCGAAGTAGGCGCCGGTTTCGAAGCTCCGGGTATCCGTGCCGCCCGCGCCAAGGTCCAAGTGGACGTTTCTGAATCGTGCACCGGCGCCGATCTGAAGCACCAAGACGGGTAGAAGCGGCGCCTCATCCCGCACGCCTGCAGCGGCGTCCTCGTTCGCGAGCGCCTGAACCGGCGCGACGAGGCCTCCGAGGAATGCAGCGAAAACGCAGAGTCTGAGGCTGGTGCTCATTCCCGCTCAAAATACCAAGGCTTGAACGGCAGGCCCGCCTTTCCGCCATTTGGCCCTGAATTTCGGGGCTTGGCACTGGAGGGGTGACGTAACGTAACCGCGATCGTGGCGTAGAAGGAATCGAAACGAGAAGCCGTCATGAGAACGACCGTCATTCACGCCGCCCTTGCCCTCTTCGTCGCATCTTCGCCCGGCCTCGCTGCCGCAGGCGAGGTGAATGATGAAAACGCGGGCATTTTTACCGCTCAGCTCCCCGAGGAGGGTTCGAGCATTTCCTGGGGTCAGGCGGTGATCGTCTTGGATCAGCCGATCGAAGAGGTCCTTCCCATCGTTCGGGACTACGCCAACTACGTGGATTTCATGCCCAATTTTGCCAAGTCCAGGGTCTTGGCTCAGCGCGGTACCCGCGCGATGGTCTACATGGAGGTGAGCGTCGCGAAGGGCGCGATCACGATCTATGGGCAGCTCCATCTCGCCGAGCTTCCGGCGCGCGGCGAGGTGCGCGTGGTTGAAGCCCACCTCATGGACGGCAACATCGACGCCTTCAGCGCGAGCTTCACCCTGACTCCCGTGGACGGCGGCGCGGGTACCGAAATCGACTTCAAGATCTTCGTCGATCCCGACATCCCGCTTCCGTCCTCCGTATTCAGCCGAGAGAACGAGCGGGCGGCCGGCAGGACGGTTCGAGCCCTCCGAACGCGGGTCTCCCAGGGCCCGCAACGCTCCAGCTAAACCAGTCGCAAAGCGCGCGTCCGGCCGACCTTGACTGGGTTCGGGCCCATGCTACGAACGCGCGCCGCTAGGGAATTGGCTTGCCGTAGCGGCGATTCGGCCCCAAGCGCCGGTTGGAGATTCCCTCCAGTCAGTTGGAGTTTCTTTCCTGCCGGATCTCTGGGTCCACGACGGGATCACGCTGCGATGAACGCGCTTTTCACAGCCCTCTTGTCCGAGGGTTCCATCATCGACCTCGACGGCACGATCTGGATTC
>Ga0316201_10003881_pt1 | contig 11140 bp, 9 predicted proteins | sample CS6wburrow_MG_FD_204516 | JGI IMG/M metagenome (GOLD analysis project Ga0316201, IMG submission 204516) | Coastal sediment microbial communities from Delaware Bay, Delaware, United States - CS-6 worm burrow | ecosystem: Environmental > Aquatic > Marine > Coastal > Sediment | place: USA: Delaware... | reverse complement strand
CCATAAATAGTATTGAGACCGCTTCTAGTCAGACGAGCTGTCGCGCCGCGCGGTACTCCTCATCGATTTGATCGACGATGTCCGCCAGTGGTTCGATCTTGTGCACGGTGCCGATGCCTTGTCCCGCGGACCAAACGTCCTTCCAGGCCTTGATCTTGGTTTCCGAACCCGTGAGATCCATGCCGTCCTTTCTGGGCAGATTATCCGGATCGAGGCCCGCCGCGACGATGCTCGGACGCAGATAGTAAGCATGTGCTCCCGAGAACGAGTTGGTCAGAATCAGATCGGAGAAATCGGAATCGACGACCATCTGTTTGTAGGGATCGAAAGCGATACTTTCTTCGCTGGCAATGAAACGCGTACCCATGTAGCTGAGTTCGGCACCGAGAATTTCTGCCGCGCGTACGGCCCGGCCGTCACCGATCGCGCCGGCGAGAATGAGAATGCCATCAAAGAACTCACGCACGGCCGGAACGAATGCGAAGCCAGCCATCTGCCCGGTATGTCCACCCGCACCGGCGGATACGAGCGCGAGACCGTCAGCCCCAGCTTCTGCGGCCTTACGAGCGAGCTCGACGCTATTGACGTCGGCGATCACGAGCCCGCCGTAGTCGTGCACGGCTTCTATGGTTCTTCTTGGACTGCCGAGCGCGGTAATGACAATTGGCGGCCGGTACTTCTGTAGCAAAGCGAGTTCTGCATCGAGTCGGTCATAAGTGCTGTGTACGATGAGATTCTGCGCCCAGACATTGGTAGCGCCAGCGACCTGCCTGTCGCGCAGCAGCTTCAATTCTCCCGAGATTTTCTCGAGCCACTCTTCGAATGTATCGATAGAGCGGGCATTTGTTGATGGAAACGAACCGATCACGCCCGATCGCGCCGCGGCGATGACGATGTCGGGGCCCGAAACGAGGAACATCGGTGCGACGACGATCGGCATCCTCAAAGAGGCGCGCAATTCCTTGAAACGAGCGCGGGCGTCTCCACTGATAGTTGTCATAGTGGCCTTGCAGATAGTGACTTTCATTATTAGACTAACAAAACTGCGTTTAGGCATCAACGCAACGGCACCAATCTCGGGGCAACATTGGAATTGATTTCACAAGAACTCTTGATTCTGCTGGCGACGAACTTCGGCGTTGCTATCGGCGCCGTATTGCTGCTGTGGCTCATCAGCATTCCGTTGCGCGACGTCAGCATCATCGACATGTTCTTTGCGGTCGTGTTGTTCGCGATTACCGCCGTCAGTTTTGTGATGGGTAATGGCGTTGTGGCACGCAAGCAATTGGTGTTGATTCTTGTTGGCTTATGGGCGCTGCGAATAACGGCTCATCTGATCAAACGCAACTGGGGTCACGGTGAGGATCCTCGCTACACGAAATTACGGAGCTGGACGAACAACGACAGGAGTTTCATCTGGTTAAGTTTGCGTAAGGTGTTCTTGCTACAAGGTGTTGTGATCTGGTTTGCGTCGCTCCCGGTGCAGGTCGCACAATCCTATGCGACGCCAGTCGCGCTGGGGTGGCTGGCCTGGCTGGGCACCGGGCTGTGGGCGGTCGGTTTCTTTTTTGAGTCAGTGGCCGATTATCAACTGACACGCTTTCGTGCCAATCCCGCCAATAAAGGCACGGTGCTTAAGACCGGTTTGTGGAAGTATTCGCGGCATCCGAATTATTTCGGAGAGCTTTGCGTATGGTGGGGACTTTTCGTGATTGCCTGCGAAAACGCACTAGGCCTCTTTACCGTCATCGGGCCGATCCTGTACAGCTACCTGGTCGTCAACGTGACCGGGCAGCGCACGCTCGACAAAAAACTCGCTCGCGAGAAGCCGGGCTACGCGGCGTACATGGCGAACACCAGCGGGCTGATTCCGATGCCGCCGAAAAAGGTAAATCTCTGAGTCGTGGCCAGCAATCCAACGACGAAGGTTGATCCAGACCTCATTCTCGGCAGCCAGGTTGCTCAAGGCCTCGCTGTAATCGGAGACCGCTGCGCATTCCTGATTATCCGGGATGTCTATCTCGGGGCACGTCGATTCGAAGAGTTTCGAAAACGCACTGAAGCGGCGCGCGGTACCCTGGCATCGCGTCTCAAATCGCTCGTTGAGCGAGGTATTCTTAAAAGAGTTCCGTATCAGAGCAGCCCGGTTCGGTACGAGTACCACCTGACCGAAAAAGGGCTGGATCTCTATCCCATGGTCCTGCTGATGTGGAACTGGGAACATAAATGGGGACAAAATCAATACCTGCCAGCGACGCTTGTGCACCGAACCTGCGGCAAGGAAATGACGCCTGTCTACCGGTGTACGGCGTGCAAAAAAGAGGTGCGGCCGCAGGACTTCAGTTTTTCTCCTGGCAAATCTTTCGAGGCGGCTAAAAAGGTCCCACCGAGATTCCAACGCCGTTCAAAGTCGAAACAGGAAAAGAACGGTTACCTGGGGCCACAACACGTGTCGGTGCTCGATTGTGTTGGTGATCGCTGGACATCGTTGGTTCTGGCAGCCGGTTTTTTCGGCTTGCAACGATTCGATAACATTGCCGAAGCCATCGGCATCGCGACAAACATCCTGTCGGATCGTCTTAAGGTGCTGGTAAATATGGGCGTATTCGATCGGGTACCGTATCGTGACCGGCCGGTGCGATATGAATATCATTTATCGCACAAAGGCAGGGACCTTTATCAACATACGATTGCCATTCACGAATGGGCTACTCGCTGGTTAATCGAACCGGGCAACGAACCACTACTTTTGCGGCACGCGCCTTGCGATAAGTTGTTCAACGGAGAAGTTGTCTGCAGCGAATGCGATGAGGTACTCGATCCGCATGATGTCACCTACAATCATCATTAGACCGAATATTTCACGAGTATGACGCGCTTTCGCTTAGTCTTCGATCATCTGAAGAATTTTCCTCGCTCGGAAATATACAGGGTTATTCCGCTCGTTCGAAACAGCCTTCAGCCAATCAAAACCTAAACCGATCTTACACGCCAACTCATGAAATATTCGGGCTAGCTGAAACGATCAATCTTGCTGCTTCCCTGGCCGATGCGGCAGCCCCTTCAGTACCGATGGTGCCCGGCGACGTACTGCCATCCCCGACATTGAACAGATTCTCGATGGACGTCGTGACCGGCAGCATATGACCTGCCCAGCGGTGCATGCCGGGGCCTTCCCCGGAGTGCCTGGCTTTGACGAGGAACTCGGCGCCGTCGAGCTTCCCGGGGAAGTTTTCCTCGAGTTCACGCAGGGTGTTCTCAAGCTCCTTTTTGAGGTCGGCGCTCGCGGCATCGGTTGGTGCCCCGAATGCCGTATGCAAGTAGCGCCCCGGCGGTGAGACATCCGGAGAAATCAACGACGGGATTTCCAGATAGATGAGGTTTTTGTTGTTGCCGAACACGAGACAACCGTCGAAGTCCTCGATCAAAGGTTCGTCCGTGACGAAGGAAATATGGAAGATCGGCGCTTCATAGGGAAATTTGTCGAGCTTGGCCAGGTAATCAGCGTCGAACTTCTCTCTGCCACCTGCGAGCGTCACGGTTCGATCCGGCCCGGTGTTGGACAACACATTGTCACCTTCGAAAAATTCTTCACCACGATCTTTGGACTTGACGACGACGCCGGTTGCATTGCCGTCTTCGACCCGAATTTCGCGGCACATCGTGCGCCGCAATATTCGTGATCCGCGGTCTTCGATCGCCCTGGCAAGCGCCTCCATCAGGTCGCCGTTACCTTTGACTGCCATGCCGAAGCGACTACCGCGGCTGCTGTAGGCAAGAAACCGGAAGAACTCGCCGGCCGGAATCTCATGCATGTTTGTGCCCATCAAAGCTGCGCAAAAACCCTGGAACAGATTGATGACATTTTCGTTATCGGTGTGTTGCTCCAGCCAGTCACGGAAGGTAATCGCATCGCCCGGCATATCCTGCATCGCGGCAAGGAAGATCTGGAACAGGCGCTCGGTGCTTTCCTCGTCATCTTCCAGTGCGAACTTGATGATACCTCGCAGGCCTCCACCCGATTTTGCCTGGTCGAAGTCGCCGTGCTGTAGCCGGTAACGCATGCGGCCGGTTAATTCGATCATGTTCATCGGTACTTCGAGCAAATCAAATGCCTGACGGATGGCGCTGGATTCCGCCATCGGTATCATAATCGCACCGGTAGTGACCCGGCATCCGTTCCTGTCGCGATGTGAACATCGCCCCCCGAGATGCGGTGACTTCTCAACGACGAGAACGCGCTGTCCCGCTGCCGTAAGCCGGGCCGCCGCGCACATACCGCCCATTCCGGCGCCAATGACTATGGAATCGAATCTTTCTGTCATTCGAGGTACCTCGTCCGTCGGTTCTGTCTGGTTCAGACTCTTTCGATAATTGTTGCGGTGCCGATACCGGCAGCGCCTGAAACTGCGACCAGACCAACATTCAGGTCACGCCGCTCAAGTTCGTCCAATACGGTACCGACGAGGCTAGTACCAGTTGCTCCCATCGCATGGCCGAGCGCTATTGCACCGCCGTTGACATTGACCTGACCCTCGTTCCAGTCAGTGTCACGAATGAATTTGATCGAAGTCGCCGCGAACGCCTCGTTGAACTCGACCAGGTCGACATCGCTCGCGGACATGCCGGCCTTTTTCAGTACATCGATCGCCGCGTCGATGCCACCGGTTAAAGCGATCAGTTCGTTACCACAAGCGTTCGTCATCGCACGTATGCGCGCGCGTGCTTTGAGTCCGTATTCTTCGCCCGCACGCTCCGAGCCAATGATCGCGAGTGACGCACCATCGACGATGCCCGGTGAATTGCCGGCATGGTGTACAAAATGAAGCTCATCGAGATCGGAAAATTCGGCTTTGAACGCCACTTCGTAACCTCGTTTGCCGAAATCGGTAAACAAGGGCTCAAACGTTGCGAGCTTTTCCACTGTTACAGAGCCACGAACACACTCGTCCTGTTGCACGCCATTTACCGGGATCAACGACTTCGAAAAAGCGCCACTTTGTTGTGCCACCGCGGCGCGCTGCTGTGACCGGACAGCGTAAGCATCGCATTCTTCGCGACTGATATTGTCGAGGCTTGCAATAAGGTCCGCCGCAAGGCCCATGATGACGAATCGCGCCTCCTTCGAAACGGCGGGGTCTTCGTAATAGCTTGCCTTGTCCGACAGCATCGGAACGCGCGACATAGACTCGACGCCACCCGCGAACACGACATCGTCAACGCCCGCCATTACTTTCATCGCTGCAAAATTGCATGCGTCGAGGCCGGATGTGCAATAGCGGTTGATCGTGATGCCCGAGACGCTGCTCGGCAGACCGCCAACCAGAGCCGCAACCTTGGCGATGTTGCCACCCTGTTCACCGACCTGAGTAACGCATCCAAGAATAACGTCGCCGACAGCGCTGCCGTCAAGTGCGTTGCGATCCAGAATGGCGGAGATCAGCGCTTTCTGCAGCTCGAGCGGTGTCAGCGCGTTCAGTGCCCCGCCGTCGCGACCTTTGCCGCGTGGCGTTCGCACGGCATCATAGATAAACGCCGCTTGCATCAGGACGACTCCTTATCGAGCAGAGTTTTAACGTCGCGCCGCTGAATTTTGCCGGTTGCGTTGTACGGCAATTCGGCGACGCATAATAATTTCTCCGGCAACTTGAAAACAGCCATTCCCTTTTTCTTCAGAAAGCTCGTCAAATCCTCGAGAGTTACAGTCTCGCCAGGCTTCGGAACAACCGCGGCGCCGATGCGCTCGCCCAGGATCTCATCGTCGACGCCTACAACGCAGACCGCGGCTACCTTCGGATGTGCTGCAAGTTCATTGTCGATCTCGTCCGGAGAAATGTTAACGCCGCCACGTACGATGATGTCCTTGCAGCGGCCGACGTATTTGTAGAAATTTGACTGTTCCCCTTCGCCCGGAATCTCGAAGACATCGCCCGTACGAAAGTAACCATCGGCGGAAAAAACCTCGGCATTTGCCTCGGGAGACTTGTAGTACCCGTCGAATACGGTTGAGCCCCAGATCTCGAGTTCTCCCTGCTTGCCGGCTTCGGTGACCTCTTCGCCCGATTCCAGGGAGACGAGGCGTGTCTTCATGTTGTTACCGGTCCGATTGGCCCACTCGAGGCCGTCGACGCCGAAGCGTGGGAAGAACTGCGCGCGTTCAGCATAGTCTGGTAGTTCTTTTGGCCCTGAGGCAAGGCAAATACCCTCGTTGGAACCGAAGATGTTCAGGATCTCTATGCCGTAGTCTTTGCCGAACCCGGACACCATGAACTCCGACAATGGTGCGCTACCCGAGCCAATGCAACGCAAGCTCGAAATATCGACCGATTCGAGAATCTCGCGCTTCTTGAGCAGCATTGTCAGGACAGCGGGTGGCGCTATGGTGTAGGCGACCTTTTCCTCCTGGATTTGCTTCAGGAATACCTGCATGTCGAAGGGATGATGCAGCACAAGAGTGCAGGCACGCATCAGCCAGCAATACAGGAAACCGCCGATGGCAGCCATGTTGACCATCGGGAACGGATTGAGAAGTATCTCGTTATCACGCAGCAATGCCGCGTCATGTGAGCCGATCGCCGATGCCATCCACATGTTGTGGCTGCGTGGCACGCCCTTGGGTTGGCCGGTTGTTCCGGAGGTCCAGCAGATCGTGAAAATATCATTTGCCGAGATGTTGAGGCCGTCGACATAGGCGGCGTAGTCGCTATCGTCAGCCGGCTTATCGGTTGACAAAGCTACCGAAATTGCACCGTCTGGTGCGTCATCGCCGAAACAAAAGATTTTGCTGTCTTTTCGGAATACATTGCCATGCTCGCGCGCGAAGTTGTCGCCTTTGAAGTTCGTCAATGAAATGAAAGCCACCGGCTCGACAAGGTGTTTCGCTTTCTCGAGTTCGAATGGGCCGTACTGCATGGGCACAGGGCTAAGGATGACACCGAGCTTACCAAGCGCGAGATAAAGCACGGCAAGTTCCGCGATGTTGGGCAACTGTACGACGACGATGTCGTCCCGCCGTAACCCGTTGTCGTAGAAATCCGCGGCCAGGTTATCGGCGATGTTGGCCAATTCGGCATACGTGTGGCGCTGTGCCTTGCCGTCAGTGAAGTCGCTGCGGTTGAACTGATCGACGAGCGCGACGTGGTCCGGACTGGACTGGACAGCAGCCCGAAACAGAGTGTCGAGTGTCCGATCGCCCCACCAGCCACGACTGGTGAGATCCGCAATCCTTTCTTCCGGTGTCGTTTGCATCTGTATTCCCCGATCGTTATCTGTGGGAGGGCGTGATTGAAAATCGACTTTCGCCCCTGTACTCTACACAGTCTATTTATGAAAGTTAGTCAAATCAACCATAGCATTGGCTGTACTTACTGCTGATGCCCGCTTTGTCCACGAAGAGGCTGGCAATGTCCGAAACCATTGATTTCTATTTCGATTTCTCGTCCTCCTATTCATACGTCGCTCACAAGAAGATCCAGGCGCTGGCTGAGAAATTCGGGCGAACCGTCAACTGGAAGCCGATCGCACTGGGCGCGATCTTCAAGGCGCACGGGCATGCACCGCCGATCGGTGACAGCGCCAAATCCAGCTACATTCGCCATGACGTGGAGCGTTCAGCTGCGATGAACGGGTTGCCTTACAAATGGCCGAAACCGTTCCCATTCAATAGCATGTCCGCCGCCCGGATCTTCTGGTACCTGGCAGATAAGGACGAAGATCAGGCCTTGAAATGGGCGCTCGCCGTATTCGATGCGAGTATGGGTCAGGGGAAGGACTGTTCGAACGCCGAGGTACTCGGTGAAATCGCAGAGCGTCTGGGCCACGACAGCGAGGACTTGCTCGAGGCTGTCAACCGGGATGAGGTCAAGCAGATGCTAAAGACCGTGACCAGTGAGGCCATGGAAAAGGGCGTTTTCGGCGCGCCTACCTACTTTGTCGACGGCGAGATGTTCTGGGGATCTGATCGACTGCAGCAAATCGAGCAGCGTCTCAGCCAGGATAAATGAATCCAGCATAGAACGGGAACGACCATGACAGAACGCGTATACGTACTGGGCGGCTATCAAACCGACTTTTCGCAAAACTGGGCAAGAAACGGCGTTGAGATCTTTGACGCATTCCGGGATACGGTGCAATCGGCATTCGATGCCACTTCCCTCGAGCCTGAGGACATCGAAGTCGCGCACATTGGCAATTTCGCCGCCGAGCTCTTTTGCCAACAAGGGCATCTGGGCGGGTTTTTTGCCGCGCTGCATCCGGCGTTTTCCGGTCTGCCCGCATCACGCCACGAGGCGGCATGCGCATCTGGCAGCATCGCGGCGTTATCCGCTGCCGCGGACATTGAGGCCGGGCGATACGGTCTGGCGGCCGTCGTTGGGGTCGAGCAAATGCGTAACGTCCCGGGCCAGCAGGCGGCCGAATTCATCGGCGCGCCCGCCATGTGGAGCGGTCATGAGTGCACTGATGTTGAATTTCCATGGCCGCATATGTTCAGCGAACTGGCGATCGAGTACGACAAACGGTACGGGCTGAAGCAGGAGCACCTCGCCGGCATCGCCAGGATCAACTTCGCGAATGCCAAACGCAATCCGAATTCGCAGACGCGCAAGTGGGTATTCACCGAGGAAAGCTTCGCCGAGGATGACGAGGCCAATCCGGTCATAGAGGGTCGGATGCGGAAACAGGATTGTGGACAGATTACCGATGGCGCAGTCTGCATATTCCTGGCGAACGCCGAGAAAGCACGCGACTATGCGAAACGTTGTGGCATCGCCATTGACGACATTCCCTATATAAAGGGCTGGGGACACCGCACAGCACCTATTGGCTACGAACAAAAAATAGCGGAAGGGCGCGGAACCGACTATGTCTTTCCCCACGTTCGCGGCACGATTACGGACGCCTTTGCCCGCGCAGGTATCGAAGGCGTCGACGCCCTCGACGGTATCGAAACGCATGATTGCTTCACGAGTACCGAGTACATGGCCATTGATCATTTCGGCATTACCGGTCCGGGCGAGAGCTGGAAGGCGGTGGAGGCGGGAGATATCGAGATGGGTGGCCGCATACCGGTCAACGCAAGTGGTGGCCTTATTGGTCTTGGCCATCCGGTCGGCGCGACCGGCGTGCGCATGTTGCTGGACAGCTACAAACAGGTAACCGGTAACGCCGGTGATTACCAGATAGAGGGCGCATCAAATGTCGCGACACTCAATATCGGCGGCAGCGCGACAACGACCGTGAGCTTCGTCATCGGATCAGAGTGATAAAGGTGCCGGATTTATTTTTCAATTCTTTTTGTTTTCGATATCAGAAAGGGAAAATAAATCCGGCACCTTTATTGACACCTTTTTTTATTGGCGTCGCGTGTCTTGTCGCAATGGGTGGTTGCGACCGGAAAGCCGATTTGCAGGCACGGTGCGAGGCGCTGTCCTCGGAAAATCTTCCGGGCGTCGCTGTGAGTGCGGCGACAGTGATAACAAACCGGGAGGATCTGCCAGGGTTTTGCCAGGTTCAGGGCACGATCGCTCCGAGCATCGGCTTTGAGGCGCGTTTCCCGCTGGCAAACTGGAATGGCAAGTATTACCAATCCGGCTGTGGTGGTTATTGTGGAATGGTATTGCCCGACAAGCCTGGTTTCTCGAACACCATCAACGAAGCACTTAAGCGGGGTTACGCGGCGATCACGACCGACAGCGGCCACAAGGCCTCTATCGGCGATCCTTCCTGGGCTAAAAACAATGCGGAAGCGGTCGAGTTGTACGGTCACCGCGCTATTCCACTCACACACCAGGCCGGGACCAGCCTGGTCAATGCGTTCTACAACACTCCATCTTCGCGCGAGTATTTCAGTGGCTGCTCCAATGGTGGGCGTATGGCAGCGATTACAGCGCAACGTTACCCGGAGCTTTTCGACGGCATTATCGGTGGTGCCGGCGTACTCAACTTGTCGCAGTCTGGCGGCATTTACGGCTCCTGGGTCGTTCAATCGAATACGGACGAACAAGGCAATCGAATACTCACGCGGGAGAATTTCGGGGCCAAGATCCCGCTGTTGGAAGAGCAGGTTATCGACCAGTGCGATGCCGTGGATGGCGTTGCCGACGGGATTATCGCTGCGCCGCGACAATGCACCCTGGACTTAGACGCGCTTCCGGATTGCGGTCTCGAAAGCAGGGATCAATGTTTCACGGAAGCAGAAATCGACGTGTTACGCGCCTGGTATCAGGGCCCACGCAATTCGGACGGTGAGCAGTTGCAGCCCGGTATGCCGCCCGGCGGTGAGCGTTACGTCGGTTTCTGGTTTCTCGACTCCGCCGACAGAATAGCGATCGGCAACCAGCTTGGCGGCAGGTATACGAAATACTTAGGATTCGAGGGTGGTACGCCTGACGATTACACGGTGCTGGACTTCAATTTCGACACGGACCCACCGAGACTGACCAAAACGGCCGAGGTGCTGGATGCACTGGATCCCGACCTGCGAAAATTTCGCGATGCGGGTGGCAAATACCTGATGTGGCACGGCTGGGGTGATGCGCTGGTTCTACCGGATCAAAGCCTTGATTACTACGAAAGCGTTGCGGCGGAAATGGCCGGTTACGACGCGATTCAGTCGTTCTTTCGTCTGTTCATGATACCGGGACATGGCCACTGTTGGGAGATACCCGCCCATGTGCCCGATCGCTTCGACCCGATATCGATACTGGATCAGTGGGTCGAAACCGGCCAGGCGCCTGAGCAGATAATTGCAACCGCGGCCGATCCGGAGACGGCGGTCGCAGCGAAGATCGCGCTTTGTCCGCATCCTGCGATGGCCAGGAAGCTTGACCTCGACGGCGGTGGCACTTATTGCACCGCGGATTGAATCCGCTATCGCATGTTAGGTTCTGTCATGCGAGTCACGTGTCAACGCGTGAAACGAGGTGGTGAAGTTGGAAGACATTGATGTTCGCAAGAAACTGGACGAGCTGCGGCTGCCGCTATTCGCGGCACCAATGTTTCTGATTTCGGGACCGAAGCTGGTTATCAACGCATGCAAGGCCGGCATAATTGGCGCGTTTCCAACACCGAATTGCAGGACTACCGCCGATCTTGAAAAGTGGTTGGTAGAGATCGACGAGGGCCTTAATCGCAGCGACGA
>Ga0316201_10003880_pt1 | contig 11145 bp, 9 predicted proteins | sample CS6wburrow_MG_FD_204516 | JGI IMG/M metagenome (GOLD analysis project Ga0316201, IMG submission 204516) | Coastal sediment microbial communities from Delaware Bay, Delaware, United States - CS-6 worm burrow | ecosystem: Environmental > Aquatic > Marine > Coastal > Sediment | place: USA: Delaware... | reverse complement strand
TTCTGAAATTCAATGGATTAGAATCACCACGAAACAAAAATGAAATTGAAATTATTGTAACTACTCAGGTGTAATCAATATTAGTTCATTAAAATTTATTTGTTGATATCCTTCCCGCTGCCCTAACTCTTAAGGGTATCTGCCCGCTAGGTTATAAACAAAATATTTGGGATAGCCCCTTTAGGGATTAAGGGTGTGTGCAGGATATTTAAATCAAATTGTTTTAATTAGTGCCTACCTGAATAGTTACAAATTATTTAATCCAAGCATTTTATTTCTTAATCTGCTCTTATGCGACTGAAGAGTAGTATAAGAGATGAAATACACTTTATTGCATTTGATTGTTTAGAATTAGTCTAAAGAATAATCTTTTTCCTCTTTCATCCGTTTAATTATAATTACTTTTGTGTCGATTTTCAGGAGCAGGAAAATCATTTGATCTCTTAAATACAATAACATGAAGAAGATCCATATTATCGCTATATTGATTATTGCCGCTTCTATTGTTACATTCATTACTGCATCAAAAGATGTAAGTACGTATGCTAATTTTGAAATAGCGGAAACTACGGGACAGAGAGTTAAAATCGTAGGACAATTGGATCTGAGTAAGGACGTTGTCTTTGCCCCTGAGGTTGATCCTAATAAAACAACCTTCCATATGAAAGATGAAGATGGACAGACCAGAGAGGTCGTTTTACTTCAACCCAAGCCACAGGATTTTGAGATGTCAGAGTCAATTGTTCTCACAGGAGAAATTCAGAAAGGACAATTTGTGGCAGATGAGATCTTAATGAAATGTCCATCAAAGTACAAAAACGAAGAGATCTTTTTAAAATCTGAGACTTAATGAGTGAAGTGCAGTATATAGGCGAAAGCCTTTGGATTCATTACCTGGGTCATTTTCTTTTAATTCTTTCTTTTGCCATGAGTGCTCTGGCGGCTTATGCTTACCTGAAAGACACCCTTCATTTAAGAAATAACGAAGAATCAAGCGGTTGGAAATCCATAGGTAGAAGTTCATTTACCATACATGGGGTTTCGATGATGCTCATTATAGGGATGATCTTTTACGCCATGGGCAACAAGATGTTTGAATACTACTATGTATTTCAACATGTCAATACTGAACTTCCATCTCAGTATATATTCTCTGCATTCTGGGAAGGCCAGGAAGGAAGCTTTATGTTATGGATGTTCTGGCACATCATACTAGGATTTGTAGTGATGGCAAAAGCTAAGAAATGGGAGTCACCAATTTTGTTTACCATAGCACTTGCACAATTACTGATCAATACCATGCTGCTGGGACTTCATGTTGAGGTAGGAGAGTGGGCTACTCGCATTGGGATCAACCCATTGGTGCTACTAAGGCAATCCATAGATGCTCCGATATTTGCCAATGCAGATTATCTGTCATTAATTGAAGGAAACGGGCTCAATCCGCTTTTGCAAAATTATTGGAATACCATTCATCCTCCGGTTCTCTTTCTTGGATTTGCTTCTGTGATCATTCCATTCGGATTTGCAATTGGAGGGTTGATCACTGGGAGACACAAAGAATGGTTGAAACCAGCATTTCCATGGGCTTTATTCTCAACTTTCATTTTTGGAGTAGGAATATTAATGGGAAGTGCTTGGGCATATGAAGCACTTACTTTCGGAGGTTTTTGGGCCTGGGATCCGGTAGAGAATGCATCCTTCGTTCCATGGTTGACTCTGGTTGCCGGAGTACATACCCATCTTATTGCCAAGAATGCTGGGTATTCCATCAGATCTACCTACTTTCTATATCTCATTAGTTTCATCCTCGTTCTTTATTCTACCTTCCTTACCAGGAGTGGAGTATTAGGGGATACCTCTGTGCATTCCTTTACAGAAATGGGATTAGAGGCCCAGTTGTTTATCCTTATTGTGGCCTTTGCTGCAATGGGATTGGGGCTCTTTATTAAAAAATACAAATCCATACCGGAACCTAAAAGAGAGGAGTCTATTTACTCTCGTGAATTCTGGATGTTTATTGGATCATTGGTTCTATTGTTTTCAGCAGTCCTGATCATCGGGGCTACTTCATTACCTGTATTTAATAAGGTTGTTGAGTTGTTTAACCCTGGATATGAAGGATTGGTGATAAAAGATCCTATCGATCACTATAATAAATATCAGATTTGGATTGCTGTATTCGTCAGCATTCTTTCTGGGTTTACGGTATTTCTGAGATACCGTTCCAGTTCCATCAAAGGGATGGCACAGAAAAAATTAATGACCAACCTAGGCATATCGGTTGTCCTCTCTATCCTTACTTATTTTGCATTGGCTTCCTGGATTGATTTGAATATGTGGCAATTTAAGGTGCTTGGCTTTTTGTGCCTTTTTACAATCTATTCTAATGTTATTTATTTGATTAGAACCATCTTTAAAGATGCAAAAGCTGCAGCGGCAGCCATGGCACATGCCGGATTTGCGTTAATGATCATTGGTGTCTTAGCCAGTGGATTGAATATGTCTTATCTTTCTAAGGATCCATTTGGCCAGAAGGGTTTGGTGCCAGATGAAAACCTTGGCGAGATTGTATTGATGTACCAGGATTTTCCACTTTTCCTCAATGGTTACTGGGTAGAGTATCAATCTGATACATTGATAGAAAGGGAACGTTATTATAATCTATCATTTACCAAGGTGAATGAAGAAAATAAAGTTCTCGATCAATTTACTTTAAACCCATCGACGCTTCTATCTAATGATAAAACCAAAGTCAACGCCCAGATACCAAGTACCAAGCATTATGTTGAGAAAGACATATTTACTGATATTGTAGGGATCCCTCCTTATAAGAGAGATATAGAAATGGCCCAGGAAATCGAAGATACCTTGAATTATATCAAGTATCCTGTCATGGTAGGTGACACTTTTGGAACAGAAAATTTTACAGGAAGACTTAATTCTATTACCTACGTTCCTGAAAATAGAAATTTCAATCCTGACAATAGTGATTTTGCCATAGGAGCAAATCTAGAGTTCTGGCGAAGTGGAGTAGATACCACTTTTAAAATTCAACCGGTTTTGTCGCTTGATAACGCCCTGGTTATTACCATTGGTGAATTGATCAACCCACTTTCTCTCAAGGTAAAGATCAATGATACTTTAATGAATGACCTGTTAAGCCCTCAAAACGAACTGTCTTATGAATCTTTTACAATCAAAGCAGGGGAATATATAAAGTATCAAGGTCATGAAATCGTTCTGACAGGATTTAACCGGGAACCGGATAACCGTATTTATGAGAGAGAGGAAGGGGATATTGCCATTGCAGCAAAAATTAGTGTGGACGGACAACATATGGTTGAGCCTATATTTCTTATAAGAAATGATCAGCCTATGCATTTTAATGAATTTATTCCTCAGACTGGATTGCACATAAGATTCGTAGGTATTAATCCGGAAAGTGAGGAATTTACCTTCCTTGTTGCCAAAGATGAAATTAATGAAAATCTTATTGTTCCAGTTGAAGTCGCTGAAAATGCTCCTCGAAATGATTGGATTTACCTTAGAGCCCGAGTTTTCCCTGGCATTAACTTTTTCTGGCTGGGATCTATATTAATGATGCTGGGCTTTATCTATTCAGCTGGCATCAGAATATTTAAAAAGTCAAAAATTGCCTGACATTCATAAATCGGTTTCTTTCATCGGTTCAGGCAATGTCGCTTATGGACTTGGAATGGAATTGAAGCGACATATTTCTATTAATAAGGTATGGTCAAGAAGTATTGAGAATGCATCAAAGCTTGCTTCAAAACTTGATTGTTCGACGGCACATTCCTTAGTTGAATTACACTCATCAGATTTCGTTATTGTTGCTGTAAGTGATTCTGCCATAGCAGAAGTAGGAAAAAAGTGGTGTGAGACTTTTACAGGTGAAGATCATAATACCATTATCGCTCATACTTCGGGAAATGTATCGTCAGAATTATTAAATCCCTCCGGGGCAGATATTCGGTTTGGTGTTTTATATCCACTTCAATCTTTTACTTATGGGAGGAGGATATCATTGAAAAAGGTTCCATTCTTTATTCATGGTTCAAGTGATGAAGTCATAGAAGATTTGTGCAACTTAACCGGACTGGTATCAAAGTCAGTCAATGTTTTGGGAGATCAACAACGGATGAAGTTGCACTTACCCGCTGTAATTGTGAATAACCTGGTCAATCATCTGGTGTACCTCGCAGAACAGGTTGTTGTGGCAGATGACTTGAAAATTGATTATTTCATTCCTTTAATGGAGGAAACGATAAAGAAAATAAAAAAAATTGGTCCTTTGAAAGCTCAGACGGGACCAGCCAGACGCAACGATGTTGATGTTATGTGTTCCCATCTAAATCGACTAGAGGATTTTCCTGAATTGAAGGAAGTTTACAATTTGTTATCTAATTCAATTATCAATTTATATCATGAGGATAATAGGTGAGATAGAGCATCCAGTATATAAAATTACAGTCTTCAGTATGAATAACAGGCTGTCTGTTAAGATTGAAGATAAGTTGATAGAACAGGTGTTTAAGTTTAGGGATGGATCTGGTATTGAAGGAATTGAAGAAGTAAAGTCATTTTTAAATGATGATTTTATGAAGGTTGTAGATGAAAGTTTTATTCAATTAAACAAGGCACGTATTACTTCTTTAATACATACGCAAGCCGCTGAAGATGAATTCGATGAGATTGTTTGAGCATTCATTTGAGAAACAAATAAACATTCTTTAAAAATTTCTGATTATATATTTTAATTTATTTATCTTTGCACCCACTTTTAAAACCAGGAAGAAAAAGAAACATCATGGATCTTATAAATTACGTACACGAACAACTTGGTACTGTGAATTCTTTACCGGATTTCAGAGCAGGCGACAACATCGCTGTGAGTTATAAAATTGTTGAGGGAGCAAAAGAAAGAATTCAGACTTTCAAGGGTGATGTCATACAGATTAACGGACATGGAGCAACTAAAACATTTACCGTAAGGAAAATGTCCAGTGGAGTAGGAGTGGAAAGAATTTTTCCATTTTCTAATCCTTCTATTGTTGAGATCAAAGTATTGAAAAGAGGTAGAGTAAGAAGAGCTAAGCTTTATTACTTGAGAGAATTGAAAGGAAAGAAAGCGAAAATCAGAGAAAAGGCTCATTTCAAGAAATAAGAGTACCTTTAAAAAATATCAAGGGCTTCTTCGCATCGAGGAAGCCCTTTGTTTTTTTAGCTTTCTTTTGTCTTGAAATATATACATTTGCACAATGAGTTCCCGTTATGATCGTAGAGGTGTTTCTGCCTCCAAAAGTGAAGTCCACGATGCCATAAAAGGCCTGGATAAAGGTTTGTATCCCAACGCCTTCTGTAAAATACTTCCTGATGTTGTAGCTGGTGATCCGGATTATTGCAATATCATGCATGCTGATACGGCTGGAACAAAGACCAGCCTGGCATACATCTATTGGAAAGAAACCGGAGACTTATCAGTTTGGAAAGGGGTCGTTCAGGATTCAATTGTCATGAATCTGGATGACATGGCTTGCGTAGGATGTGTCGATGACATCATTCTTTCTTCAACCATAGGACGTAATAAATCTCTCATTACCGGAGAAGTAATTAAAGAGGTAATACAGGGAGCCCAGGCCTTCATTGAAAATATGGGTAATATGGGAGTGAGAATCCTTTCTGCAGGTGGAGAAACTGCTGATGTTGGCGATATTGTCCGTACCATCGATATTGGATTTACAGCATTTGCCAGGATGAAAAGATCAGAGGTGATCAATATCGACATTCAGGAAGGGGACTTTATCGTAGGTTTCGCTTCTTATGGTAAAGCAATTTATGAAGAAGATTATAATGGGGGAATGGGTAGCAATGGCCTTACGTCCGCACGTCATGACGTATTTAATAAGATATACCAGGCAAAATACCCGGACAGTTTTGATTCCAATATACCTTCTGATGTTATCTATACAGGTCCTCATAAATTAACTGATCCGGTAGAAATTGAAGGTGATGTGATTCCTGCTGGTAAACTGGTGTTATCACCGACCAGGACTTACCTTCCTATTCTTAAGAAAATCATTGATAACCATCGCAAAGACATGAATGGGTTGATTCATTGTACAGGTGGAGCCCAGACCAAGGTCATGAAATTCTTAGATAAAAACCTTCATATCATTAAGAATCAATTGATCGATGAACCACCATTGTTTAAGTTGATTCGGGAGTCCAGTGGAGTCAGTTGGAAGGAAATGTATGAAGTGTTTAATATGGGGCACCGGTTGGAAGCCTATGTTCCCAGCAAAGAAATTGCAGACTCAATGATTGAAATAAGTGAGTCTTATGGGGTGAGAGCTCAGATTATAGGACAAGTGCAGCGGTCAGATACACCTCAGCTCACCATTGACAATGGTATTGAAATAATTCAATACTAGTTAAGGCTTACTCTTCTTCAGAATCATCTTTGAATGCGTCTTCAGCTTTGTCAACTATATTCTCAGCTGCTTCGACAACATCCTCACCGAAGTCTTTTACTCTCTCTACAGCAGCCTTTACTTTCTCGTTTTCGGCTGCTTTCTCTGCCATAGCCTTTCCCTTCTGAACTACTTCACTGGCAGTTTCACTGATTTCTTTTCCGATTTCACTGGCCTTTGACTTGATCTTCTGAAATGTTTCATCCTTCATCGCTTCTTCCGCAGACATCCGGGTTTTTTCATAAATCTCACCTGCCTTCTCTGCAGCTTTACCTGTAAATTCTTTCGCCTTATCAATTGAGCTGGTAATGACCTCTGACTCAAGAGCATCATCGACAACCTCCATGCTTTTATCAATACCTTGTTTGGCAGTTTTACCGGCTACCCCAAGAAATTTCATTACATTTTTTAATATTGACATCTTTGATAGATTAAATTATACATTAATAAATCCTGGCTTTCTGGGGAGTAAGGATCGCCACAATTGCAGCCATATCCACTTTAAATATATTAATTAATGCATTATTACGACAGGGAATGTGATTAGAAATACCCAACGTAATTATGAGGATTGATTTTAAGCAATTCTTCCTTGATTCCATTCTTTACATCCAGGGTGTTGATAAATGCCTTGATGGTAACCTCATTAATACCTTCATTACCCCGGGTTAAAGCCTTCAGCGCCTCATAAGGTTTAGGGTATCCCTCACGACGCAATATGTTCTGAATGGCCTCAGCAACAACAGCCCAATTGTCATCCAGATCTTCTTTTAATTTATCTTGTCTTAAGACGATTTTAGACAATCCCTTAAGTATGGAATGATAAGCAATAAGTGTGTGACCGAAAGGAACTCCAATGTTTCTTAATACAGTACTGTCTGTAAGGTCACGTTGTAACCTTGATACAGGAAGTTTATTAGAAAGGTGGTCATAAATTGCATTTGCGACACCAAGATTTCCTTCAGCATTTTCAAAATCTATTGGATTTACCTTATGGGGCATGGCTGATGAACCTACTTCACCGGCGACTACTTTCTGACCAAAATACTCCATAGAAATATATGTCCATATATCCCTGCAGAGATCAATAAGGATGACATTGATCCTTCTCATTGCATCCATTAAGGTTGATAAATCATCATAATGAGCAATCTGAGTGGTGAGCTGATATCTGTCAAGGCCCAGGTGATTTTCAAGAAACTTATTGCCAAACTCGCGCCAGTCAATTTCTGGGTAAGTAATAAGGTGAGCATTAAAATTACCGGTTGCTCCACCAAACTTGCCTTTTAATCTAATTGATTTGAGGATAGAAATTTGATTCATGAGCCTTTCAACATATACGTCTATTTCTTTTCCAAGAGTTGTAGGAGAAGCGGGTTGTCCATGGGTCCTGGCAAGCATTGGGATGCCTCGATACGCACTGACAAGATCTTTTAATTTGATTATTATGGTATCAAGTACAGGCTGCATTACAGCTGACATCCCATCTCTTATCATCATAGGGAAAGCCGTATTATTAATATCCTGGGAGGTAAGGCCGAAATGTATAAATTCCAGTTTTGGTTCTATTGAGCTTCCAGACAGTTTCTCTTTTATGAAATACTCTACCGCTTTAACATCATGGTTGGTGATGGTCTCAATTTCCTTAACCTTATTTGCGTCTTCAACTGAGAAAGATTCATAAAGCTTTCTCATGTCGAGAACATCATCTTGATTTAATTCGACAAGTTGAGGTAAACCTAATTGATAAAGTGCAATGAAATACTCGACTTCTACTTGAATTCTGTATTTAATCAATGCGTATTCAGAAAAGTAAGCTTGTAGTTTTTCAGTTTTCTTAGAATATCTTCCATCAAGTGGAGAAACGGCTGTGAGCATTTAGTTATTTTTTGGATTATCAGATATGATCTTAACATCAGAGTCATCAATCAATCGTTCGGTCTTGCGTTTAATGTAATAATATGTTTCAATCTGAGATTTAAGGGCTAAATCATTACTTGTTTTCTTATAAGCATTGTGACTCTTGTAATCAATGATTCTGGATTTTACGTTATCGTTTAATTGTAAATTGATCAGATCCATGATGATTTTTTTGATATTCTCATCATAAATAGGGAAAACCGTTTCAATCCTCCTGTGAAGGTTCCTGCTCATCCAGTCTGCTGAAGAGAGGTAGATTTTTCGGTCTCCATTGTTATGGAAAATAAAAATTCTCGCATGTTCAAGAAATCGATCAACAATTGAAATGGCTTCAATATTATCACTTACTCCTTTAATTCCTGGCACCAGGGAACATATACCTCTGATGATCATTTTAACTTTCACTCCTTTTTGTGAAGCTTCATACAGGGCTTCAATCATTTTAGTCTCTTCAATAGAGTTCATTTTTAAAATGATCCCAGCGGGTTTCCCTTCTTCCTTGTTTTTGACTTCTTGGTTGATGAGATCCAATAAGGAATCTTTTAAGTTGAATTGCCCTACGAGAAGATGCTCAAACGGTTTAGCAGGTAGTTGTTTTGTCTCGAGATATGATAATACTCTGGTCGCCTCAGATGTAAGTCGTTCATCGTAAGTGAATAAACCGATATCAGAATAGATTTTAGCTGTTCCTTCATGAAAATTTCCTGTACTCATATATACATAAAATTTAGGAATTCCTTCAACAACTTTTCTCACCAGGGCGGTTTTAGAATGCACTTTTAACCCAGGCATACTGTAATTTACACTTACTCCTGCTTTTTCAAGTCTTTCTCCCCATATAAGATTAGCCTCTTCATCAAATCTTGCTTTCACTTCAATGAATGCAGATACCTGCTTACCATTCTGAACCGCTCTCATAATGGCATTCATGATCCGAGATACTCTGGCCACTCTATATTGAATGATCTTGATGTGAGTTACATCCGGGTCAATAGCAGCGTCTTCAAAAAACTTAATGACGGATTCATAGGAATGATAAGGAACGTGAATAAACCAATCTTGTTCCTCTATCTTATCAAAGATAGAATCAGCATTTTCTAATGGCTCTATGGGGAGAGGAGGAAGAGGGATATCTTCGTGATGATCCATTCCATAATGTGGAAATTTAAAAAAGTCCGAATTATTATGATATCTGCCTTCAGGAAGGAGGTCGTACTTTTCAAGGTCAAAAACTTCCATCAAAAACTTTAAAAACTTTTGGGGCATTTCCCGATCATAAACCAACCTTGAAGCAGGACCCACATTACGTTTATTGAGGCTTTGCTTGATTTTATGCATCAAGTCACCTGAAAATTCATCATCAATATAAAGTTCAGCATCACGTGTCAACTTGATGCTATATGAATCAATGATGTCGTATCCAGGAAAGATTAAGTCTATTGAATGACGTACGATATCATCAAGCATAATGATATCACGTCTATTCTTCTGGCTTCGTGGAAGTTCAATGAACCTGGACAAGTGATCCGAAGGTATCTTTACAATGGCATAATTGGTTTTTTCACTTTCCTGATCTACCATTTCCAGAGCAAGGTAGAGTGCGGCATTGTTAAGAAATGGCTTGATTTTCTTTCCTTTAAGTAATACTGGCTGTACGAATGGAAGCATGTATTCATCAAAGTAGGATTCCACGTATTCTATCTGCTCTTCAGTCATCTTTTGTCTCCTTATGAGATTGATGCCATATTTGCGTAAATCAGGGACTATTTCTTTGTTGAAAATTCTACTGAATTCCTCCTGCTGTGTATTCACAACATTAAGTATCTGAATTAGAATTTCTTCAGGTTCAAAACTAAGCTCCTTCCTGGTTTTCTTACCTGCCCTAAGCAGATTCCTGTGATTGGCAACCCTTACCCTAAAGAATTCATCAAGATTTGATGAATAGATCGCAAGAAACTTCAACCGCTCAAATAGTGGAACAGATTGATCTTTTGATTCCTGCAAAACTCTGTAATTGAATGAAAGCCAACTTATATCTCTGTTGATGTAAGGCACCATATTTAATACGTTATTAAGGTTAGGGTAATCATTATAACAAAGATAACTGTTTGTTTCCATCATCGAGTCGTGGACCGCGAGTATTTATATCAGATGTTTCCATTAATTTCTCAACAAGAAACCTTGATATTTCTGGCGTCAATAAATTGTCAGGTTCATGAGGAAAGAAATAGATTTCTTTTATTCCTGATTTTTTCCATTGATTGATTCGTTTTACCCATTCTTCTAATCTGGAAAAATCACTTTCATGTAAGCCATTGCCGACCCACCTGATCATCGTCATGTCCCTGGATAGGCTACTGTGAAGTATATCTCTCCTACCTGCAACATCAGTGATCAATGGAATGGTTTTATAAGCTCTAAGCAGAGTGATGTATTCCTTAAATGCTTCTGGAGTATAAAAACTTTCATGGCGAGCCTCAATGGCTAAAGGAATTTCATCGGGCCACTTTTGGATAAATGATTCCAGTAAAGGCATGCGTTCTTTTGAAAAATAGGGTGGCAATTGAAGGAAACAAGCTCCCAGCTTTACTTCCAGTGATACAATTGAGTCTATGAAGCGATCCATGTTTCCACTTTCTAAACCAAGGTCCTTCCTATGAGATACTTTTTGCCAAACTTTCGGGCAGAATCGAAAATCATCCGGCACCTGATTTTTCCATTTATCAATTAT
>Ga0316201_10003879_pt1 | contig 11146 bp, 27 predicted proteins | sample CS6wburrow_MG_FD_204516 | JGI IMG/M metagenome (GOLD analysis project Ga0316201, IMG submission 204516) | Coastal sediment microbial communities from Delaware Bay, Delaware, United States - CS-6 worm burrow | ecosystem: Environmental > Aquatic > Marine > Coastal > Sediment | place: USA... | reverse complement strand
GACCATAATCGGACTTTGAGAGAGATGGAGCTATTTCAATGGGCTGATTGATGTAGATTGTTCTAGCGCGATCACCGAATGCGTAGAGACTCACGAAAGTTTTCACACCAGACTTGATTGCATTCTTCTTGAGACTTTGCAGCTGATTGTTCATCACCTCTCGAGCTTTTTCATAGAGATGACTCATTGAACCGCTCCCATCAATGATGAGAGCAACATGATTGACGAGCTTGGAGGTGTCAACTTGCTTGGACACTGGTGCTGCTGGCTTGGGCTTGGCCTTCTTCGCCAACTTTCTCACTGCACCATTTTTGTTAGCCACACCCTTTCGAGCAGCATGGTAACTGTGAGCACGCTTACCATCAGAGGTAATACAGCTCTCACCTGGCTTCGCACCACAAGTTGGACACACGACTTGACGCGGGGACATAGACATAGCACTCTCCTTTTCAGCTAAGCATTAACGCCTAGCTTTGGTTTTTATCTTAGGTGTGTAGCTTCAATGTCTGCCAACAAATCTACTTCATATCTTTTGCTGACATGACCTCGAGCTGTTATCTTAGGCAGGTCATCAATGTGTTCCGACAATTGTTCCATTGCATCTCTAACACCAGTCTTCTCAAGAATTTCCTCTCGAACTTCTTCTGTTTCTTTGTTGAGTTCTATCGCTTCTTTTAGAATCTCAAACAACATTGACACGCTCTTCTTTCTGGTAGCACCAGAACGACGAATGAGAAGAGCGACTACAACGAGCCATGGGATGCTGCTGGTGGGCTTCTTTTCGTGGTCAGGATTCTTGGTGAGTTCGCCACGGAAACGAACAATGAAGTCCACCACATGGCATCCTGCGGAGACCTGATCGGTGAGTTCACCGACGAGTTCCTTGGGAACCACGCTGAATTTGGTGAGAGCCAACGCCTGAAGGGGCGTCAGACCTCCCAAATACTTGAGAAGGTTGAGTGATTTAGATGTGGGGATAGACGAAGATCGTTTTCTGGACGCCATGTTTTCCTCCCGAGGTCTCTTAAAGCGAGATCTCTTAGCTACTCTTGACTGTAGCGCCGCTCTTTCATTTTCTCAAGAAAAAAATCAAGACTTGAGTGGTTTGATTTTCTTAACGGGTGCTGGAACTTCTACTTCAAGAAATTCAACAGCTTTAAACACAACAATTTTCTTAGTTATTTTTATTCTATTTTTCAATTCTTCCTTGAATTCTTTTTCGTATTCAAAAAAGAAATCTCTATCTTCAAGATAAATTCCATCACCATATTCTTCATCATCTTCATCATCTTCGTCGTTATCACCAAACATAAATCTCAAATTATTGTAATCTAAAATCAAACGCAAATCGCCAGTTCCTTGAAGGGCTCTCTTCAAAAAATCAAGTGATGAATCTTTTCGAACCTTGAACTTAGACTTCTTAGGTCTTTTATTAGGCATCTCTTCTCCTACCAAGTAAAGACGATGGTTGTGACTTCGCCCAACAAAACATCAGTCACATATACTTCAGCTTCAATGCTAGACAGAATAAAAGAGAGTCCTATCGCTTGTCCTGTTATACGTGTTTGCATTAAACGCTCAATATTGTCGTCTATATCTATCAAATGAATTCCAACCTCCATCACATTTTTACGCTCAACGTAATAACCCTTTTTATCTTCCATACATCTCAAACTAAATTTTTTACTACAATGCATGTAAGCATAAGATTCGATTATGAAGAAACTAGGAGCCTCTTTCCTTTCTTCAGAAAGAGGCATCTCAAATTCTTCATCCATTTTAGGAATGAAGATAGCAATGTTTCCTAAGTCAGCTGGTAATGTTCTTGGCATTACTCATTCTCCTAACGCATCAAAACTTCTTCGTGCTTGTGATACTACTTCAGCCACATAACGATTGTAATTTTCTGGATAAAGATCTACTCGATGTGGATCGTTGATCCTAAACTCTCTAGCTAACTCATGTATGGCTCGAGTACAAATATGACAACGGTAAGTAAAAATAGCAATAATGTAAATTGCTATAATAGCTGACACACATATAATAGCAACAGTAATCATTTGTTCGCTTTCTTCCGTCGCTTCTCAACAACAGCATCACCAAGAGTTTGAAAAGAAAACATATTGAGCCAACCCTTGCTGCCTTCACCAACGAAGACACCCCAAGGACAATCACCACGATACTTATGGATGATCATTCTCTTTGCAGCAAAATGCAACCAAAGCCCAGGACGAACTTGATCGTATCCTGCGCGAATAGCTTGACGCTGAGAGGGATTGCCCTTGACTTCTACTTCAAACACTTTTCCGCTATTACAATGACCACAAACTTCCCAACCAGCTTCATATTTGTAGGGGATATCTGAGTTACCACAATTCTTACAACGCCTAATCCACTCTGTCATAGCTACCTCCACATAACTGCGTCAACAAAATGATTGAGCCAAAGCTGCATCTGCGTCAGACTAGGGTGTGTGGCCCAATAGTAGTTCATTGAGATAGCAACGTAGATGAGCACAAGCATAATACACAGATAAAACCAAGTAACTGGATCATCTTTTCTAAAACTCATCGTCTCCCTCTTCACCTCTTAGTATTCTACAAGTTTCTGCATCTGCTAACATCTTGGTTCGTAGATCACCAGCAGTAAGAATTTCTTTCCCAGGTAATGTAAAAGCCATATTCGGAGTCTCTTGTTCATCAGGGATTGCGCGTATGATAGAGCGAAACTTACACATGTAATCCACATTTGGATCTTCACCGTGTTCGTCAACCAATCTATCATGAAGCCAAGTAAGAAAACGTTTATCTTTCATCGATGACCTCTTTGATACAGCGCTCCCCTCAAACGTTGAATGTCACCATTCTGTTCTGCATTCTTTCGTCTCAATTGTTGAATCTCTTCCAATGCAATGAGCATAGTCTCATCATCCCAATTAGGATAGTGTGCTCTATCTATCTTTACTTGCTCTCTACAATACCGAATGTTCTCTTCGATCTTCTTTGTAGAAAGAAACTCTTCCTTTGCTTTTTCTTTTTGTATCTTTCTTTGTGCTTCTGAGATCACAATAACTCCTGAATCTTTCGAGGAATTTCTGGATACATTTTCATTTTACATCTTGTTCAGGAATAGGATCGTTATATTTCTTTGCTACACTAATCCAACTGTCAATTGCATCCTCTGCTTGTCTTACAGCTTTCTTGAGCGTATCACCATGAGTGACACAACCTTTTAAAGTTGGAACAGAAACAACATAGCATTCGTCCTCGTCTGACCAATCGACTATGATGGTATATCCTTTGACAATGCCTTTCATCATTTCTTCTCCACAACTGGTGCCACCAAGTAGTAACAAGCGACCTGGAATTCCTCTTGTTGAGAACTAACATCACCGATCAATCCCTTCAATACCTTATCTATATCACCATGAGGTTGACCAACTAACATTAATACAACATCTTTCAATCTTTGATTTTCAAGCTCTAACAAATGTTGATGATCTTCTGGTCCATAGTGACCACAACGTTTACATGTTGGCTCTTCACCATAGTCATGACCTTCTTCGATACAAGTTCTCAGCTTGATAATTTCATGACCACGCTCAAGATATCCATCGAGCAATAATTGTGGATTTTGTGGAACATCAGGAAGAAGAGTCATCATACCTCCACATCTTTCTTTTACCTATGGACGTTTGACGGTGGTTGCACCATGTTCTTCAGCTAATCTTTGAGTTTCATCTCTACTCATTTCAAATGTTGTTTCATCTCTGATGACATTCACAGAACCAACACCGTGTTTCCTCATCAACTTCTCAAGTTCTTCACAGAATATGAGATTTAATGCTGAAAGGCTACGCATCTGCTTAGCCCAATAGCCAGTATTGAAATGAGCTTGACCATGAAGTTTACCTTGGTATCGATTCTTACCTGGCTCTTCAAATGCCCATGGCTGTCTAATGTCGTGCATCATTTCTCCTTAAAAAGTAGTGCAGCAGCCCCGACCCTCAACCCGGAACCAGATGGCGACTAGTTAGGCTCGAGGGAAGTGTTGATGGACCGCTACACTACACTCTCTATATACTACACTACCGAACTTCGTGCGGTTTATTTTCTTCTGGCCCCTCGCCTCTCCAGAACGGGTCCTTGAAGCGCCACTCTATTTTCTCACGCCCCTTGCCAACATGGTAGCGCTGCCAATGAGCTGGCACCAAAGTCCTCTTGAAAACCTTGGAGATCGACTCCTCTACATTCCGAGGCAATCTCTCATCTATCAATACTCGCCTACCGACGACGATCCTGGGCCGCTTCTCTTGCTCCCGCAACCTCTCACCTAGCTTCTTACGCTTCTTCGACTTTTTTGGCAAACCCCGGATTCTTCGGTACAGAGTCTCAACTTCTTTGTTCACATCGATGTGCTCGAGGTCTGTGAAGTCTGGACGAGTCACGTAGAACATTAGGTTCATCATCCAAAGAAATGCTTTGTTCCATTCCTCGATAGCTTCAGCCATATTCTCTACTTCATCGCTAAAGCCACGCTTGTATCGCCATTCACCATCTTTCGACAGCGAATTATTTGCTAATTCTTCTAGCACTTCGAGCACAGGTTTTTCTTCATCCATCAGTGGAATATGAAACTGCACAAGCGCATCATCAAGCGCATTATCTATATCTTCTCTCGAACCACAAAAAAGAACACGCCATCCATATGCATCTTGAGTAACATACATTCCATAGAGTCTAGTCTGACCCAATCTCTGATGAAATACTTTGAACCCAAGATTAGGATCTACTGCAACATAGACAGAAGGATAAGGAAGCTTGAGGTCTCCACATCTGATTCCCTTGAATTCTGTTGAGAGAAGAATCCTTGAGAGACCAGGGGAGACAAGATATGTACGCTTACCATGTTTTTCGTAGCGCGCTACCTGCCATGCAATCATCACCTGCATCAACAGCTCACCATCAATACCTTTTGTTTGCCCGGTGAGCTGTGCTGCATTAAGCGTAAGCTCCACAACATCATGACCCTGTTGTGTCTGCATCACATCTTCAAACTCAAGTTCACAAACTGGAGCAACATGTTCGCGTACCAGATCAAGAACTATCTGATTATCAATCCCAATAGACTTGCGGATAGCAGTACGATAGTCGTACCGCTTGAGGAGATTCTGTGCTTCTCGTTTGAACTTAGAAGTTTTTTCGTAATGAGTTTTCATTGTTTTTAAAATGGCTCTACCCAGCTTTTAATAGCAGCTGCATTAAGCTCAACGAAACGATGAATCTCTAAAAGCATTGTTCGCATTCCACTATTTTCATTTTCCAATTTCTTAATCTTTTCTTTCAATACATCATTACGCATCTCAGAATCAAATTGGGCTTCACCTGTCTGATACTCGTCGAGCTTACGTTCAAGCTCTCTATTCTTTTTCTTTAACTCAGAAAAGAAAGCTCGAAACTCTCCTTTACAAATACCCATATCTTCCAAGCAATCACAATCATCTGGATTGGAACCACAATAATTACATGTGTACTTATCGGTCATTGTTTTTCATTCTCCTTGTACAATCAGGACAATAATCTCTATCGTTGGAAACGGTGTAGCCTCTTACGTGCGACCACCCATGATGCTCTTTCAACATATAGCGTGCAACAATTATACTACTGGTGATAACTGTTTGTCTTTCTTCACACTTATCGACAATGTATCCATCACATATAATGGTGATTCGTGTCGTGTAACTCATTTGTTTTTAACTTCCCACCAAGGGACTCTCTTCTTGGGTTTTGCTATAACTTTCACAGGAGGAGTCAAATCTGCCCACTTAGGATTTGCTTTGTGTTTGTTGTATCGATCTCGAGCTTCTTCTCGAGTTGGATACCACCAAAGATAAGACATGTTCCCTAAATCAAAGCAGACCCAGAAATGTCTACGTCCTGCTCTGCAATCTTCGATGAGCTTATCTCTGTCCATTACTTCTTCTTCCATTCTTTTCTGCACTCTGCTATATCCAAAAGCTCTTCCATATTCTTCTCACCCTCGAGTAGCCACCGCAAAGCTTCATCTGCTGTTCCATTACCAATAGAATCACCAGCAGCATGTAACAATTCATCATCATCACCATCATCATCTCTCCAATCGTAATCAGGATTCTCTACATCTGCATCAATCCCAAGACAAGAGTAATGCCATTTTCCATTGTCTTTGAAGACAACTCTAAATGGAAATCTTTCTTCTTTGAATTCCGCATCTCTAAATTCTTCATCAATAATTCCTTCTTCATCAACTACCATTGGATGAAGTGCCATCCTCTTGATCGATTCTTTTTCATCAAGAGGATCATCAAGCTGACCGAACTCATTAATGTAGCACAGATAGACGGTCTGGTTCGCGACTTTCTTTGTGGTCATTTTAATCCTCTTCCCTTATGTGCTTCAAATATTCTTCGAGTAACTTCTCGAACTGCTTAGTCCGCATCAAAGCATACATCATCTCTCTGTACACACGGGCACTAGCAACTTTATGTGGTGAAACTTTACCATCACCAAAAAGCCAATTGTCAAAATTGTCAATAGTGATGCTTTCCCAAAAACTAAAATTGTCTACCATTCTAATGAAAATCATATCATGTTCGTCATCATCAATAGATAAGTTAGTCATCACATCAAGAAAGGTAAATTTCTTTCTACCTTTCTCCTCAACAAATTCTTTATAGAACTCTTTAGCTTTCTCCTTCCAATCTCCACAAGCATTGCCACCGATTTCTTTGAAAGTAAATTCTCTCATTTTTCGCCCCTTTTCTTCTTATACTTCTTACATCCATTAGTATTAAAATGAATAGGATGAAGAAATTTTTGACATCTAGAATATCCAATTACAATCAAATTCATTGTTCCAAAATAAACACATTGTCCACATCGTTTACGATTCATCTTCCACCCCCAAGATAACCTTCACCAATTCAACAAGTGCTCGATCTCCAATCCTACTCATATCGAAAACATAAACTGATGAATCTCTCTCCATCTTTTCTTTCTCTGGATCGCGCGGGAATGTTCCACTTTTGAACTTGCCAATCATCGCCACTGCTCGACGAAGATATCCTGCTCTTACGCCCGTACTCTTCGACACGCGCATTTTACCATCAACCATCTCATAAGCATCTTCCCATTTCTCATACTCCCAACTACAACCATCTGCATGATTGTAATGACAGAAAGCATCATGAAGAACTTCTGCCACCTGTATCTCAACAGGCACATGCGATTCCATCTTCGAAAGTTCTTCTTGAATCTGTGGTGCCAACTCCCTAATACGTGCCTTCGCTTCAGGAGACTTAACCATCCCCTCCATCTGCTGAATGTACATCAAGAACTTCTTTTCATTATCTGTTGTCATCAACCTTCTCCATCGATAAGCCACTGCACAGCTTCTAAGAAAGTTCCTTTACCAATTGGTACGCCACCACAATAAGCTTCTCCTGAGTCATTAAAATATCTTTTACCTCCCATACAGGAGATACACCATCCGTCCGAATCGCCTTCAATCTTATAAGCAATTCTAAACGAATATCTTTGCTCTTTATAACTAACATTCGGCGGGAAGACACACATTGAATGTAGAGCGATACGCTGAATCAATGCACCTATTTTACAAGTGCCAAAACCATCTTTACTTTTAATCAAGCTCTCATAAAGAATCAGCTCACTTGCGTCTGTCATCTCATTTCCCTCCATAACATCACTGACTATCATTTCTTCTCTCTCTGCTGCCAAGAAACCCATTTTAACTCATCGGCAACTTCCATTGCTTCTTCATCTGAATCAATAAAAGGCAGCGGAGTATTGTAAGCAAACCACTTGCGCTCAAGCGGCGGCAATCCTCTACCACCCCTTATCATATACGCCAATGCTTCTTCAATACTATCAAACTTAGGTTCCACAGGATCACAACATATCAAACAAGAATCATATTCAATAACAACCTCTTTTGGACCACCAATAAAAAATTGCTGATTGTACTTATACACATCAGACACACGACAATTTTTACAAATCTGTTTGACTTTAATCATTGTCATTTTTGTTCCTCATCCCACTGCTTCCAACACTCTTCTTTATTCTTGAAATGTTTGCAATCAGAGAAACTACCAAAACTACACTTATCCCAATGAGGTTTTTTATCGTAGTCTGTATTCTGATACCACCATGCAGGACATGAATACTTTCTCATCTCAGACTTGGGTGGAAACTTCCCTTTGCTCTTCTTCCACTCTTCGTAACTCATTCCGCCCCAGCTATCGTAGTCCAAGCCTTTCTCTGAATCGACTCCAACAATCATCCCAGGGTTGTATTGAAGAACGAGCTTGATATCTTCTCTATCTTTGCGTTTGAAATTTTCTGTAGCCACAAATTCGTACTTGTTTTTGATCTCACCTTTACCATCACATCTATGACAAACAACGCCTATTCCGTCTTTCTCTGCAAACCCAACGTAAATTCCGGTTCCATCACAAGCACCACACTTAACTGTGTACTCAATGATGTGCTTGTTACCTTTTTGTGTGTGCTTAAACATCAACTTCCCTTCATGATAGAAGCAACTTCGTTTACTGTTTTTCTTCGCAAAGATTCTATATCAATACCAAGTAACAAACATTCTTCTTTTGCCATCATCATCGCATAGAAAGTACCACTGCTTGGCTCGAGTAGATACTTTTTCGTGGCAGCCATATATTCACGAGCAGCATTCTGTTTCCATTCATCTTCAACACCAACAATCTCAGTCATCTTCTTCTACTCCACTTCTCAACAGCAATCTTAGCTGCTTTCAAAACCCTGATAGGTCCAAGAGTCGGTGGTCCCAACTGATTCGTTCTCCAGAAATAATAACCACCTTCATAGAACGAACTGTTATCTCCATATTGAATTAAAACACCAACTTCAGATTCATGATAAATATTATGTCCAGAACCTTTCTTCTTCCACGCCAACTTCTTTCTCATTCTCATTCTATTCCATGCGTTAATCGCATTACGCGCAATTTTTCTTGATGGTCCTGTCTTTAAACATTCCCAACATTGGACAGAAAACAAACCGATTGGCATTCGAATAACATCTTCTTCGTAAAGACTTCTACCACAACTACAACTCTTTATCTTCGGGAGTGGCTTACGCTTTGTCATTTACTCCTCTCTCGAGCTATCTTCCTAATGAGAGCCATCCCTTCTGGACTGTTGTGATCGGGGAGTCCTCTCTTCTTCAACACTTCATCTAAACCTTCTACATGCAAATCATCAACAGGATCTAAATGCGGTACATCTGATTTTATACCTCGTGGATTTGTTGAAATCAATGCGGCGATCATATCTGCCACTGCACCTGCATCGGCTTCGCGCGCAGATTTTTCCAGAGTTCGAAGAGCACCGTTCAATCGCTCCACCTCAGCGCGCAGCTTAACCAATTCCTTTCCATCTTTATCATGAGCATCCGTCTTGATAGCCAACTTCTGCTTCAACTGAGCAATGGTAGCAGAAGCAAGATTCAACTCTGCTTCAGTATCCACCAACTCAGTTTGATGTGCTCCGCAATGAGGACAATCATATCTACCGCTCATTTTTGCTCCTGCTAAAACTTTATCTAAGCTATCAACATGCCATCCATCCATAGAATCGTTATGCAACAAATCTGACTTCATTCCTCTTGGATTTTTCTCCTCCCCGCGTAGGGCGGCGCGCATATCACAGGCGCAGGCGCAACAATGGTGGCCGTCGTCGTGGTGAACGGCAGCGCCCCGCAGCCTCTCCACCACGACGCGCAGCTCGTCGCACTCCTGGTTTTTCTCAGCACGGTTCTTGTCTGCGTTAGCAATCGTCTCCATTGCAGCTGTCAACTCGATACGAAGCTGCTCTGCCTCAGCTAACGCCGCCTGTTTCTCGTCGTGCTGTTCTGCGCCTGCGTATTTCCATTCCTCCACCTCTGCGTCGCGCTTCGCCAGGTCAGCGCGCAGCTCTGCGTTTTCGGCGCGAAGTCTCGTGCATTCGATTCCATCAAGTGGGTTCGTCATCACTTCTTTCCTTCAATCCCCATATCTAAGGTTCATCTATTGTCACCGCTACCTTTGATTTTTCCTCGCTGCATTCGCGAATGCAATTTTTGAAGATTGAACCACGCTACATCTTCCAAGTTCAAATCCAACTCCGAACACATGTTGGCTAGATACCAAAGAACATCACCCAACTCTTTCTTCAATTCTTCTCTACTCTCAGATGTGATAATTCCATCCTTATCACGGATGATCTTCTTGACCTTCTCCGCAACCTCTCCTGCTTCACCCACCAACCCAAGAGTAGGGTAGACAAAGTTCTTCCCCAGCTCTGGATAGACAGCTGTTCCTCGAGCGGCTTCTTGATAGTCGTTGAAACTAATCATCACCAATCTCCCTACTCATCATCCCCAAGGTAGACTCTGCATTCGACATTGGCAATGAGCCCAGCACCATCTTCTTCAGGAAGCTGCTGAACAACTACACCAACATCTGCCTTCCACTTTTTTCCGTGTTCTTGAACATTGGATTCCACAGTATCAAGAACATCTATCATGGCATTACCAAAAGCATCAGTCGCTTTCTGAACCAGAAGTTTGGAAATAACATCCTTTTCTTCTGCACTCAGATTTCCGTACTTCAGTCTCTCAGCTAGACCTAGACCATTATCCATCTCTCACCTCCTTTGAAATCAAGGGTCTTTGTCACTACTTCAATCTACCTCTGATCTCGAGGTCGTGTAGAACTGTTTCACCGATTTTTTCCCAAAGTCTACGGAAGGCGCGTGGTGTCATCACTTCCATGTATTCTTCGGTTTCCACAAATTCAGTATCCATTCCCATGCTACCGTCATCTGTGTTGATGATTCCACGAACCTTGAACTTTTTTCTTTCGTCCATCTTCGAAACTCTCCTATTCTTTGGTAGTTTTCCATCAAAACAAATGTTAGTGCAATCAAATCCGTGCATCTCTACTCCTTAAACAACTTCTTCATCTCTGGGTTGAACTCCATCAACACTTTCTTCTTCCAATCTTCCATGGCCAGAAGTTGTTCGATATCATCAGGGTCCGATGGTGCTGCATACTCGAGCATCAGCCGAAG
>Ga0316201_10003878_pt1 | contig 11147 bp, 5 predicted proteins | sample CS6wburrow_MG_FD_204516 | JGI IMG/M metagenome (GOLD analysis project Ga0316201, IMG submission 204516) | Coastal sediment microbial communities from Delaware Bay, Delaware, United States - CS-6 worm burrow | ecosystem: Environmental > Aquatic > Marine > Coastal > Sediment | place: USA: Delaware... | reverse complement strand
TCGATTGTTAATAATGACCCCTCCTCCTTACAAGGTGAATGGGGATGGAAGTGTGGACAGATGGTCCCATACCGGAGATCCAGCTGACCAGGAATATTTTCCGATTTTAGAAGCGATAACTGGCGGATTTCCTTTCCATAATCTACCAGACCTGAACTGGTCTGGAAGAGCTACTGGAGAAGTACCTAATTTTGACAAATTAAGACCTACCCAGACTTCAAATGGATACCGTTTGTGGAAAATATGGAATGAACATAATTTTCGGGTTTCTTCAAGAGATGTGAATGATTTTCCAATTTTCCGAATTGGAGAGATTATGCTTAATTATGCGGAAGCAACTTTTGAAATGGGTAATTTTGACCAGACGGTAGCTGATTTAACTATCAACAGACTTAGGGTAAGAGGGGAAGTATCACCTATGGATGTCTCAGCAATAGGGCCTGATTTTGATCCTACTAGAGATGGTTCAGTAGATCCGGTTTTATGGGAAATTAGAAGAGAAAGAGCAATAGAATTAATGGGAGATGGATTTCGTAGAGATGATTTAAGAAGATGGAAAAAAATGCATTATACCTCTGAGGCTAAATTAGGTCGCTGGATTAAGCAATCTGATTATAGCAGACAAATCCCTATTCAAGGAGATGCACCGGAAGGCTATGTGCAAGTGGTCCCTGGAACACCTCCTTCTTTTGCAGACCACTATTACCTGTTTCCGATACCATCGGATGAAATTGTTCTTAACCCACAGTTACAACAAAATCCAGGATGGTAATTGGACAAAAGAAATTTGTTTAATGAAAAGAGGAGAATGCCTACTCCTAATATAAAAAACACAAAAATGAAATATAATAATAGAAATATATATTGGATATTTGGTTGGGTAGTCCTTACCAGTTTTATGCTTTCATGCTCTGATGATGAAGACCCAATACCTGATTCGTCCCAATTTCCAATAGCAGATTTTTCAGCCTCAGCTACTACAGTAGAAGCTGGTAGTACGGTCACTTTTTCCGATCTTTCTACAAATTCTCCTTACCTGTGGACGTGGAACTTTGAGGGAGGGAATCCGACCTATAGTAATGAACCCAACCCTACGGTATTATACGAAGGGGCTGGAAGCTATTCTGTGACGATGAAATCAAGAAACGATTTTGGAGCAGACGATATTACAAAAGTTGGTTATATAGAAGTTACAGCCCCTCCGATTATTGATATCGATAGAAAAGCAGTAGTTCGATTTACTTTTGAAAATAGCCTGGCTAGTGATTTAGAGCAAGGGACAATGGATGTTACGGCAGCTACTGACGGAGCTGCCCAATATGCCATCAGACCAGGGGGAGGAGGAGCTTATGTGTTTTCTGGTAATAATCCACTTGTTATACCAGGATATACTGGGATAAATGGCGCTGGTGAGAGATCAGTAGCTTTGTGGATGAAAACAACCCATGCTTCTACTTCCGGCTTAGTCCATTGGGGAGCTTCCGGATCTTTCAGTAGATCTTCCTTTAAATTGCAAAGTTTCGGTGTTGTGAGATTTGAATATCAAGGTGGTGGACATAATACAACCCCCATCGTAAATGATGATGTTTGGCACCACGTAGCATATACCTATGATGGCAATACCATACGTATATATGTGGATGGTATTGAGGATTTTACTGTAAGTGATCGTGTCCTTCGCACCGGTGAAGCCGGAGAGACAGAAGTAAACATAGGTTCTCAATTAGGAGGTTCTATATACCAGGGTATGATGGATGATGTAAGGATATTTAATGAAGTCCTCACCCCAGAAGAAGTAAAGATTTTAAGCGAAATAAAATAATGGGTTTAAAACAATTTGTGAATAGTTTAATGTGGTTTTAATAGTAATTAAAGTGGAGAGGAGTTTTTTCTACATTCTCCTCTTCACTTTTCTTTATCTCTTTTTAATCTCAGCTGTTAAGTTTACAACTTTTAGACTCCTTATTAGTAATAACTTTTGTATAATACCCTATTTCTAAATGTCATAATTATTTAATATGGCCAAACTACTCAAGATTTCTCCGGTCCTTATTATAATTGCTTTTTTTCTTATTCTAAAGGGAAGCGATTCAACAGATAAATCATCTAGGCAACCGAATATAATATATATCCTTGCTGATGATTTAGGTTATGGTGAAGTAGGTGCCTATGGACAGACAAAAATAGAGACCCCTCATATCGATGCCCTGGCAAAAAATGGAATGCTTTTCACTCAGCATTATACAGGTGCACCGGTCTGTGCACCGGCGCGGGCAGTATTGCTCACGGGTAAACATCTTGGTCATTCCTTTATTAGGGGAAATGATGAGTGGGGAGATCGTGGCCCAGTCTGGAATTACCGTGAAGTGGCCAATGACTGGACCCTGGAAGGCCAGCGCCCGCTTCCTGGTGAAACGAATATAATTGCAAATGAACTTAAGAAAGCAGGGTATGCTACAGGGATGGTTGGTAAATGGGGGCTCGGTGCTCCCCATACCGAATCAATTCCAACAAAGATGGGCTTTGATTATTTTTTTGGGTACAATTGTCAGAGACAGGCTCATACCTACAATCCTTTACATCTGTATGAGAACGAAAAGAGATATAAGCTTGATAATGATACCTTGGCTCCCAGTACTGGGCTCACCCCGGGAGTAGATTCACTGGATGAAGCTTCCTATCTCAAATACAATCAAAAGGACTATGCCTCTACCGTATCATTTGAAAAGCTAATGGGTTTTGTTAAGAAACAAAAAGACAATCCATTCTTTTTATACTGGGCCAGTCCTATTCCACACGTTCCGTTACAGGCACCTAAAAAGTGGGTGGATTACTATCGGAAAAAATTTGGGGAAGAAGATCCTTATTTTTTCTATGAAGGTGAAAGAGGAAGTTATTTTCCTAATCGATATCCCCATGCAACTTATGCGGCAATGATTTCATATTTAGATGAAAATATTGGAAAGTTGGTTCGATATCTGAAAGACGAAGGTATCTATGACAATACTTTAATTATGTTTACTTCAGATAATGGCCCGACGTATACGGGTGGTTCGGATTCTCCCTGGTTTGACAGCGGGGGACCATTTGCCAGTGAATATGGCAGGGGAAAAGGTTTCTTGCATGAAGGAGGAGTAAGAGTGCCGTTTATTGCTAGCTGGCCTGCCCGAATTAAGCCCAATCAGAAAAGCGATCACATTTCGATATTTTATGATATGTATCCTACCCTTATGGAGGTAGCGAAAATGAAAGACCACAAGGAAAGAGATGGTATAAGTTTATACAACACCTTAGTGGGAGACGGTAAGCAAGAAAATCATGATTATTTGTATTGGGAGTATCCGGAATATGGAGGGCAGGTAGCTATTAGAAAAGGTGATTACAAAGTTATTTGGAAAGATATCAAAAAAGGCAACAAGGATGTGGAGGTATATAATCTAAAGGAAGACTTACAAGAACTTAATAACCTGGCCGAAATGTACCCTGAAAAAATTGATGAATTTTTCAATATACTGTGTGAAGAGCACGAAACGCCACGAACAAAAAGATTTTTAATGAAGGCAATCGAAGATAAATGTGGGTCTAAGTAAATTCTGAATCCATGAAGAAGCAATTGTACTTTTCCAGTATGACTTTATTGATAATATGGATTTCCATAGCGGGATGTGAATCTAAATCAGAAAAAGTTGGGGAAGAAGAAATACCGCGGTGGATGGAGATGATGGAAGAAGAAAGGGTAGATCTGGCTGTGGCTAGAAAGTCCTTTGACGAATATTGGAAAGCCCGCAAACATTTTAAAGGTGATCGTTCTAAAAAATTCGAAAGATGGTATGAAAGACAATCTAAAAGATTAGATCGATACGGACATACTATACCTGCTAGTAAGGTATATTCGGAATTTCAAAATATCAGGTCCCAGGAATTTATTAATCAAGAGGGGTTTTGGTTTAACTACGGTCCTGTACTCGTAGGGCCCAGAAATAATGGGGATAAAAGAGACGGGGGACGAGTTAAACATATTGCTTTCCATCCCGTGGATACCTCTACCTTTTATGTGTCTTGCTTTAAGAGTGGACTACTAAGAACAACTGATGGGGGACAAAATTGGACTCCGCTAACCGACCACTTACCTCAAGAGGTATTTATTTCCTGGATTTTGGAATCAGATCCAAAAGTAATTTATATAGGAACGGATGCAGGTGTTCTTGTTTCTCGTGATGATGGGAAGATCTGGAATGAAACTGGCTTATCAAGTGGAAAAACAAAAGCCCTTTACATCAATCCAAAGGATGAACAAATAATTGTGGCAGGAAATCAATCCGGTATATATAGATCTACAGATGGAGGAAATACTTTTCTTCAAATGGTGATTGCCAACAAAGTAGAAGAAATCAAGGCACATCCTACTCAGCCAAATATTTTATACGCTGGAACAAATGGTACTGTTTCTCAATATTTTCGATCTACTGATGGAGGCGAATCCTGGAATGAACTCACATCAGAGTTTGGGAAAGGAGCTTTTATAAAGATAGCAGTGACACCGGCACAACCAGATTATGTATATGTGATCAACTCTCGGGATCATTTGGGAGATGATTCCTTTGAAGGAGTATATCGATCTACAGATTCCGGACTGAATTTTAGTAAAATTTCCGGTACTCTACCATGCATTACCGGTTATGATAGTAAGACAGGGGCATTGTCTCGAGGTCAACCTAATTACAACCTTTTTATTGTAGCGGATCCGGAAAATTCAAATACCATTTATGCTGGAGGAGTAAAATCATGGAAATCTGTGAATGGAGGAATCTCCTGGAGTCAATCATTTGACAATGTTACTTCCCTGGGTTTTGGGTTACACCTGGATCAACTATCCTGGGCGTATTCTCCTCATGATAATCGCCTCTTTGCAGTGAACGATGGAGGTGTCTATTTTCTGAACGATGACCATCTTTTCCAACCAATTACCGATGGACTACCTATTGCTGAAGTATGGGAATGTACGCAGAGTCAAATTCATCCGGCCAATGTAGCAGGTGGAACTTTTCACTGTGGAGTTAAGCTTAATAGGAATGGGAAATGGTATACTCCCTGGGGTGGTGATGAAGCAACTTGTTTATTTGATTACTCTGACGACCAATATGTTTACCATTTTAAATACGATAAGATCAGCAGATCTATCGATGGAGGGTTTACTTTTCAGAGGATCAACCCCAACCCCTCAGATCGGGGATATTATACAGGAACAGGTGTACTGGACGCAAGTGATGTGAATACTTTATATGTTGGCTTATTTGAAGTTGAAAGAACTAAAAATGCCAGAGCGATTAATAGGGAAGACATCACCTGGCAGAAAATATCCGCTTTTGGTGGAAATAAGAGAATTGAAAAAATTGAACAAAGTGAGGCGAATCACAATATCCTTTATGTTTCCAGGGAAGGGAATAACTTTTACCGAAGCGATGATGTAAGCGAATTCAAACCCCAATTCATTGAATTGACTCAGCACCTTCCAGTCAATGGTAAGGTAACCGATATAGCGACTCATCCTACCAAAGAAAATATTGTTTACATCTTGCTTGGAAGCCGGATATTTAAGTCAGTGGATAAAGGAATGAATTGGGAAGATATGTCCGCAGGACTGCCGGCCATAGGATTGCTCGAAATGGTATATGACCGCTCTAGTAATGAAGGGATTTATATCGGTACAGACCTGGGAGTATACTACAAGGATGCATCCATGGAAAATTGGATAGATTATAGCAATGGTCTTCCAGCAATCAGAGTATCTGGAATGGATATCTATTATGGAGCTAGCCGTGAAGAAAGTTTTTTGACTATTTCTACTGATGGAAGAGGTTTCTGGAGGTCACTGCTTAGTGGGGTAGAGACTATTACTCCTGAAGTTGAATTTACAGCCAATAAGCGAGAAGTATTTACGGAAGAAGAAGTAGTATTTACTAATCTTACTCCAACCGTACAGGTAGGTACTTATCGTTGGGAATTTCCCGGAGGTACACCTTCATTCAGTCTTGAAAAACAGCCTTCAGTCCACTATAAGCAGCCTGGAGATTATGCGGTTTCATTAGTATATACTACGGCAAATGGAAAGGCAAATGAAATTAAGCAGGCCTATATAATTGTAACTGAATTGCCACTCCCAATTGCAAATTTTGAGCTAGAAAATACCCGGGTGGCAGCAGGAAACTATGTGCAGTTCAAAGACATTTCTGAAAATCAACCCTCTTCCTGGAAATGGACTTTCGAAGGAGGACAACCCTCATCCAGTACTGAAAAAGATCCGGTAGTACGCTATGAAACAGAAGGGCTATATGCAGTTACATTAGAAGTGACAAATAGCTCTGGAACAGACTCTATAACTATTGAAAACTATGTAATGGTGGTATCTGAAGAGGGCAGCGGACCATTACAAGCCAGATATCAGTTCGAAGATAATTTGGAAGATGCTTCTTCCTACAATCGTGATTTATTTATTCAAGGTAATTTTGTGCCTGGATTTATAGATCCTCCTGTCAATGGATCCATGCGGGCTTATGAAGCCCCGGGAATGTCTAACCAATTTCTATATGCTGGTTATAAAGGTATAGGAGGAAATAATGAAAGGACGGTTACGGCATGGTTTAAGACCACTCCGATAGGTACTCGCAAAACCATTGTTTCCTGGGGATTCAATCAAGAAGGCAAAATGTGGAATGTTATGATTGACCAGGGAAAAATTAGGATAGAAGGAGGAGCTTGTAATCTACAGACCAAAAAATCCGGGTTGGACGATAATGAATGGCACCACGTTGCAGTAATTTATCATCCATCCTTTGGAAGCAAAATGAAGGATTTGAAAATTTATATAGATGGGGTGTTAGATGAAAATGAAGAAGACAGTGGAGCATCTTTCCGATCAGAATTAGTCGATATTGATACTGATAATTCCCTTAATGATTTAAGAATCGGGAGCACAGAATATAATGGCAATTATTTTTGGAGAGGACAAATAGACGATGTGCAGATTTATAATAAAGCACTAGAAACTTCTGAAATTCTTTCAATTTATTCTATTGGCACGACTAATACTGCTAATGGAAATGGTAATTCTATAGTAAATGTTTATCCTAATCCAGTGCTGGATACTTTAATAATAAATACAAAAGGAAATAAAAGCGGCGTATTGCGAATTTTTGATCTTTCCGGAAAGGTTTTTTATACCCAAATTCTCTTTCCTTCAGATCAACAAACCAGCATTGATTTATCGGAATTATCGCCTGGGATTTATATAGTTACCATTGAAAACGGGGGTATAAAACAAAGTCATAAAATATCTAAATTATAATTCCTGATCCTTTATATTACACGTTAATTCCGTGAATTTATGCATTATACTAAATGAGAAAGCAATCCATCATAGTTGAGGCTCCAGCAAGAATCTGTCTTTATGGTGATCATCAGGATTACCTGGGCTTGCCCGTTATTACTTGTGCTATTGATCGATATATATACTTGAAAGCAGAGAAGATAGATAAACCGCATTTTGAAATTATTACCCCTGATATAGAAGATCAGCGCATTATCAATCTTGATGAAGAGATGTCTTCATTTTCTGAAGATGACCATTACAAGTCTGGTATCTTTGTAATGAAAAAAGAAGGGTACAAAATAAAGGAAGGATACCGCATTTCTATAAACGGAAATATACCCATTAATGCTGGTCTCTCTAGTTCTTCAGCGATTATAGTATCCTGGATACAGTTTTTACATGCTGCATTTGGAGGAACCAATTCACTATCGAAAGAAGAACTTGGAAAGCTCGCTTTTCAGGCTGAAGTAGAAGAACACCATGCACCAGGAGGAAAAATGGACCAATATGCCATTGCTTTAGGAGGTATCCTTTTTATGAATATGGGAAAAAACTTTAGTTACACCTCTTTAAAAACGGACCTTCCGTCTTTGATAATTGGGGTGTCTGGAGATCCAAAGCAAACCAATGAGACCTTAAGAAGGGCTAAAAATGGGGCATTAGAGGCAATTGATGAAATTAAAAGACATCGAGAAAATTTCCAAATTAGAAATATTCAAGAGAACGATTTAGTCGATTACCTTCCTTTGGTATCTAAGGGAAATAGGAATTTTTTTAAAGCTGCTGTAATAAATCATGAAACGACCAAATCTGCTCACCTTGAACTTCAGAAAACACACCCTGATTTTTCCTATCTGGGTAAAATTATGAATCGCCATCATCATACTTTACAAAAGTATTTAGGTACCACAACCGTCAGGATTGATTCCATGGTTGAAAAAGTTTTAAATGCTGGAGCTTATGGTGCTAAAATTGTGGGTTCGGGAGGAGGAGGTTGTGTAGTAGCCTTATGCAAAGAAGGAGAAGAATACAGCATTATTAATGCATTTAAATCAGGTGGAGCCCAGGATGCTTATCAAGTCAAGCCCTCTGCTGGAACCTCAGTAAATATTTTATCATGAAAAGAAGAAAAGCTTTAAAATCCATTGCGGTTGGTAGTCTGGGAACAGTAATATCTGGTATGATCCCATCTTCCGGGTTTAGTGTTTTCGATTACACTGAAAATCAAGTATTGTTTAAAAGTGATTGGGGCCATTGGAAAGATTTAAAATGGGTGGGTCCCGAATTTTGGGGGAATAGACTCCAGGATTGGAAAATAGAGAAAGGAAAAGTTATTTGTGACATTATAGGGGCTAATCGAACCCTGCATCTTTTGACTTTACAAAACGAGACCGGGCTATCGGAAGTAGAAATGGAGGTTTCTATTGATATTCTCAATAATGAAGTTTATTCTAAATCAGGTTATGTAGGATTTAGAATAGGGGCTACAGGACCTTTTCCTGATTATCGCTCTGCTGCGGTCTTTGGCAAGGGAATCGATATAGGAATTAATACAGAAGGGGACTTAATTATAGGTGATCAAATTATACCAAACAATCTTGAGAATATTCCGGATTCCTTTAAACTTAAGCTATCATTAAAAAAGAAGAATGACCGCAATGTATCAATGACTATCCAGATGGTGTCCAAGCTAAATGACCTTCTGTTTGAGAAAAGTGACCTATCTTTTAAACCGGAGCAATTGCAAGGTAATTTTGCTTTACTTGCCCATTTTGAAGTAAAGGGAAAAGGAATTGAAGAAAAAAGTTTTGCATTTTCAGATTGGAAAATAGCTGGTAAAGATCTTGAGGTGCAACCTGACCAATCATTTGGTCCTATTTGCTTTGCTCAATATACCTTGCATCGGAAAACACTTCGGCTTACAGCTCAGTGTGCTCCAATTGAAAATATTGAAGGGCATGAAATCAGTCTTTTGATCAAAAAAAATGGACAATGGGTTGTCACCCGGACTACTTGCCTGGAAAATCCGGGAAGAGCGGTGAATTTTGTCATTGAAAATTGGGAATATTCTGAAGCGATTCCTTACAGGGTGCAAGTTAGGTGGGAGATCGATGGAAATACTTACACATACACCTACGATGGAACGATAGCAAAAGAGCCTTTAGACCAATCTGAAATAAATTTGGCTGTTTTTAGTTGCAACGGACATATGGGATTTCCGGATAGTGACATTCCTGAATGTATGGCTAAATTAAAGCCGGATATGGTAGCCTTTCTTGGGGACCAATTTTATGAAAGTACAGGTGGATTTGGAGCAGTTTACTCCGGTGACTTTGATAAATCCTGCTTGGATTACCTACGTAAGTGGATGATGTTTGGTTGGTCATACCGGGATGTTTTTCGACACATCCCTTGTGCTATAATTCCTGACGATCATGATGTTTACCATGGAAATGTTTGGGGAGAAGGAGGTAAGGCAGCAGATATTTCTGAAGGATTTGGAGCAATTGCGCAGGATAGTGGAGGGTACAAAAAATCTCCGAATTGGGTTAATATGGTTCAATATACCCAAACTAGTCATCTTCCAGCACCCTATGATCCGACTCCGGTTAAGCAAGGGATAGACGTCTATTATACCCACTGGAATTATGGAGGGATCAGTTTTGCCATTATTGAAGATCGGAAGTTCAAGTCCGCACCTGCTAATGTACTGCCGGCCGAAGCAGAAGTCAGAAATGGATGGATCATGAATGCCGATTTTGACATTAAGAAATACAACCATCTTGATGCTGAGTTACTTGGTCTTAGGCAAGAGAAGTTTTTGGAGGAATGGGTTGAAGACTGGTCAGAAAATGCCCAAATGAAAGCAGTACTTTCTCAGACCAATTTTGCAGCGGTGGCAACTTTACCGGAAGGGGCAAAATCCGGTGCCATAATTCCAAAATTACCTATTCCTGAAAAAGGGGAATACGTCATTGGCGATAGACCTACGGTAGACATGGACTCTAATGGGTGGCCGGTAAAACAGAGAAACCGGGCTATTGAGATTATCCGTAAAGGGGGAAGTTTTCACATTGCCGGAGATCAACATCTGGGAAGTTTTATTCAATACGGTATAGATCGACATGGTGATGCAGGATTTGCCTTTGCGGGTCCAGCTATCAATAACATTTGGCCACGTAGATTCTGGCCCCCTGTCGATACCAGTAACCATTCATATGATAACCCAGCCTATACCGGAGATCATTTTGACGGATTTGGGAATCGAGTTACGGTAAAAGCAATTGCCAATCCCCATAATCGCCACCAAGAACCAGCCATTCTATACAATCGAGCGGTAGGGTACGGATTGGTAACCTTTGACAAAACAAAGAGAACGATCACAACCGCGTGTTTTATGAGGTTTGTTGATCCAGAGAGTGCAGACTCTCAGTATCCAGGCTGGCCGATAACCATCAGTCAACTTGATAATTATGGTACAAAGCAGAATTGGTTACTGCCGACTATTAAAGGATTAAAGGAGAATAAACAGCTTATAAAGGTATATGATGAATCCGGAGAACTGGTTTTTGCTCTCCGGGTAAATAGCAAAGAATTCCAGCCCCGGGTTTTCGATAAAGGAAATTATAATATCGAAATTATAGACGATTATGAGGTTAGCAAGGTTTTTAGCCATATAACCGCAAAAAAAGAAAATCAAGATTCCATCAAGATATAATTATATGATGATCTGATATTCTTTTAAGCAGTTAAAAACAATTAAACCCAAAATGTCCAT
>Ga0316201_10003876_pt1 | contig 11147 bp, 10 predicted proteins | sample CS6wburrow_MG_FD_204516 | JGI IMG/M metagenome (GOLD analysis project Ga0316201, IMG submission 204516) | Coastal sediment microbial communities from Delaware Bay, Delaware, United States - CS-6 worm burrow | ecosystem: Environmental > Aquatic > Marine > Coastal > Sediment | place: USA... | reverse complement strand
AGCACAGGCCGCAACCGCCTGCCGGGTCTCCCGGTGTCGTCAGAACTATCTGTTTCTGGAGGATCGCCAGCCATTGATGTAAACAACGTTGCTGGAATTCACACCTGGTCCGCATATTTCACCAGTTTCCCGGATGATGGCGCCGGACAGGTCTGCAAAATTATCCATTCGCGTTACACTATGCCCAACAGTCTAAAAAGCATGGGTACAACAACATGAACGACGTCACATTACGCGAGGCACCACTCAGGTTTACTTCAAACCTCGAAAAGGGCGATGAGGCGCGTAAAATCGATACCTTGAATCTGCTCCCTTATGCGGAAGCCATGCGCGATTTTATTCACGATTGTGAAACACCCTTAAGTATCGGTATCCAGGGTGAATGGGGCATCGGCCGCACGAGCCTGATGAATATGTTGCGTGGCAGTGGTGATGGTCAACAATCCGGACTGTTGGATGCGAACCTGTGCAAGACCATTGGCCTGGATAGCTGGCCCTATGCGCAATTTGATCAGAATGACAATATGGCGGTGGCCTGTCTTTATGCCCTGACCCAGGAACTCGGGAAAGTGCTGGAGCAAGTGCCAGAAGTCAACACCGCTGAATTGAAGGTGCAGCTTGAAGCCGCGAATCAAAGGCTCGTCACCGTCATGCAACAGGTCAGGGAACTGGCTCAAGGCAACAGCAGCACATTTCAAAACGAAAGTTCCTATGTGGATATCTCGGGCCAGATGCTGATATTCAGAACCGAGTTCGAACATCTGGTTTCACTTTGGACCCAAACGGGTCGTGGCCGCCGTGTGGTCATTTTCATTGACGATCTGGATCGCATACGGCCTGCCATGGCCCTGGAGTTGCTTGAGGCGATCAAAAATTTTATTGACGTGCCGGGTTGTGTGTTTGTCATGACACTGGATTATGAAGCGGTGCAGCGGGGTATGATCGAAAAACTCGGCCAGGATTTGCAAAAAACCAGTGGCAAGGCCTTCTTTGACAAACTGATCCAGTTGCCCTTTGTAGTACCTACCACCTCTTATGAACTGGATGGATATATCATCGACTTGCTAAACAAGGCCGGTCTACCCTGTATTGATAAAGATGGCGATGACCCGGAGAGCCGGAAGTTTTTCCTTGATATCACCCGCTTCACGGTCGGGCGTAACCCGCGCGAAATCAAACGGGTGGTCAACTATATGAAACTGCTTGAGCGTATTCATTGCCACAATGCCGGACGAGCAACCACGGATGCCGAATGCAAAATTCTGTTCGCCCTGGTGAGCATGCAGATTGCCTGGCCGGAGTTGTTTCAGTATTTCATTCGCGATACTTCGGTGGGTTCGGTCACGAGTCTGCAGAGCTGGAGCTTTCTGGAAACTTTGCCCGAAGCGCGCAGCCTGTTTGAACGGTCACCCGATAAAGACCTGGTCAAGAACGCCATTTCAGCGTATTTCGACACCCTTTTCAGCCTGCTGGACGAAAATGATGATGGTCAGGTCGATAGCAGGGAGCTGGGTCCGGTCCTGAAGGTTATGGAACTGGCAAAAATGACCAATATTGAGTCCCGTGAACGGCCACGTGCATGGATCGTACGCCGGATACATGAGAACAACGTCGATTCCAGCCCGTTGATTGTTACCTTCCTTGAAAATGTGTTTATGAAATCGATCTGGTACCTGGGTTCCGAGATAAGGTATCACCGGGCCGGGCCCCGGTATGTCACCCTGGTGCATAACCGGCGCCAGATTGGCACCATAGTCAGTTTGAAATCACAGCCATTTGTGTTTCGCCTGGCGATGTCACCTGAGCGTGTGATGAAGGCGCTGAAGGATTACTGGTCGAGCAAGCAGACGGTGAAAAAGGAAGCCATTGTCCTGGTGCGTAATATGTTTGGGACCGAGGCCTCGTTAACCGGTTATGGCGATACGCTGGTGGATTTCAGCAAGATGACCTACATGGCGAGTAAGGATGCAATCAAGCTGTTAAATGCCTTGTACCAGATCGTCACGGATGACAAAAACTGAATAAACGGTCCTACAGCAGCGACAGTGTCTAAACGGCGCTTAATCCCGGCGGCTACTGAATGATTTTTCCAATCTTGCGGGAACCGGAACCTGGCAGATATCCAGCACCTTGGGTGGTTTGTAATGGAAAAATTTTTGCCTACGGTTGCGACGATCCTTGAGCATTTTCTTGAATCCTTTGCTGTTGGTGTCAGCCACGTATACATCCAGACGTTGCTCCGAATCGAGCGAGGACGCAAGGCGCATACGCTTGATCCAGCTGCGATCGAGGTCTTCTTCAATGATACCGTTTTCAAGAGCCGGACCACGCTTAATGCGCTGGACCACATCCATACCCCATACCACGCGGCCAAATATCGTCAGGTTACGATCCAGGTAACGCGGTGACTGTCCAATGACGATATAAAAATCGGTATTAGCGCTGTCGGGGTCGTCATTGCGGGCCATGGCGACGGCGCCGGGACAATGGGTCAGCCATGCTTTGCCCGCCTTTTTCTGATCGCGTGCGGCAGGAAAACCATCGATGAAACCGGTGTAGGCGGCAAACAGGTCGCCTGTCTGAACCGGCGTCCATGACATCGGCACCCAGGTCTTTGCCTTTTCCTTATCTGCAGGTTTGACCGGCCAATCGATCTCGAATTCTGCCTTTAGTGGTTTCGTAGGCGGGTTTTCATCGATATCACTTTCATCCCCACCCTGTGCGACAAAACCATCAATGACCCGGTAAAAGCTCATGCCGCGGTAGAACTGTTCTTCCAGAAGTTGCTTGAAATGTTTGACTGTTTTCGGGGCAAAAACCGGGTTCAGCTGGATGATGACCAGTCCTTCCTGCATTTCCAGGTAAACCGTGTTGTCAGGATCCAGCGCATTCCAGATCAGCTTGTCCTGAGCAAAACCTGAAACCGGCATGGCCATCAGGCAGGCCATCAGAACCCGGCGCAGGCCGGCAATGGTGAAAGAGTTGAACATAATGTCACCGGTATCCAAATGCATACCGGTAATATTCTAATTGAAATACCCTGAGGATCGCCTGATTTATTCTTAGTTCAAGATACCGGTCCATAAATAGACCGGGAATCCGATACAGATACACACGAGGAGCAGATCAAAATCAGGGCATTTGAATTTTGTTGTTCTCTCTGCCGGGTACAACGATGGAAGATGCCTGCTGACGCTGCATTTCCTTCAGCTCTTCCATTGTCTTTTCAACCGCAACCTTGGCCGCATCGCCAAATCCAGCGACCGCGTCTTCCAGCGTTTTGGCCTCAATCTCGAATGACAATGGTAAAGCGCCACCCGGGGTCATGATTTGCGTTGAACCGACAAACTGCACCGGCCGGCTGCTGTCCTGTTCGCCGTCAAGCGTCACCGGGATCATTTTGCGAATCGAGCCGATACGGCTGTCGGTATAGACTTCTTCACGGGATAATGCAGTGACATCCATCGTGATGTCGGTGTTGTTATTCATTTCACTCATAGTGTTATTCCTGTGTTTGCAGATTAACGAAGTGGGGTCATCGGGTGGAAAAGACAACCGGCCCGTTATGGCTCGCACACTGGATTCCATGACCCCGTTTCCCGCCATGCTGTATTATCTGTTTTTAGCACGATATTTTTAGCGGGAGCAACGGCGGATGACCGATGAATTGAAAGGCAGGGTTTTGGGTGTAGGCGGTGTGTTTTTCCGCTCACCTGATCCGGGAAAACTGGCTGGCTGGTATCGGGAAACGCTGGGGCTGGAAACCGAATCCTGGGGCGCGACGCATGGCACCAGCTTTGCCCCCGGAGCCATGCCGGCCAATTCCTTCACGGTGTGGAGCACGTTTGCATCGGACACGGATTACTTTGGAGATCGCGGTCAATCTTTTATGATCAACCTGGTGGTGGATGACCTCGATGCCGCTCTGGCCAACGTCCGCGACGCGGGTGGTAAAGTCATTCCTGAGAAAGAAGAGCACGACTTTGGCCGGTTTGCCTGGTTTGTTGATCCGGATGGTAACCGTGTCGAGTTGTGGGAGCCACCTGAAAAAATACCGGAACCGGGTGAGTGAGCGATAAAGCAGAATTCCTGGAAAAACGAATTGAAGAGCTCGAAAGCCAGTTGGCATTCCAGGACGAGTTAATCGAGAGCCTGAACACCACGGTTGCCAGGCAGGATCGAGAAATTCTCGAGTTAAAGCATCAGTTCAGCCGTTTATCCGAACGACTGAAGGAAATTGGCGATGCTTCCCCCGGTGCGGCACCACAGGATGAAACCCCACCGCACTATTAAAAATCAACAGCAGGCGTGGATGACCGTTGTTTTAATGTATCCGGTTCCTGGTACATCGAACACGTCTAAAACGGTATTTGTATCGGTTCCTCCTGCATCCTTCCCAGCTGTTCCCTAAGGCCAAGTACCAGCTCTTCCCAGTATCGTGGCTCACCAAACCATGGAAAAGCGATGGGAAAAGCCGGGTCCTGCCAGCGTGTTGCCAGCCACGCGGCATGGTGCAGCATGCGCAGGGTTCGCAAGGCTTCAACCAGGTTTAATTCACGCCGGTCGAAGTGGTGAAACTGGGTGTACCCGTCCAGTACGTCTTTCATCTGCCCGGCCATTTCATGGGTATCACCCGAAAGCAGCATCCACAGGTCCTGAATAGCCGGACCGCTGCGGCAGTCATCGAGATCTACAAAAATCGGACCATCCCGCCACAGGATGTTTCCCGGATGGCAGTCACCATGAAGCCGAATTTTACGGTACGTGCCGGCACGCTCGAATGAGGCCTCAATTGAAATAAACAGGTCATCGGCCAGGCTGATGAATGCAGTTTCCAGGTGCGAAGGTAGCCAGCGTCCTTCCAGCAACTTTCTGACAGGCTCGTGACCAAAACTATCGATTGTCAGCTCAGGTCGCGTGCGGAATGCCTTTTCAGCACCCACCGCGTGTATACGTCCAAGAAAACGACCCAGCCAGACGCGTGTGGATTTTTGATCCAGCTCCGGCGCGTGCCCGCCACGCCGCTCGAACATCGCAAACCTGAAGCCGTTATGTTCATGCAGGGTTTGTCCGTTTATGACCATGGGCGGGATTAATGGTATCTCCGCGTCTGCAATTTCGAGTGCGAATGCGTGCTCTTCAAGGATTTGTTCATTGGTCCACCGGCCAGGCCGGTAGACTTTTGTAATCAGGGGATTCGCATCTTCGATACCCACCTGGTAAACCCGGTTCTCATAACTGTTAAGCGCCAGCATACGCCCGTCGCACAAAAGACCAATAGATTCAATCACCCTTATCAGCTCTTCCGGATCGAGGCGGTAGTAGGGTGTCAGGATATCGTCGGTTTGATACATGATTGCTTATGGTCTGGATTCATTGGGATCAGGGTACCATTTCCTGCGAAGAATAAATGAATCTCGTATTTTCATGGGGAAAAAACGCTGACACCAATTTATTTCCATTCGCTCTTTTGAGATCACCTGTTTGGCGGTAGAATAGATTGTCCAAGCCAAGGTTTAACCCTCCATGACCACTAAAACCACCAATCTTGCACTGTACTGCGATTTTGAAAACATCGCTCTCGGTGTGCGTGATGCACAATACGCGCGTTTTGATATTATGGAAGTACTGGAGCGTTTACTGGTCAAGGGCAATATCGTTGTCAAGAAAGCCTATTGTGACTGGGATCGATACAAGGGCTTCAAGGCGGACATGCACGAGGCTTCGTTCGAGTTGATCGAGATCCCGCATTTACGCCAATCCGGCAAGAATTCGGCAGATATACGCCTCGTGGTTGACGCGCTGGATCTGTGCTACACAAAATCTCACGTCGATACTTTCGTGGTGATATCGGGTGATTCTGACTTCTCACCACTGGTTTCCAAGCTCCGTGAGAATAATAAGATAGTTATCGGGGTGGGTGTTAAAGAGTCGACCTCCAATCTGTTGATCGCCAATTGTGATGAGTTCATCTACTACGATGACATCATTCGCCAGTCTGAACGCCGCAAACCCGTTAAGAAAAAAACCAATGGCAAAAAAGAGAATTCAGATGAGCCGCCGGTCACTCCCGGCAAGGGCCAGCGACGCGCGGAACAGGCTTTTGAATGGGTGCTCGAGACCCTGGATGACCTGTTCAGTGAGCGTGATCCCGAGGAAAAAGTCTGGGGTTCCATGGTCAAACAAACACTAAAAAGACGTAAGCCCGGATTCAACGAACGTTACCATGGCTTTCGTTCGTTCAGCGAATTGCTGGGTCAAATGAAAGAGAAGAAACTGGTCACACTGGAGCTCGACAAGAAATCGGGTGGATACATCATTACTGACTATGTCGGCTCTTGAGCGCTGACGGCCAATTGACCGCTTGCCGGATCGAGTTTACCCCGTTTTTTAAAGGAACTACCCATGTTATTTACAAAACTACCTGGATTGGTGGCAATGCTACTTCTGGCCGGTCATGTATATGCGGCTGAACCTCAGACCGGACCGGTGATCGAGTCCTATGGGCCGGTTTATGATGTGCCTGACGGGTCCTGGAATCTCAAACCTGGTACGCCATACAAGGTTTCGATGGATGTCTCTGCAACGGGGGATTTCAATAGTGACTTGAACCGCCGTCTCGAATCTGCGGCCCGGTTTCTGAACCTGCACGCCAGAAATGGAATTGCCCCGGAAAATATCAAATTTGCCATCGTCGTCCACGGCTCTGCGGGTAAAGATCTGTTGAAAGACACTGCTTACGAGACCCGTTTTGACGAGCCCAATCCCAACACGGCGATTCTGGCTGCGCTTCATCAGGCCGGTGTGAAGATCTACCTGTGTGGGCAGACAGCGGCCCACCGTGGTTTTACTGTTGAGGAACTTAACCCGGCGGTGAGCCTGGCTCTTTCTGCCATGACGGCGCATGTACGATTGCAATCAGAAGGTTATACGCTGATCCCCTTTTGACGGGAGGTGTATGTTGCAGTCAAAAAAAAAGACCCGTAAAAATACGGGTCCTTTTTCTTGGCGGGCGCTGGTGGCTTTTGGCACATCGAGCCCACACTCCCCTATTTTGGACCAGTCTGCAAATCCCCATTAGCATTCTGATCACCCTTGCTTGTCCCCCAAGCTCATAACTTTCCCCTGTAACGACCCATTTCCTTAGGTCTGACGTCTTCAGTGGCTGTCGTTGGTACAACCCTTCCACAAGCTGTCGTTGGCACAGCTCCGTCACAGGTGGTGACAAACATCCTTGTCCATAATTTGTATGGTTCAAGTTTCGAAGATTTCTGTCTGAAACGTCTATCTTCCCCCTTTATAATTCAATAATCGTGCCAAAGAAGCATTAGGTAGGTAAAGTGTTATCAAAACAATGAGATACTTATTTACAGGTATCTCAGGCGGAGGATTGTGAAGTTTCAAGCTGACGATTTGCGCTACGAAAGTGACAATAATTGTCAGTTGTGTCTGTCACCAAGTGTAGTTTCAACCCTGTAACGTTACAGGGTTGACACCACCTTAGCCTACAAATGACTCAACCAGTTGCGTTTGTCTTCGGTTTCACCAGTAAATAATCCGAAAAACGCCGATTGAATGCGTTTTGTCAGAGGTCCACAGCCACCGTTACCGATGGTGATGTGGTCGATCTGTCGTATTGGTGTCACTTCTACCGCTGTTCCGGTAAAAAAGGCTTCATCGGCACCATAGAGCTGTTCACGTGACAGGGTCTGTTCGGTCACGCTGATGCCAAGATCGGCGGCCAAGGAGAAAGCGGAATCACGGGTGATACCACTCAGGATAGATGCGGAGGCCGGTGGGGTCAGGATTTTGCCATCCTTGATGAGAAACAGGTTTTCGCCCGCACCTTCACTCAGCAGACCATCATGACCGAGTGCGATACCTTCATCAAAGCCCCTGTCCTTGGCTTCAAAACCAATCAATTGACTGGACAGGTAATTTCCGCCCGCCTTGGCACCGGTTGGAACCGTATTGGGTGCAAGACGCTGCCATGATGTGATACAGGCGCGGATACCGTTCTTCAGACCCTCTTCACCGAGGTATGCACCCCAGGAATCGACCAAAATGGATACATCGACCGCGTCCAGGTTTTTTGGTATGACGCCCAGGCCACAATTACCCCGTGCAACAAGCGGCCGGATATAGGCGGACTCAAGACCGGTGCTGCGTACTGCCTCAAAGCAGGCATCACGTAGCTCTTCAAAACTGTACCGGATTGGAATCCTGTAGATGGAAGCAGAATAATATAATCGCTTCAAGTGATCATCCAGACGGAAAAACGCCGGACCTTGCGGGGTTTTGTAGGCGCGAATTCCTTCAAATACCGAAGAACCATAGTGCAGTGCATGGCTCAGGACGTGGACGGTGCAATCGTCAAAATTGCGCATTTCACCGTTAAACCAGATTTTGTATTTTGTACCCATTTCGTTTAATCCTGTTTTTGCGCGTGCGTGTTTGAGGTGCTCAGTATCCAACCATGCCGTGACCAGTTCAAGTAACATTTGCAGTGTATTTGACGCATATCATTCTGGTGGAAAAGAAAAAGAAATAATTGTGGGAAGGGGGCCGTTCTACAGTGGGTTTGTAAGCCTGTTTTTCACCGAAATGGCAGAAAAACCCAACTCGTAATTGAAGTCTTCACGTTCTATCATGACGGCTAAAACGTCACCTGAAGCTTAGAAGCACACAAATGAATCAGCAAGCACACCACCATCATCATGAAGCACCGGACTACAACCGGGCCTTTGCTGTTGGCGTGGCGCTCAACCTGGTTTTCGTGGTGATCGAAGTTTTCTACGGTGTGATAGCCAACTCGTTGGCCCTGATAACCGACGCCGGTCACAACCTGAGTGATGTTATGGGTCTGTTACTGGCGTGGGGCGCAAATTTCCTGGCTGGAAAACAACCCTCATTGCGACGAACATACGGCTACGCCCGTGCCACCATCCTGGCTTCCATGTTCAGCGGCCTGTTACTGCTTGCGGCCGTGGTGCTCATCAGTTGGGAAGCCATCCAGCGGTTTATTACACCCTCAGAACCTGTCGGCCAGACCATCATGGTAGTGGCGGGTATCGGTGTAGTGATCAATGCGATCACAGCCTGGTTGTTTGTCTCCGGAAAGGACCATGACCTCAATATTCGGGGGGCATATTTACACATGGCAGCTGATGCACTGGTTTCGCTCGGTGTGGTTATTTCAGGATTCGTGATCTGGAATTTCGGTCTGAAGTGGTTTGATCCGCTGAGCAGCCTGTTGATCGCATTGGTGATTTTCTGGTCAACGTGGGGTCTTTTACGTGATTCACTTAACCTGGCGTTCGACGGTGTACCACGTGATATGGATCCTAACGAAGTACGCGTCTGGTTGGCGGCCCAGCCGGGTGTCAATGGGATGCATGACCTGCATATCTGGCCTATGAGTACGACGGAAACAGCCTTGACGGCACACTTGCTAATGTCCGAACCGCCGTCCGATGATGAATTTCTGCATCAACTCGCGGCACAGTTGCAGGAAAAGTTCAAAATCTCACACACCACAATCCAGATTGAGCGGGGTGATGACAAACACCCTTGCATGCAGTCGCATAATTGTGCCAAATGATCACCGGGAATCAGGCTGATACCCTCCGGACAATCGTATAGTTCCCAACAGGAGAGAATTTAATGGCGGACAGCTATTTCATGCAGGCATTTGTGTATCTGGCAGCAGCGGTCATCGCTGTTCCAATAGCAAAGCGTCTTGGACTCGGATCTGCACTTGGTTATTTACTGGCGGGTCTCATCATTGGCCCGAACCTGTTAGGGCTGGTTGGTGAGGAAGGTCAGGATGTCATGCACTTTGCCGAATTTGGCGTGGTTTTGATGCTTTTCCTTGTTGGTCTTGAGCTGCAACCTTCGGTTTTATGGCGTATGCGTGTGCCGATTATCGGGCTGGGTGGTCTACAGGTAATTGTCACTACGCTGATCATCGCTTTGCTCTGTGTTTTTTCAGGTTTTGAATGGCAAACGGCCGTGGTCATCGGTCTTGTATTCTCGATGTCCTCGACCGCCATAGTGCTGCAGACACTCGATGAAAAAGGCTGGATGAAAACCGTGGCCGGCCAGAGTGGTTTTTCAGTGCTGCTGTTTCAGGATGTCGCGGTCATTTTCATGCTGGCAGCCATTCCGTTCCTTTCCCTGCCGGTGTTCATGGATGATGGCCAGGTGCTGCAGCAGGCAGCAAGCGCGCTGGAATCAGAGCAACCGCGATGGCAGAGAGCCCTGTCGGTACTGGGTGTGGTGGCAGGAATCGTGGTAGCTGGCAGGTTTCTGACGCGGCCGATTTTCCGTTACATCGCAAAAACACGTAGCGGTGAGATTTTCATCGCAACCGCCTTTTTGGTGATCGTTCTCATCACGCTTGCAATGGGGGCCGTTGGCCTGTCACCGGCGTTGGGCACCTTTGTTGCCGGTGTGGTCATGGCGGACAGTGAATTCCGCCACGAGCTTGAAGTCAGTATCGAGCCTTTCAAGGGCTTGTTGCTGGGTCTGTTTTTTATTGCCGTGGGTGCGAGTATCGACCTGCAGATGATGCTGGCCGAGCCGGTCCGGATTCTCGGCCTGGTGTTTGGCCTGATGGTTCTGAAGTTCCTAGTGTTAATTGTTCTTGGCCGTGCTTTCAAACTACAGTTTGCCGATAACCTGATGTTTGGTTTCCTGCTTGCCCAGGGTGGTGAGTTTGCCTTCCTGCTGGTTTCATTTGCATTACAGAGCAATGCGCTGAATTTTGAAATTGCCAACCAGTTGATCCTGATAGTGGTACTTTCCATGGTCTTAACACCCATTGCCATTATCTTTTTTGAGAAGGTTGTACAACCGCGTCTGGTCAGTACGTGCAGTGAGCGTGAGATTGATGAAATTGATGATGGCGAAACCCCCGTGATCGTTGCCGGGTTTGGGCGTTTCGGACAGGTGGTCTCGCGTCTGCTTAAAGCCAGCGGGTATGAATCAACCCAGTTGGATCATGACGCGGGTCAAATAGAACTCAGTGGTCGTTTTGGCAATAAAGTATTCTATGGTGATGCTGCCAATGTAGAACTATTGAGGGCAGCCGGTGCTGAAAGTGCGCGTTTACTGGTCATCGCCATCGATGAACGGCAGAAGGCCAT
>Ga0316201_10003875_pt1 | contig 11149 bp, 7 predicted proteins | sample CS6wburrow_MG_FD_204516 | JGI IMG/M metagenome (GOLD analysis project Ga0316201, IMG submission 204516) | Coastal sediment microbial communities from Delaware Bay, Delaware, United States - CS-6 worm burrow | ecosystem: Environmental > Aquatic > Marine > Coastal > Sediment | place: USA: Delaware... | reverse complement strand
TACATCTTCATTACTGAGTGTCTTTAGTTCCCGGTGTTTGATGTATAACAAAAAGTCAGCGACGAAATTGGAATAGACATTGATTGTACTGTTGCTCAATCTGAGACCTTCCAAATAGGATATATAGGTATTGTAATACCTTCTTTTTCTAACAGAAAGCCCATCTTCTTTGCGTTTACGTCTTTCCTCTTTTCCCTTGTTTAATAGCATTGAGGAAGATCTAACTCTCGAATAATCCACATAGTAACCTTTAGCCCTGAAATAAGTAAATAATTCATTCACCACATTTTTGGTATAAAGAATTAATGCGCTTTCATGTGCTTCACTCCAGTGAGATCCTCTAAATTGTGTAGCAAATTCTTCCTCTACTATAAAGGTATCAGATTGTATTTTTAACCAGTGCCCACCTTTATGCTTTAGAGAAACCAGATGTACAGTTTTCATTTATGACCAAACTTTGTGCAGAAAGTAATTAGGTTCCCCGCAAGCTAATTGCAGATTTTCAAAGACATTAGTGCTCTAATAAGAAAGTTTGAAGTATCCCGGCTTTTTGTATTTTTATTCAAAGTTAACTTTATGCCAACCTCTGAAGAGCCAACAATACATTCCGAAAGGCCAACAATACAGCAATGTAAAAATTGCGAAGAAACCTTCGATGATTCCTTTGAGTATTGCCCTTACTGTGGCCAGGAAACAGCAGATAACCTTACTATTGGAGTCCTCTTTAGCAATACCATAGATAATTATATTTCTATAGATGCCAGATTCTTCAGGAGTTTTGGGACCCTGATGACAAAACCCGGCGTGCTGGCCCGGAGGTTTGTAGATGGAAAACGCCTTAAATACCTGCATCCGGCGCAGTTTTACCTGTTTATCTCCGTTATCTTCTTCTTTATCTTTTCTTTTACCGTGCGCAAGGCAGATAGTGAAGTTTCCGAAGTTATCAAAAAAGGAATGGAACAGGAAATCAATCTGGATTCGATTCCTTTACAAAAGGATTCTTTAGCACTTGCCGAAGCTAAAAAAGCCCTGAAAAGTAATCAGAAAGTTATTGGCTTATCAGACGAAAAAATGAAGGAAATAGATTCTGTAATGGCATCAAAACCAGAAGTAGCTACTATAGATTTTGGTTTTAAGCGCGAGAAGTTAGACTCCCTTATCGCTGCCGGCGCACCGTTAGACCAAAAAATTAAAGCTATGGGAATGAAAGAAGATGCAGATGCTTTTACCCGCAGGTTCTACGGCCAAATGCTTAAGTTTTATGAGCAGCGGGGCGGGGGTATCCTGCAGGCGTTATATGATACTATTCCTGTGGCAATGTTTCTCCTTTTACCACTTTTCGCAGTGCTTTTGAAAATATTTTATTGGAAACCGGCCATCTTTGCCCACCATCTGGTATTCAGCTTTTATTTCTTCACTTTTATATTCACCACGTTTTGTACCATTCTCCTGGTTAATAAAGTATGGGAGATACCCATTTGGCTTGAAGTACTCATTTGTTTCTCTTTTGTAATCTACCTGATGCTGGCCCTGCGAAATTTTTACAAGAGTTCCTGGGTGGGTGCCTTTTTTAAAGCCGGTATAATCTCTTTCTTGTATATGCTCATTATTGTACCAATGGCTGCAATTGGGATTGTAATGGTAGCCTTTATGCTTTATTAATAGGTGGAATAGTATTATTTGGCCATGAAGATAGCATTCACAAAAAAAAGTTTGCCATTTTCCCAGAATCCCCGGAATAAAGGGTTATCTACCATGTAAACAATTTGTCCTTTACCATACTCCTCTACCCCGAAGACAAGGCTTTTATTCAGTTTTTTCTGGGCTTCAGAACCTGCAAACCCGGCTACGGGTATGGTGTCCTTTGAAATATAAGCCACAGTGCCGTTCTCCAGATAATCGTAGCTGTCAATTCCCAATTTAAGGCTAAAATAGGTGTCTTTATATCCAAATGCCATTGGATGTGAAGCGTCTACCCTTGTTTTAAAGATGGCACCTGTAATGTCATTTTTCATTTTCTCTCGCTCCATGTCCTCATGCGGCACCAATGTAATTTCTACACTATCTTTTTCCTCTTCCTTAGTGGTGATTTTGAAACCCCCTTCACCGTCCAAAGAAGCAATGGATTCACCCATTGAAATAAGTCTTCCGCCCTGATGTACCCATTCTTTCAAACGGCTGAGCATACTGCTATCCATAAACTTTTGATAACCATTACCTCCCGAAAGAATTAATACATCATAGTTTGTAAGATCTACTTCAGCAACATAACTGGCGTCTAAAACAGTAAGCGGATATTGCAATTGTTGCTCAAAGAAGTGCCATATCTCCCCAAAGCGAAGCGTAGAGGTTGGCGCACCAGACAATACAGCCACCTTCACAGCCGGGATCATTTTTACATACTTTGAACCCAAATCCTTGCCATTTTCTACAAAACCGCCGCTCACAGCAGTAAGTGATTTTTGATATTTTTTTGCTATCTCATTAAGTATTGAGGTCAAATTTGTTGTTCTCTCATTGTCCACTTTGGTAATGATCAGACTTCCTCTTTCATAGCGGTTACCTTCCAGTGTAAATGGTTTTTGAGCCTGTCTGACCCGGATATTTTTTTTGTATAATTCTGCTAAAAACCTGGCATCGTCCATTCCGTTCCAATCTGTTATGAAGGCATAGGAATCAGAACTTAAAGTTTCTTTTTTTACCGTAGATTCTGCTTTGGGCATACCGTTTACCAAAGTCTCCGAAGCAATGGCTTTTAATCCATAGGCATAGGGCAAGGACCAGGCCGTTATATCATAGGTAAGTGAATCACTTAATCTTGCATTGGGTTCAAAGAGTACTTTTACCAGGGTTCCCCTGGTCTGGTTGGTAGAAATAATCAGGCTCTCAGAATTGGTCTTCAGGCTACCAGACCTGCCTGTATAATAGTTAAAGCCCTTTACCATAGCCCCGGTTCCATAAGTATAGGTTAGCTGGTGCTGATCCAGGAGTTTGGTGAGTGCTTTTAAATGATCTTCCTGCCCATTGAGGACAAAACTCTTGTATTTGTAATTTTTGGGCAAATAGAACTTTTTAAATTCTTCATTTAATTTGGCTACATTCTTAGAGGCAACTTCCACTGTTGATAAGCCGGTGCTAAGATGATGGGCAATCCTATCCTTTAAGGTTAGTGTATCGCCATTAGCCGTTTGGACTCCAAGACCGGCTCGGCCGCTGCCACCCTGCTCATAGGTCATCCCAATAGCCCCACTATAAGTAGGGTAGGTATCCCCATAACTGGGATAGAACAAATCAAAACGCTCTTTGGTATTGTATAACCAGCCATTGGTGTCAAAATATTTTGCATGGTTCTTACCAATGATCACCTGAAAATCGCGCTGAAAATCTGTAATAACTTCGTGATAAGGCTCTGCTGAAGGAGAAAAGAAATAAGGTTTATCTATGCCTTGCTCATGAAAATCTACATGAATATGAGGTAGCCACTTATTATAAAATTTTATCCTTTGCCGACTTTCCAACTGGGTAAGCCAGGCCCAGTCACGATTTAAATCGAACATATAATGGTTACTGCGTCCGCTCCACCATCCTTCATTGTGTTCCTTGCTGTTGGGATCTACCTGAAGCGTAGAATTTTTGTGCTGATTGTACCAGTTCACATACCGGTCTCGTCCATCGGGGTTAATACAAGGGTCTATAATTACCACTGTATTTTCCAGATAAACTTGTTTACTCGTTAATAATTCATAAATGGTTTGCATAGATGCCTCGGTACTTACACTCTCATTTCCATGAACATTGTAACTAAGCCATACTATAGCTTTTGTTGATGCACCCTCACCTTTTGTGCTTTTAAGATGTTCCTTCCGGATTTCCTCGAGGTTTTGCATATTTCCCGGTGAAGAAACATAGGCCAGCAGCAAGGGTCTTTCTTCGTTTGTTTTGCCGTATTCATTGAGTTGTACGCGGTCCTGTGTAGCATCCGAAAGATATTGGTAATAGTCCACAACCCGGTGATGAAATGTAAATCTTGTTCCCAGTTCATAACCCAGGAATTCAGAAGGTGATTTTATTTCCTGGGAACTTAAATTGCAGACAGCAAGCAGAAATAGAGCGGGTAAAATTCGCTTCATTAACCAGTTTTTAAATTAGGACGCTAAAGCTAATGATTATTCGGGAAACCCCATTTTAAGTTCGGTGTTTTTCGCTTAGCATTCGCCAAGGTGCATGCCTTTAAAGGAATTGGTTCTCCATTTCTATGTTGTTAAAACATCTTAACGTATTTTTGGGAAGAGTAAAACCCGAGAATTTTATCTTTGATCGGACTTTAGAAGTTTCTATGCAAGTAGCCTGTATACCATTTAAAAAAACCGGATATTTTTCTTCACTTATTTCCGACTACCTGGACGAAAACAAGAAGCTAAAACCCTTTTACAATAGATTTCCTGAAATTGAAGAATTTAAGGCACAAATAGAGGAAAAGTCTGAAACTTATGCTCATGCAAACAGGAAAATACTAAACCAGGCACTTCAACAACAATACAAGAACGTAAAGGCATCAAAAATTACCTTGTCTAATATTTCAGGTTTAATTGATAAGAATACTTTTACGGTTGTTACGGGGCATCAGCTGAATATATTTACGGGTCCGTTGTACTTTTTGTACAAAATAATAACTACCATAAATCTTGCAAATACCCTGAAGAAAAGCTATCCAAAAAATAATTTTGTACCGATTTACTGGATGGCCACTGAAGACCATGATTTTGATGAGATCAATTATTTTAACTTACATAGCAAAAAATTTCAGTGGAATCAGGATGCAGGTGGGGCAGTTGGCAGATTAAGTACTGAAGGACTTGAAGCCGTATTTGATACCTTTTCCAAAGAACTTGGAAATACAACTAATGCCAAAGACTTAGTGGGTCTATTTAAAAAAGCGTATCTGGAACATAAGTCACTAACTGAAGCTACCAGATATCTGGCCAACGAGCTTTTTGGGGCCTATGGTCTGGTAATTGTGGACGGGGATGATGTTGAACTAAAAAAACTGCTGATACCCCATATTAAGAAGGATATCTTTGATAGCCTGTCTTATAAGGAGGTAAACAAGACCATTGCTGCTTTGGAAACAATATCCCCTTCATACAAAATCCAGGTAAACCCAAGGGAGATCAACTATTTTTATTTAAAAAATGGTTTGCGTGAAAGGCTGTTAGAGCAAGAAGGCGTAATTCAGGTTAACAATACACAGATTAAATTTTCTAAAGATGAATTATTTCAGGAAATTGAAGAGCATCCCGAAAGATTCTCACCAAATGTGGTCACCAGGCCACTGTATCAGGAAGTAATACTTCCAAACCTCTCCTATATTGGAGGAGGCGGGGAATTGGCCTATTGGCTGGAATTTAAGTCGACTTTTGACGCGATGAAAGTTTCATTTCCGATCTTACTATTGCGTAATTCGGCCCTTTTAATTTCAGAAAAGGAATATAAAAAAATAAAAAACCTCGGTCTTAAACCTGCAGATCTGTTTTTAAATCAGAATGCGCTTATCAATAAAAGGATAAGGGAAATTTCCAATATTGACATCGATCTTTCCGATCAAAAAGAACATCTGAAACAACAATTTGAAGCCTTATACAAGTTAGCTGAAGCAACAGACAAATCCTTTTATGGCGCGGTGAAAGCTCAGGAAGTAAAGCAATTAAACGGACTCGACAGACTGGAAAAGCGTTTATTAAAGGCCCAGAAAATAAAACTAAAAGATCAGGTAATTCGAATGACCGCTCTTCAGAATCAATTGTTCCCCAATAAATCGCTACAGGAGCGAACCCTAAACTTTTCTGAACTTTATATGGAAATGGGTGACAACCTTATCCCTTTTTTAATAAATGCCCTGAATCCACTACATCAGGAATTTCTTGTGTTAAAATACTAGGCCAATAAATGGCATAGATTTCTTTTCCATAGTACTTTTACTAAAAATCAACCTTATGCATAATGTAGATATAGGATTGGTAGAAATGACCCTGGATGTCATGAAATATGCTATCAATAGAATAACCAATGAATCACCGGAACTTGGAGCACCACGCAAAGAGGAAGAATTAAAGAGTATGGTGGGTGAGACCATAACACCCTTGGGTATAGGTGGTGAAAAAGCCTTTCATCTTTTCCGCGATGTTTTGGTTAAAGCAACCGTTCCAATAGATCACCCAAGACATTTGGCTTTTGTTCCTGCAGCACCTACCCGGGCGGCTGTAATGTTTGACCTGGTTACTTCTGCATCGAGCATACACGGTGCTTATTGGATGGAGGGCGCTGGTGGTATTTTTTGTGAGAATGAGGCAATGAAATGGCTGGTAACGCTTACCGGTATGCCCGAAGGTGCTTTTGGAGTTTTTACAAGTGGTGGTACCGCGGCAAATTTATCTTCCATAGTAACCGCAAGAGAATATTGGAGGGAAAACAAGTTAAATCTGAATAAAAAAGGCTGCATAATTACTTCAGTAGGGGCACATTCTTCTATCAGGGCCATGGCAAAGGTTATTGATGCCGATGTGCTATTGGTGGAAACAGATGATCTGATGACGGCTGAAGCCTTGGAGGAAAAAATAAATTCGTTGGATAAAAATACGATGGAACGGGTTTTTGCTGTAGTAGCCACCGGTGGTACAACCAATGCCGGTATTGTAGACGACCTTGAGGGAATTTCAACTATTTGTAAGGAACTCAATCTTTGGTTTCATGTAGATGCTGCCTATGGTGGGGGAGCCCTTGCGGCAGATTCTGTAAGGCATTTGTTTAATGGAATTGAAAAAGCAGATAGTATTACTATTGATCCACACAAATGGTTATTCTCACCTTATGATTGTGGAGCTGTTATCTATAGAAATCCGGAATTGGCGAAAACAGCACATTCTCAGGAGGGCTCGTACCTGGATATAATAAATGATCCGGGAGCACATGGATTTAATCCGTCGGATTACCAGATACAATTAACAAGAAGGTTGCGTGGTCTGCCTTTGTGGTATTCCCTTGCCACCCATGGAACAAATAAATATAAATGGGCGGTGGAGCGAGGCATTGAACTGGCCAATTTAGCCGGTGAATTAATTACTGCCCAACCAGATTTAGAATTGATAAGACCTCCAAGCCTCTCATGCGTCCTTTTCAGACGCAAAGGCTGGTCTGAAGATGATTATAAAAACTGGACGTATACCAATCATCGCGAAGGTCTGGCCCTGGTAACACCTAGTAAATGGAAGACCAAAGAAGGTTTTGAAACTGTAGCCCGTTTTTGTTTTATTAACCCGGACACCTCGGAAGATGATATTAAGATTATCCTGGATACTATGAAATGAGCAGGGACAGCTTTACGGTACTAAGAATTCTCCGCTCCAAAGGTCATTTCGGTTGGAAAACCGAACCCGTATATGTTCTGGCTGTTGTAATTTCAGGTATTCTATTTTAAAAGGGGTAACTTCAACCACACAGAAATGGTTTTCCTCATTCAGGTATTCGAGTGGGGCAGAATCTTCCAGGGGCGTTCCCGGCGCCAGAGCAGTGGTGTATTCCTTTCGTGATTGTTCAGGAATATTTTGCCCGTGTTCTTTTTCTTTTGCCTTTCCTTTAATAATGGTTGCTAATCCTTCAATTTTGATCTGCAATAGTTTTTCAGAATCATAAAATAATAACCCTACCTTATTATTTTCCTTTATATGAATTATTTTTTTTGATCGAAAATCCGTGTAGAAGGAACATTTGAGTTCATCGGAAAAATCCCTTAAGACTACCGTTCGCAGTCTTACAAAATGGTCCAAACCTACTGTTCCCAGGGTGAAGTAGCGAAAAGGATGAGCTTTCTGAGTGCTCCCTTTTTTCAATTCATCCTTTATTTCTTTAAAAAACTTATCTGTATTTCCTATGGGTTTCATTAGTATAAAGGTAAAAAAATAAAAAATGAGGTAGGGTATTTTTAAACAAGATTGTTATATATATAAATTGCTATGAAAAAGTAGATTTTTTATAGATAAAATTGTGTCATAACAAGTTCATGTGTTTAGGTTGGTTTTTGATTTGAAAAGCCCTGACGATCGTCGTCGGGGCTTTTTCTTTTTTATGAATTAAGCGATCTTTGATGTAATTATATTTAGAAGGGTAATTTTTAGTCATGTATTCAAGGAAATTCTCCTATTTCACCTTGTATTCCAGTCGCATTGTAATAGATGCAGTCTTCTTTTTAGAAGAGGTATTATAAGCCCCGCCCCAGCTGTAATCCTCGTCAGAATTTTGTCCGGTAATTTGAAAAACACCCATCCGGGCAGAAATCAGATCTCCTAAAGCACCCCCGGAATTCTCAGCTATTTTCTCGGCACGGATTCGGGCATCTTCTGTGGCCTTCGAAATCATTTCAATCTTAAGATCTGATAATTTGGTGTAATAATAACGAGGAGGTGAGGAATTAAACTGTACGCCTTTATTTAGCAGTTCCGTTATTTCACGCGATACTTTTTCCACCAGTGCTACATCATTAGATTCTATCTGAACGGATTGAGATAATTCATATCCCCGGAAGATTGTCCCTACAAAATTCCCGTTTTCGTATTTATTGTCGCGTTGTTCAATAGTTTGTACAGAATTAAAAATTATGTTTTCTTCTTTGATTCCTTTAGATACCAGATAATTTTTTACTATTTCCTTATCATCGTTCAATTGTTCGAAAGCTGTTTTTAAAACTGTGTTAAATGCAACAAAACGGCCTTCCCATACAATAAGGTCTGATGTAAAGTTCTCATTTCCCAGGCCCGTAATGGAAATCACCCTGGTAGGATTTGATCTTTTTACATAAGCGTTGCCTAAAAAGTAGGCAGCTATGACAATAGCGATTGCAAAAATTATGGCATTTAAATGTTTCATTCTAACAGCGTTAATAAAGATGTGATAAATATACCTAAAACTTGTATTTCAAAATGCCTTGAATTACTATTTTTGCCCATGCAAAATAACGTCCTAATTTTAGATTTTGGTTCCCAGTATACCCAACTCATCGCCAGAAGGGTAAGAGAACTTAATATTTTCTGCGAAATTAAGCCTTACAATCACCTTCCGGAAGACCTCTCAGAATATAAAGCAGTCATCCTCTCCGGTTCTCCCTTTTCTGTAAGGGCAGATGATGCACCACACCCCGATTTATCTCAGATAAAGGGCAAGAAACCATTGCTTGCTATTTGCTACGGGGCGCAATACCTGGCTCATTTTCACGGTGGAAATGTTGCACCATCCAATACCCGTGAATACGGTAGGGCTAAGCTTACAGGAATTGACAGTGAAGAACCGTTTTTCTATGAAATAAGAGAAGGGTCACAGGTCTGGATGAGCCATAGCGATACCATTAAACAATTACCGGAAAATGCGGTAAAGCTCGCTAGCACAAATGATGTGCAAAATGCCGCCTTTAAAATAAATGGTGAATTAACATACGGTATTCAGTTTCACCCCGAGGTATACCATACCAAACAGGGGGCCCTTATTTTAGAAAATTTTTTGGTCCACATTGCTGGCTTAGAACAAACCTGGACCCCGGATGCATTTGTAGATACTACTATAGCGGAGTTAAAGACAAAAATAGGGAGCGAAAAAGTAATCCTTGGACTTTCGGGAGGAGTAGACTCTACAGTTGCAGCCGTTTTATTGCATAGAGCAATAGGAGACCATCTTCATTGTATTTTTGTTAATAACGGATTGCTCAGGAAAAATGAATTTCAGGAAGTGTTGGATCAATATGAACATATGGGACTTAATGTGAAAGGGGTTGATGCTTCGGCACGCTTTTTGACAGCATTGGCTGGTGAAGCTGATCCTGAAAAGAAGAGAAAAATTATTGGAGGGGTTTTCATAGATGTATTTGATGATGAATCACATAAAGTAGAAGATGCTAAATGGCTAGCACAGGGTACAATCTATCCCGATGTTATTGAGTCGGTATCTGCGACCGGAGGGCCTTCGGCTACTATTAAGAGTCATCATAATGTTGGAGGATTACCAGATTTTATGAAACTTAAAGTGGTAGAGCCCTTGAAAATGTTGTTCAAAGATGAAGTGAGAAGGGTAGGAGCCACTCTTGGCATAGAAGATGAACGTTTAGGACGTCACCCGTTTCCTGGGCCTGGCCTGGCAATACGTATACTAGGGGATGTCACAGAAGAAAAAGTAACTATTTTGCAGGAGGTAGATGCAATTTTTATTAATGGTTTAAAGGAATGGGGGCTTTACAATGAGGTTTGGCAGGCCGGAGCTATGCTTTTGCCCGTAAATAGTGTAGGGGTAATGGGAGATGAACGAACTTATGAAAAATGTGTAGCTTTACGGGCAGTTGAAAGCACGGACGGGATGACTGCAGATTGGGTTAATCTACCGTACGAATTTTTGCAAAAGACCTCCAATGAAATAATAAATAAAGTTCCGGGAGTAAATAGAGTGGTATACGATATCTCTTCAAAACCCCCGGCAACTATAGAATGGGAATAAAACCTACAAGCATGTCTATAAGATTTTTAATTACAACAGCGGCGATTATACTGTTTTCCTGTCAGGCCATGGCACAACAGTTTAGCTCTCATGCGGTTAAAACCGGCGAAACCGTCTATAGTATTGCAAGGCAATACAAGGTAAATCCCACGGATATCCTTAAGTACAATAAAGAAATTACAGAGGCTGATGTACTTAAACCCAATACAATACTTGTCATCCCCTTAGGAGCTAAAATGCAAAGTGTTCAGGATTCAATTGCTTTGCAAAAAAAGAAATTGCAGGAAGAACAGGCGACACCTATATCGTTTGGTACGCACAAGGTGAGGAAAAGAGAAACAATTTTCAGCATTGCTCAACGATACAATGTTTCTGAAGAAGAAATTAAACGCTACAATACACAATTGTATGCAAGTCAGTTGAAAAAAGGAATGCGCTTAAAAATTCCTGAGTACCCAAAAATTGAAGTTACCAGTGACAGTATTAATGCTGATGATTTTGAAACCTATACCGTATTGCCAAAAGAGACAAGATGGAGTATAGCCAATAAATATGGAATTACAATAGATAGTATGCTTGCGTTAAATCCTGATTTATCTGTAACTACCAGTTATTTGGC
>Ga0316201_10003874_pt1 | contig 11153 bp, 6 predicted proteins | sample CS6wburrow_MG_FD_204516 | JGI IMG/M metagenome (GOLD analysis project Ga0316201, IMG submission 204516) | Coastal sediment microbial communities from Delaware Bay, Delaware, United States - CS-6 worm burrow | ecosystem: Environmental > Aquatic > Marine > Coastal > Sediment | place: USA: Delaware... | reverse complement strand
TGCCTGCATTATTGATTAAAACATCAACTTGCTTCCACTCGTTTTTAATAAACTGATCTACTTTTTTATAATCCTCTTCCTCACATAAATCAAAAGCAAAAGATGAAATATTATCAAAATGTAAGTTATTGACCGGTTGTGCATTTCTAGATAATGCCAATACATTATGACCTTGGTTGGCGAATAAATGCACCAATTCAAAACCAATTCCACGACTTGTCCCTGTTATAATTATGTTTTTACTCTTCATACATTACGATTTCTTTTGTTGGTGAATTACTCATTTTTTCAATCCCAGGAATAATCTTGTTAATAAGATTTGCCATGTGATTATAATCCAATTTATCAGCTTCATCATCTACGTGATGGTAATAATCGTAATTAGAAAGATCACAGGATGAAATAGTATGACATGGTAGATTAAATTCTTTATAAAAGGCATAATTATCTGACTGCCTAAACAGATTGTACTTTTTTGAAATTTCAGAATATCCAATGATATTGGATCCTATATATTCATTCATTTTATTAGCCATATTAGACTTATCAAAACCTGTTACAAATGCCACATAATCTCGATCTACAAACGGTACTCCAATCATTTCCATATTAACCATTGTGTAGAGGTTAATGTTTTCTGTTTTCAATTTATTAGCCAAATGTTTCGATCCTAATAAACCCTTTTCTTCGGCTGAAAATAACACAAAAAGCAAACTGCGTTTATTATTCTTTTTCGCTGCAAAATATTTTGCCATTGCCAATACCGAACTAGTTCCTGCGGCATTATCGTTAGCTCCATTCGCTATAGAATCGTTGGCGACTATTTTTTTTGAAATTCCGATATGGTCGTAATGCGCACCAATAATTATATATTCATTTTTGAGCTTTGGGTCGTTCCCTTCAATGACTCCTGCGATGTTAAACGCATTTATACTATCAACTTTAAAGAGGTCCCTATAAGTTTCAAAATATGGTTTTACGTTATAAGATTTTAATTGATTCTCTATATAAGTCGCCGCTTTTTCAATGCCTTCGCTTCCTGTAGTACGACCTTTAAGTTCGTCCGAAGCTAAATAGGTTACAATAGTCTCTAATTCGGAATTAGTGATTGTAATCGATTTTGACTCTGATTTTACTGAAGATTTACAACTCAAAATCAGCAACAAAACAAACAGAGGAAAAATTTTTCTCATGAATTTTATATTTGCGTTTAAAGATAAAAAAAACCTACTTCTAAAATTAGAAATAGGTTTTTGATATTATAAAGTATCTATTTTTATTTATACTAACATCGTCACCGGGTTTTCAATAAAACCTTTTAAGGTTTGTAAGAACTGTGCACCAGTTGCGCCATCTACCGTTCTATGATCACAAGCCAAGCTTAATTTCATAGTATTACCTACTACAATTTGACCGTTCTTAACCACTGGCTTTTCAACAATATTACCAACAGATAAAATAGCCGAATTTGGTTGATTGATTATAGATGTAAAACTATCGATACCGAACATGCCCAAATTAGAAACCGTAAATGTACTACCCTCCATTTCGTCTAAAGCCAACTTCTTGTTTCTTGCTTTACCTGCATATTCTCTAACAGCAGCTCCAATCTGTGTTAAGCTTTGCTCATTTGCAAACTTTACTACAGGCACTAACAATCCATCTGGTACAGCAACAGCAACACCAATATGTACGTGATTGTTTAATTGCATTCTATCATCAAACCATTGTGAATTAACTTGTGGGTGTTGACGTAATGCCAATGCACAAGCTTTAACAATCATATCGTTATAAGAAATCTTAGTCTCTGGTATTGAATTGTACTGCACTCTAAATGCCATTGCATTTTCCATATCAAACTCCACATTTAAGTAATAATGTGGTGCTGTAAACTTAGACTTCGCTAAGTTTTTAGCAATTGCTTTACGCATGTTAGAGTTTGGTATTTCATCAAAATCTTCTTGACCAGATGGTACAAACTTAGCAACTGGTGCAGATGAGTGTGCTGCTGCAGAAGGAGTAAAGTTTTCAATATCTTTCTTTACAATTCTACCATTTTCACCAGAACCTTTTACTTGACCTAAATTGATTCCCTTTTCCTCGGCCATTTTCTTAGCTAAAGGAGATACGAATATTCTGCCAGAATCTGAAGTTGAAGTTGTATTCGAAACATTAGTTGTTTCTTTCTTTGCCTCTACTTTAGTTGGTTCAGCCTTGGGAGCTTCTTTTTTAGGTTCTGTTTTTGCGTCACCACCATCAGCTTTAAAGTTTTGAGCTACACCTGAAACGTCTGTTCCTTTAGGGCCAATAATAGCTAACAATGCATCTACCTTAGCAGACTCACCTTCATTTAATCCAATATGTAATAAAGTACCCGACTGAAAGGATTCAAACTCCATAGTCGCTTTATCAGTTTCCATCTCAGCTAAAATTTCTCCTTCTTCTACCTCTTCTCCTACTTTCTTCAACCAAGTAGCAACTGTACCTTCTTCCATGGTGTCACTTAATCGTGGCATGGTTACTACAATTACACCCTCTGGAACATCTACTGATTCTGAGGCTATTTCTGTTACTTCTTCTGCAGACGATTCTTCCGTTTTAGCTTCTTCTTTAGATTCAGAAGCACTTGCATTTAATATCCCAGAAATATCTTCACCTTCTTCGCCAATAATTGCTAGAAGTGTATCCACTTTAGCAGTATCACCTTCTTGGATTCCAATATGAAGTAATGTTCCTTCGTTAAAAGATTCAAATTCCATTGTTGCCTTATCAGTTTCAATCTCAGCTAAAATATCTCCTTCTTCAACTTTATCTCCTACTTTTTTTAACCAAGAAGCTACTGTCCCTTCTTCCATTGTATCGCTTAAACGCGGCATGTTAATTACTTCTGCCATAGCTTACTTAATTTTATGATCTATAAATGGATAATCTTCTTGCTCATAAACGACATCGTACATTACACTTTTTTCAGGATATGGAGATTCTTCAGCGAATTTCTCACATTCTAAAACTCCGTCCTTTACGCGTTTATCAATAACTTTAAGATCAGCTTCAGTAGCATATTTATTTTCAAGAATAATGTCTTTTACCTGTGTAATAGGGTCAATTTTCTTGTACTCTTCTACCTCATCTTTTGTTCTGTAATGTTGTGCATCAGACATTGAATGTCCTCTATAACGATAAGTCTTTACCTCTAAGAATGAAGGCCCACCACCTTTTCTTGCACGTTGAATGGCTTCATCAAAAGCCTCTGCAACCTTAATAGGATTCATCCCATCTACTGGACCAGAAGGCATTTCGTAGCCTAAACCTAATTTCCAAATATCCGTATGATTTGCAGTACGTGCAACTGAAGTACCCATAGCATAACCGTTGTTTTCACAAACGAATACTACTGGTAAATTCCAAAGCATAGCTAAGTTAAATGTTTCGTGTAAAGAACCTTGTCTAGAAGCTCCATCACCAAAACAGCAAATGGTTACAGCATCACTGTCGTGATACTTGTCTCCAAAAGCAATACCTGCTCCTAAAGGAATCTGACCACCAACAATACCATGACCTCCGTAAAAACGATGTTCTTTAGAGAAAATATGCATGGATCCACCAAGACCTTGTGAGGTACCTGTTGCTTTTCCAAACAATTCTGCCATAACTCGTTTTGGATCAACACCCATACCAATTGGCTGAACGTGGTTACGATATGCCGTAATCATTTTATCCTTAGTTAAATCCATCGCATGTAATGCACCAGCCAAAACAGCTTCTTGTCCATTATACAAATGAAGGAATCCTCTAACTTTTTGTTGAATGTATACAGCGGCAAGTTTGTCTTCAAACTTTCTCCAGAACAACATGTCCTCGTACCACTTTAAATAAACCTCTTTAGTTATTTTTTTCATTTTGTAATGAGTTCTTTAAAAACGAATAACAAAAATAACACTTTAGAAAATACTGATGAAGCAGTATTTCGTAAAAAAACAAACTATTAATGAATTTACTTCAACGAAACTGTTATAACACTGAATTATCAAAAAGCAATGGTAATAAATTTGACAAAGAATCTGACTTTATCACTTCTCCTTCAGCACCCATAAAATAGATTTCAATGGGCTCGTTTTGTTTTATTTCATATTCTGCAATTGCTTGTCTGCATGCACCACAAGGAGGTATTGGCTTGTCAGTTATTTGATTTTGAGAAGAAGCTGTAATTGCCATTTTTAATATTTTGGCTTTAGGATATTTAGCACCTGCATAATAAACTGCTGTTCGCTCTGCACATAAACCTGAAGGATAAGAAGCATTCTCTTGATTACTGCCAATAATTACCTCGTTATTATCTAAAAGCAAAGCTGTACCAACATTAAATTTAGAATAGGGTGCGTAAGCGTTATTTCTTGCTTCTATAGCAGTATTCATTAGATTTTGAATCGCTAATGGAAGTTCACTAATACCATCATAAACTTCTAATGTCGTAGAAATTGTAATTTTATTCATCCTCTAGTATCTATTTGAGACAAAAAAACTATTGCTTTTAATAAAACAATAGTTTTTATAATCTGGTTAAAGCTTTTTTCTAATATTCATCATATTCACCATCTCCAAAATTAAATGTAAGTGAAAAACGCAATGTGTTTTCTAATGGACTCTGCACCTTTGATGCTGAGAATAAATATGATAAATCAATATTAATTGTAGTGTATTTAAAGCCTGCACCTAAAGCGAAAAATTTCCTCGCTCCTTTATCTTCTGCTTCATTAAAAAACCCTGCTCTAAATGAAAAATTCTCTTGATACGTATATTCTGCACCTAAAGACCACGTAAACTCTCTCAGCTCTTCACTAAATCCACCTGGTGCATCACCAAAGGATTGAAAAATTCCGTTCATAAAACTTACGTCATTGTCTTGACCTTCAGTAATGATTGTTGGCTCGTCAGTATCTTGCTCTCCATCTCCGTCAGTATCTACAAAACCAAATAAAGGAGGAGTTGGAACTAATAATTTAGCTACCTCAGCTGTTATACCCAGTTTACTATATTCATCAAAAATAAAATCGAAACCTGCACCTAGTCTTAAATTAGTTGGTTGAAAATTCTCTCTACCTCCATCATCATACTTAAACTTTGGTCCTAAATTTTGAATAGCGAAACCAGCTCTCCAACGTCCATTGAAATCACTGTAAGCTTCTTCTTCACTTTGATAGTATCCAGTAATATCTACTCCAAATGTACTTGCTGCAGCTGCATTTGGATCCACAGCATCAATTCTTAAATCAGAGCGCATGTATCGCATAGCAATTGCCATTGAAAATTGTTCTGCAAGACGCAATGTGTAGGCTACATCAGCAGTAAATTCGTTCGGTTTTACATTGATACCTGGATCATTTTCGCTTTGTGTTAAAGTAATTTCTCCTAAACTAAAGTATTTGAAACTGGCAGAAACCGCACTATAATCCGACAACCTATTAAAATAAGTAGCATAGCTAATAGAAATATCATTGACTAGTTTACTTAAATAAGGCGTATAACTTAAACTGACTCCAGATTTTGCTTCTGAAAATGCATATTTGGCAGGATTCCATTGTTGAGAAAATCCATCAACAGATGTTGCCACTCCCATGTCACCCATAGCAGCAGACCTTGCGTCTGGAGCAATAAGCATAAATGGAACTCCAGTTGTTATTACGGAAGATTGATCTGGAAAAGTAATTGTTTCTTGCCCAAAGGTTAGGGTAATTGTGGCAAAAGCTATTAGGGTTATTACGTATTTCTTCATATTCATTTTGAGTTATTAATGCGAACTCACTAGCACTAATTGGTTAGCAAATATAATTTTTTATTATAGTATTACAAGTTTTTGAATTTTTTCAACTTGTTTATTTAAACGGTTAGATTTCACTTTTAGTTTATAGACATACACTCCTTTTCCGATTTTTTCTCCAAAATCGTCTCTTCCATCCCATATAATGTCTTTAGATAAGGAACTTACAGCTTTGCTTCCGCCTATAGTTTGTCCATTCAAGGTTCTTACTAATTTACCCGAAACTGTAAATATTTGAACAGAAACGTCTAAAGGGTCGACACTATTATGATTAAACCAAAATTCTGTGTAACTCACAAAAGGGTTTGGATAATTTAGCACGTTATTAATAACTAACTCTTCATCTTTATCATAAACCGTAAATTGTATTTCTGCAGTTGATGAATTATTATAAACATCCCATGCCTTTAATGTAAGTGTGTGTATTCCTGGTTCTAAATCCCTAAAAGGATATGTTACTGCACCATTTGTATAATCATCTACGTTAGCTTGGTAATAATCATTAAGAATAATAGGATTAGTTTCATCACCATCAATAATAGCTGTAATGTCATGTCCTATTCCACTTGCCGTATTAATCCCATTATCGTCTTGTAGCTTTGCAAGTAAATTCGGAGATTCATTTGTAATACCACCAGAAACAAAATTTTCATCGTTCATAAATAAATTAATGACTGGACCAATATTATCTTCAGGTGCATTCTCATTGATACCGCCAATTTTTATATCAAAATTTGCTCCTGCTTGATCTGAAAGTGAATTACTAGTTTGCGCATAAAAACTCACTTTACCATTCCCAACAGGAATACCAATATCTCTTGGCACAATAAAATCGAATTCAAATTGGCCGTTTTCTATACTTGCCTGGCCTTTAAAAACAACTTCACCTAGTGTAGTATAGTCTAAAACTATTTCTCCGTTATTGTCAGTAATACCATCATTAGCCAAGGTTTGACGCTCAATTTGTTTATCAAATACCGTAGCTGTGAGAGTTCCATTATAATTAGACAATAGATTACCATTTGTGTCTACCACTTCACCAGCTAGCTTTGTATAGCTCAATGCTTTTAAAGTATCTATAGGTTGTGTAATATCGACATCATTAACTCTAGTTAACCTAACATCTGGTTGTGCTATCGATAATTTCATTGCAGGATCTCCAATAAAAAATACCAATCGCTTTTGTGTAATACCAGATATATTATTATCTGTTTTCGTTAAACGTAATGCTTCTCCTATTGATGGATAATCATTAGACCCAAAAGCAAATAAATAATCATCTAACACTTCATTGTATGAAACACCTACGGTGACAAATATTTGACGTGTTGTTGTAATTAAACCTATAGCTCCACCTGTTTTATTCCAAAATGTAAACTCACCGGCAGTATCTCTGTTTGGGTCATCGAACTTGGTATACTCGCAAGTCACTGTTACGAACAAATTATATTTACATATGTTATTGACGTCTTGCGCGTCGAACTTATCAAAAATTCGTTCTTTAGCTAGACCATCTTCACCTCCATGCCCGAAATAGTTGACCACTAATGCACCAACTTCAATAGCGTCTTTTATTGCTTCATTTACTTCTGGATACCTATTACCCGCTGCAGATGACTCTTGTTCAAATGCATCTGTATGAATCTTTACAACATTCAAAAATGGTTTTTCATCTTCAACCCTTATACCAATACCATCAGTTGTTTCTTGTAGAATTCTTTCCCAAGAGACATCGACATCATCAGAAATGAGTATTACATTATTTCTCCAACTTCCGTAAGCTTCTGGCTGATAATAAGCATTAATCTTATCTACCATTTCTTTGGCGCGCTGCACATCTTCTGCTAATATTCTTCCCACTGCAATATCCATTCTGTCAGCATTGTTCATTGAGCCTTCATTACTATCGAGCATAGCATAAAAGTCATCTGAAACAAAAGAATTTGTTAGGCTGAAACTATTTGTAGAATACCAAGCTGGGACTAAATTTGTGTTATTACGCAACCTATCTTTATAATCGTAAGACCCTTCGCCAAACAAGCATAAATATTTTAATCTATTGCTTGGACTACTTGCATTATCATAAACATATTTAACGAAATTTCTTAAAGCCGCAATGTCCTGACTACCTGTACTAAACTCATCATAAATTGATTGTAAGCCAACTACTTTTACATTTAAATTATACTGACTCCTATTAATATCGGCTAAACGCTCTGCCTGAGATAAAAACTGAGCTGGTGCCAAAATAATATAATCAATATCTTCAAATTCCCCTTGAGCGTTATTAAAGATTGTGCCTTTTAAGTTTTGATTCGCAACTTTAGACTTTGCATCCTTTGTTGGTTGAAAGAAGTCTGAATTAGAAAACGCCAAATACACTCTCTCTTCACCAGATTGTGCCTTAAAAGATATCGTGTTTTGGTTCTCTGAGTTTTGAGAATTTGCAACATTAAAACGATCCGTGATATCCCATATTTCAATTACAGCAGATGAATTAGATAAGGTGTATTCAACAATTCCTGGAGAAGTGTTTACATCTTTGTTTTTAAAAACCAATTGATCTCCATCGTAAGTCAATTCTCTTGTTGCCTCTATATTAATATAGTCGAGATAGGCATTAGCGGATGGGTTCCCACTATTATTATAGTCTAAGGTTACTGAAATAGCATCAGAAGACATATCAAGAAAATTACTAAATGTTGCTGCAGTTGCTAAAACAGAACCAGAACTAATAGGGTTTAGATTTAAATTTGAAATTTGATTACCATTTATGCTTATTCCCATACTTGTTGAAACTTCAGATACGGAACCAACACCAATTCTAAAACTAACAGGTTCATTAGTTACCAAATTAGGAAAATCAAAATCATAAACGCGTTGATTTTCAATATCAAAATCGTCACCAAACCATCGACGCCCTAATTTTGCGAGGTTATACTCATCAACTTCATAAAATTGATAATCTTGAAATGTATTAATCTGAAAATCTGCTGCAGTATCAATTATAGGCATCGCCTGAATACGTTTTCCATTTCCAGAACTAATATTTACATAGTAATATGTTTTGTCTACATATAAGTTTAAATTAGTATCACTTTCTTGACTATATGTAGTCGGACCTTCCCCATAAAAAAGTATAAAGTCACCATTATCAAAACTACCATCCTCTTCTCCAACAAATTTTATGGCATTTTCAACAACATCAAAAGGGTAATTTTCAGAATTTAACAATGGCAACATTCTTCCTCCGTTACCATAAACTTTAATAGTTCTTGGGTCAACAGAATTAGTGTTAATTCCTAAATTACCTAAGAAACTCTTTGTTAATTGAAAGACACCAGACTTCTCAATATAAAAACGATACCATTGTCCAGTACTTAAAACAGAATTGGTAATTTCATTCTCATCTCTAGCACTATTAGGACTTCGACCAGCAAGTGTGTTATATTGTATAGTAAAAGAGGTAATCTTTTTATAGATACCTCTGTCCTTAATAATAGGACTTATCTCTAAATAATTAGAACGCTTTCCTCTAGCGCTTACATTAGATAAACTATACTCTGGGGATTTTGGTATAAGATTTAAGTTTAAGTTTCTTAATTCTCCTTCAGAAATAATTTCATAGGTTACGTTTAATAAGGTGACCGAATTTTCATCTATTATACTTCCATTACTATCCCATTGTGCAAAAAACTCTAATCCATTTACATCATCATAATTGAAATGTTTAGAATCAAAACTAGGAACTTCTAGTTTCCCATAGTCTGTTTCTAAGGCTTTAACACCTGACCAGTTTATATTAAACTGTTTTTGTTGTCCAAAACATAGGATGGAGAAGAAAAGAAAAAAGATTGAATAGTACTTTTTCATTTATTCATATTGGTTAATTAGTCGCAGATATATTTATATAATACTATCAATTATGCGATAATTATATAAATTACTGTAAAATAACGGCTGCAAAAGCATGTTATTATGACCTCGCAATTTTTATTTCAAAAATACAACAATAATTCATTTCTATGCTCGTTATTAAAGAGCGAAATACAACGGTAAATTTGACAAAAATCCGATATTATGCATAAAAAAAAGGATGAAATGCATGTTTTTTTGCATTTTGACCTAAAAAAAAGTTGCAGGTTTACCTTTAATTACTATATTGCGACTCTAAAATTTAATCTAGCTTACTTAAACGTATGGATATGAAAAATGTCTCAAACCTAAAATTTCTAATAGCATTAACGCTTTGCGCTTCAATAGTTAGCTGTAAGCGTTCTTCAAATTCTGGCAATGTAGATAGTGCCACAGGCTGGAAAATCAACGACAAAAAAGGTGGTTTTCAGTACAACACACAATTTAAAGAACAAGAAACTCCTCCTGGAACAGCATTTATTGAAGGTGGAACATTCACAATGGGTAAAGTACAAGATGACCCAATGCACGATTGGAATAATACTCCAAATCAACAACACATTCAATCCTATTATATGGATGAAAATGAGGTGACAAACTTAAATTATCTAATTTATTTAGATTATTTAAAAAATGTCTATCCTCCAGACGATCCTAATTATGCGCTGATTTATAAAGGGGCATTACCTGATACTCTAGTATGGAGAAATCGCCTTGGATACAATGAAATGATGACTGAAAATTATTTACGCCATCCTGGTTATGCAAATTATCCTGTAGTTGGAGTGAGTTGGATTCAAGCTGTAGAATACGCTAATTGGAGAACTGACCGTGTCGCTGAAATGGCTTTACAAGAAGCTGGCTACATTAAAAGAGATGCACAGTATACTGATGTTAATGCAGAAAGTACGTTTAGTACTGAAACATACATTAATGCTCCGTCTCAAACTTATGGCGGAAATTCTGAAGTGTTAGAAGGCGGAAAACGTAAACAACAAACAGACGCTGATGGTAATGCAGTAAATATTTACGCAAATAGAGAAACAGGATTAATCCCTGTAAAATATAGACTACCAACAGAAGCCGAGTGGGAATATGCTGCTCTAGGTATGAGTGAATTACGTAGTTATAATGTATATAGAGGTCGTAAAAAATATCCTTGGGATGGTCAGTACACAAGATCTGGTAAACGTGTTAATCGTGGAGATCAGTTAGCTAACTTTAAACAAGGTAAAGGTGATTATGGTGGAATCGCAGGTTGGTCTGATGATGGTGCCGATATTACTGCAGAAGTTAAATCTTATCAACCAAATGATTATGGTTTATATGATATGGCTGGTAACGTTGCAGAATGGGTAGCTGATGTTTACAGACCTATTGTAGATGATGAATTTAATGACTTTAACTACTATAGAGGTCA
>Ga0316201_10003873_pt1 | contig 11155 bp, 7 predicted proteins | sample CS6wburrow_MG_FD_204516 | JGI IMG/M metagenome (GOLD analysis project Ga0316201, IMG submission 204516) | Coastal sediment microbial communities from Delaware Bay, Delaware, United States - CS-6 worm burrow | ecosystem: Environmental > Aquatic > Marine > Coastal > Sediment | place: USA: Delaware... | reverse complement strand
CGAGTGGATCAGCATCCAGTAGTAGCGCAGTGCGAAGAAAGCAATGCTGAATACCACGGTGGCGATATGCAGTTGTCGAATCCAGTAATAGCTCATCGGATGTTACTGTGGTTTGGAAAGAGAGTACGGATACGCGGCCAGCAAATCCGGGTCGAGCAGGCAGCAAAAAGTCGAAAAGGGGTCAGTACCCTTATGAGCGCTCAAGGGTACTGACCCCTTTTAACCAGAATCGTTATAGTAGAGAGTCTCAATCGGTCAAACCCCTGAATCAATGAATCTTCAATTTGAAACCATCGCTGTCGTCCACTCCCCCTACAAGGAGAAGTTCGGAGTGCCGCGTCAACCCAGCCTGGTGCCCCAGGCCAGGGGAAGCGTGGAACTGCTGCCGCCCTACAGTTGCGCGGAGGCTGTTGCCGGCCTGGAGGGTTACTCGCATATCTGGATTCAGTTCCTGTTCGACCGCTCTCTGCGCCAGCGGTGGCAGCCGACCGTCAGGCCGCCACGTCTCGGCGGCAACCGGCGGGTCGGTGTTTTCGCCAGTCGTTCGCCGTTCCGGCCCAATCCCATCGGCCTTTCGGTGGTGCGGCTGGAGCGGGTCATTGCCGACACCGGCGGAGTGGTGTTGGAGATATCCGGGCTCGACTTGGTGGACGGCACCCCGGTGCTCGATATCAAGCCGTATGTCGCCTATGCCGACAGCGTCCCCGGCGCGGTCTCGGGATTCGCCGATGCAGCGCCCGGTCCGGTGTTTGAAGTCCGCTTCTCGGCCCGGGCGCGAAACCAGCTGGCGGAGAGATCCAACGGAGGGGAGATCAGCGAGATGATCCGGGCGCTGCTCGCGACCGATCCACGGCCGGCTTACATCAAGCAGGGCCGGCGGCAGCGGGTGTATGGCATCCGGCTATACGATTTCGACCTGCGCTGGCGGGTTGCGGGTGAGGTTGCGGAGGTGCTGGAGTTGGCTCGACCAGACTACTTCTCCGCAGAAAGGTAACAGATCCATCCAGCATCCGACTCACCTTCGGTGACCGGCTTGAAGTCACCGTCGGCTTCGCCATTATCGTCCCATCCCTGCCAGTAGACGGTTATTCTGCTGAAGCCGGCCTCCGCCAAAAGCTCGCGGATTTCGGGCAGTGTCCACAGGCGCCAGTCATAGCTGAATGCGCGCTCCAGGCGAGAGCCGTCCGGAAAATCGAAATGGATATGGCAGATCAGGTTGCCGCTGACCGGCTCGTATTTCTCCTGCTCCCAGACATAGGTGAAGCCCCCGTCCTCCTCGATTTCCCGCTCCTCCATAATCTCTCTGAAGGAGTCGTAACCGCCATAGGCATCGAGGAACATGATACCGCCCTCTGCCAGCGATTCCCGTACCCGGCGGAAGTAACGCTGCAGCTGACCGCGCTCCTTGAACAGCCAGTAACTGAAATTCATCGCAGAGACGATGTCGGGTGGATCGGTCTTGGTACTCAGTACGTTTTCACAGCGAAGATCGATGCGTGCACGCTGAGAGCCTGTCAGTTTCGACAGGTTGTTATCCTCTCCCCACTGCAGCACCCCGGGATCGATATCGACACCGATGGCCCGGTTTCCCTTACGCCGTCGAACCCATTCGCAGCTGACGTTGGCGGTGCCGCAGAAATCCTCGCGCAGCAGCCTGGCGCGGCGTCCGCGCAGTGATTTGAACGTGTCGTCGACGAACTCGATCTCCGATGCCGCATATTGCACCGACAGTTCGTACAGCAGATGTCGATCCGCCCGGGACGCCAGATTCTGCCCGCTTGATTTAACAGCTGCTTTGTTACCGCCAGACATCTCGAATCTCCAACCAGGGATAGTTGCGCATGGGGAATATACGCGAAACAGAGGCGCCAGGTGAAGACCTGTATAAGAGCAGGCCCGGCGATTGCGCCGACGGGCGTTCTGGTATACCCTTGCGCCTCCAAAATCCGGAGAGGTGTCCGAGTGGTTTAAGGAGCACGCCTGGAAAGTGTGTGTACGTTAATAGCGTACCGAGGGTTCGAATCCCTCTCTCTCCGCCAAAAATAAGTTGTTGTATTTTAAAGAAAAAAATATTTTTCAACTCGTAAAATCTCTCCAACTTTCCGTATCTTAGCGCACTTAGTGCATCATTTTGTGGTTAACAGAGACCACTGGCTCCGCGCTTTTAAACGCTCCACAGCCAAATATCTCTGTGGGGCAGTTTCGCAGTACGCTTCTCGCGGTAACTAGCATCGTTCTCCAGAGAGGCGGACGGCATTCGCTGACGATCCAGTCAACCTAGTAGCCGTATACAAGGGTTCCAATCGCTCTAAAGGAGATAAGGATGCCTATCTTTGGTTGCCTCCGAATATTGCCAATTGCAGCTGGTACCTGAACGCCAGAACAGCAGTCTGGAATAAGTACGACGTTGAGATAGATGGCGAAGAGTTAAAATCAGCTGCCTTCTTTCAGGATAAATGTCCGAAGCACGAAAAGGGCATCAAGTTGAATCAGGTAAGACAATGGCTCGGAACATGGTTTGATGGATTGTTTTAGCCGCGCTTTAGGTATGGTCTGAGAGCGGATATTCAGGTTACGGAATCGTGTATTCGGACTCCAGTCAACTCAGGCTATTCGAGGTACTGCTTTCGAACGGCTGTTCTATTCTGCGAACCCAACGGTCCAATTCAGAGCCACTGCCCAGTACCGCCTGCTGCAACCGGTTGTTGGGCAGCTTTCCCAGTCCTTACCATCGCCGGGCCCATGCTGGCGCAGGGGCAGGATCTGGTTCGGAGAGAGACAGATCTTCTTCGAATAGCATCTCCGAGTCATCACCATCTAGATTCCAGATTTGGAGCTTCCCGCTTCGCGTAGCAACCAACAGGTGTCCTTCCCGGTCCCAATCTGCCCATTGAAGGTGACCCAATAGTTGGACTTCCCCGTCAGCTTCCAGCGAGTAGCCGACACGTAGACCATCCACCGCCTGATCGACGCCGAATTCGCCCCCAGCCGAGCCGAAACTTTCCACACAAAGCAGGCGGTCTCCACCGGGCTGGCGTTTCTGCATGCGAGCGTTGCGACTCTCATCCCATACGTCCTTGGGATCACGTTTGGGAGAGTCTGTGGCTTCCTCCCAGCCGCGACGCCTTTCGTTCGAAAATTGAGCTATGGGAATGGAACGTAATCCGTAGGAAATTGGTAGCGCCACCTCCTCCGGATTCTTCGAGTTCTTATCTTCGGTAAAGTAGTAGCCGCGAGTCCAGGTTCCACACGTCCCAATAGCGTGTAGCGCCGTGAGCCATGGGAGCTTTGACAGAGCCACGTATGCTTCGCCGTGCTGCCAAGTGGCGCTGGGCTTGTGTGCAAAGTAGCATAGAAAGCGACCATCCGGAGAGAGATCGGACCGTCGCGGAAAGATTCGTCCCCTGAGCCATGCACCAGGCTCATAACGTCTCTTTGAGAGATCCCAGCGGCCCACATGGGACCAATTCGTCGGTCCACGCTGGAACACAGCTATCACCGATGCGTTTGTTGCAGGAATGCAGTAGATTCGAGGTGGAACCCTTTTGTTCATCGCTGGTATATTTCGTCCGCTCAATAGCTAAATCGACTGACTCATCGGTCCGGATATCTGATCGGATTGTCCTGGGAACCTCCGGCTTTTTGCTGCTACTGTATCGCTAGTGTACGCTGGTTATAAAGTACCGGAGATGTTGTATATCAAATATGCTGGCTAGCTCTGATGTTTAGGTTTCGTACATTGAGTAAGATTCTTGTAATCGTAGCCACTGTTCTCATACTCTTTTGGTTGAGTGTTGAATTCCATGCATTTCTACAGGTCGATAAGTGCCTTGACTCGGGTGGAGCTTACGACTATGAAACGGATCACTGCGCCTATGAATGAAACCGATCCAAGACTACTGGTCGAAGGAAGCGAGCTGATTATAGATGAACAAGGCGATTGGCCGAATTTTCACGATGCAACCGCCAGCACTCCCTTAGTGCTTCAATGGCAACGTCCAGCCCGACCTTGTTCCGGTACTTGAAACAGTCGGCGACGGTTTTAGCCGGGGAGAATACGGAGATGGTTACCCCATCCATCTGATGTACCTCGATACCGGATTCAAGCGAACTCGAAGAGAAACGGACAATGTGCAGGGGAGGGCAGTCCACACGCGGTCGCCAGGCCTTCTCGCCGATGGCAAGCCATACTTCAAAGGGTGCCTGTGTGGTGAGTTCGTGAAATCGGAGGGCGGAAAGGAGAGTGACGACGCCATTTGGCGCGCGTTTACATGCCTCTGCTAGAGACCGGTGTTCAGACACGTTTCTATCTGGGAGTACGCAAAGACCTCTGCCAATTCGCTCTATTTTACCAGCAGTCAGTAGACGGCCTAGATACGTTCGGGAATGCCGTAGACATCTAAGTCCCGTGGACGCAGAACACCTGCTTTCTTTACCAGGTCGAGAATTTTATCTGTATGTGCATTGGGCGTGGTCATGGAACACGTATGTTACATAACATCGGGGAATAAACGTAATACACGATTAATAGTAACAATCTGATTTCCGTTTATGGGTGCTTGGCGATTTGCCGGTGAAACTATGTCTGGCAAACAGTACAGATCGCGATGATCGTATAAACGATTCCCTGATAATTCCCTGTTATTTACTCTCGCGTTATATCCAGTAATAAAGAAAATACAATACTATCAGTCGCGTATCGGGGTAGGTGCTGGAATTTACCCTGAAACGGTTCAGAAAATCGCTGTAAATTCCCGTGTAACAGGGAATCTATTGGAGACGGGTTCGCTGTAGACTGTAACCACCGCCATAAATGGAAAAAGGCCCCTTCCAGGGTCTTTTTCATTTATTGGGGATAGCGGAGGATTTGAAGAGAACCCTTCGTTCGACAGCCGATGCGACAGCATCGGCGCAGACGCCGGCTTTGCCGGCGCCCCGCAGGGGTGAACCTGCGAAGCAGGTGAATCAATCCCTCTCTCTCCGCCAATTTTTATAATAAAAACATATGGTTATTTGTCGTTTTTAGTAATACTCAAAGCCCTCGGTACGGTCTGATTTACTAGGTCTTTCCAAGCAGTTGGCGGCACGATCGATGCAAGTTGTCATCATCGGAGTGCGCCGAGATAGCTACGATTCTAGACACGATTTCGGAAGCGTGGGGGCGCGCATCCATGGCCCACTAGACTTGTTGAAAGGGCTGCCTTCATTGAGAGCGCTGTATCAATGTGGAAGTGAATGCTCCAAGTGCAATAGGCTGATATCAAAACATAAGAAATTGTATGGCCGGAAGTGTGCTAGTGTCTGCTTGAAATTCAGTTTCCGGTATTCTTCAAGCAGAAGCCTTGGTGCATGGAATTGAATGAAAGCAGACAAACACATCTCCACCTACCGCCGCATGCGCAATCAGCCGCTGTGGCGGTTGCTTGCCTCCGGCAATGGTTCGACGGTGATTGGCCTGTTGCAGTCACACCTCTATGAAAAGGAGCGCCGCCTGCCCGCCTCGATTCTGTTCGAGCGGCTGACGCGGGATCTGGAAGAGCTGCGCGCCCAGGGGGACGATTTCCCCCAGACGGCGCAGGCCTATGTGGCAAACTGGCTGAGTGACGGCTACCTCGAACGGCGATTCCCGCCGGGTGCCACCGAGGAGGAGTACGAGCTCTCTACAGCAACGGTGGAGGCGATCCGTTTTCTGTCCGCCATTGCCGAACCCCATTCGGCGGCAACCGAGAGCCGCCTGTCGCTGGTGATCCAGGCGCTTGTAGGGCTGGCCGAGGATACCGATGCCGATAAGCAGCGGCGTATCGAACGTCTCCACGAAGAGAAGATTCGCATTGATAAAGAGATCGAGGCCATACAGAAGGGGCGGATGCGAGTCCTGCCACGTGATACTGCACTGGAGCGGACCCGCGAGATCATCTCCTTGGCTGATGACTTGACGGGCGATTTTCGCCGGGTACGAGATCAGTTCGAGCAGCTCAATCGTGAGCTGCGAGAGCGCATCATGGATAGCGAGGGTAATCGGGGCGAGGTGCTCGATTCGCTGTTTGCCGGCGTCGACCTGATTACTGAGAGCGAGGCGGGCCGGACCTTTTCCGCCTTCTGGCGCCTGCTTATTGATCCCGAGCAGGCGGCGATGCTGGAAGAGTCCCTCGACAGCGTGATGTCACGCGAGTTTGTCGGTGAACTGGATATGCGGGAGCGCCGCTTCCTCCTGCGCTTGACCAGGAATCTTCTGGAACAGGGTGGCTCCGTCCACGAAGTGCTGCAGACCTTCGCCCGCAGCCTCAAGCACTTCGTGCAAAGCCGTGAGTATCTCGAGCAGCGCCGCGTAAACCAGCTACTGAAGGAGGCGCAACGTGCCGCGCTGGCGATCAAGGATGAGGTCAAGGCAACCGAGTCCCTTGCGTATTCCCTGGAATTGACCAGTAGCCGGTTACGCTCTTTGTCCCAATGGGTGCTCTACGACCCGTCGTTGCAGGCGGAGCCGGAGGCGATGCACGAAGGTGAGCAACCGCCTATCGATTTGGAGTCGATCGGTGAGTTGGTGGCGCAGTCGGAGATCGATTTTCGCACCTTGAAAGAGCATGTTTGGTCCTTACTCGAACAACGACACCAGGCCTCGATCGGCGATGTACTGGAACACTTCCCGGCCGAGCAGGGCCTGGGCAGTGTGGTCGGACTGCTGGCCCTGGGCAGTCGTCATGGAATCAAGGGCGATAGTGTCGAGACGGTGGCCTGGGTAGGCGAAGACGATCAGGGGCGCCGCGCCCGTATTCCTAAAATCTATTTCTTAAAGGATCGCTTGGATGAACTGGTCTGATGACTTGCCTGAAGAAGGGGCGCCAGAGGAAGAGGTGCTGATGGTAGAGGAGACCGAGCAGACGTCAGACCAAGCACTGGATCAGGGCTTGTATCCGGGGGACTGCGGTGAGTTGTCACTGGATGCCCGTCGCGTACTGGTACAGCTGCTCGCCGGCCCGTCCCTGGATGGTCAGCGGCATTCCAAACTCTGGCCGATACTTATTCGCGATGAAGCGGCGATCCGTAGCCGTCTGTCGGAGCTGTTCCTGCAGCTGGTGATTGACCGTGACCTGCAAGTGGCCTTTACCCGCCAGGCCGAAACCGGCGACCTGGAAGTGCCCCGGCTCCTGCGCCGCGCCAATCTGACCTTTATCGACTCTATTCTGCTACTCAATCTGCGCCAGCGACTCACCCAGGCCGAAACGCATGGCGAGCGTGCTTTGGTATCGACCGATGAGATCATCGAGTTTCTCGGTGTCTATGAACAGGCCGGCAACACCGACCGGGCGGGTTTTGAGAAGCGCATCCATGCATCGATCGAGAAGATCAAAAAACAGAGCATCTTGCGCAAGATTCGGTCCAGCGAGGGTCGCTTCGAGATCTCGCCCACGCTGAAGCTGCTGTTCTCCGCTGAAGAGATTCAGGCGCTGACCCGGATCTACCAGAAAATGAATGCTGTCGAAGCGTCTTCTGAGCAGGAAGAGAGGGCGGCGATAGAGGAGGAGATGAGTGAGTAACAGGGCTGAAACACTAAATCTCTTCCCATCGGATCAGTTCCGCATGGCCCGGCTTCAGGTCTATAACTGGGGTACCTTTTCGGGACTGCACGATATTCCTGTTTCTGAACAGGGCTTTCTGTTTGTGGGTCGATCGGGCGCGGGAAAGTCGACATTGCTCGATGCCATCGCTGCTTTGTTGGTGCCGCCACGCTGGGTTGATTTCAACGCCGCGGCGCGAGAGGCGGAGAGGACCGGGCGCGATCGGAATCTGGTGAGTTATATCCGGGGCGCCTGGGCGGAGCAGAAAGACGATGCCTCGGGCGAAATTGCCACACGTTACCTGCGACCCGGGACCGCCTGGTCGGCTTTGGCGCTCACCTACCGGAGCGCATTGAATCAGCATGTGGTGCTGGTACAGGTTTTGTGGCTACGTGGGAGCGCCAACGGACCGGGCGACGTTAAGCGCCATTTCATGATCTTCGAGCGTCCTTTTGAACTAAGTGAACTGGAGACGTTCGGTCAGTCCAACCTCGATGTGCGCAAGCTCAAGCAGGCATTCCCGGAAATATTCAGCCGCGGGGAATTCCGGCCTTACTCCGAGCGGTTTTGCCGACTGCTCGGCATCGAGAGCGAAATGGCGTTGCGCCTGTTGCATAAGACTCAATCGGCCAAGAGTCTCGGTGATCTCAATACCTTTCTGCGGGACTTTATGCTGGACAAACCGGCAACCTTCGAGGTGGCCGATCGACTGGTCAGTGAGTTCGATGAACTCAATGCGGCGCACCAGGCGGTGGTGACCGCACGCCGGCAAGTAGAGGTCCTGGTTCCGGCACGAGAGAAGCATCAGCAGCGGGAGTTGCTGCTGAATAAACGCGGTGGCCTAAACGAACTTCTGGCCGGAATCGATAGTTACGCCGGGCGTCGACGTATCGACCTGCTGAAAGATCAGATCGAGCGATTGAATATTAGGGTTGACGGTTTGCAAGGTGAGATCAGCCGGAAACAGGCTGCGCTCGACCAGCACAAGGATACATTACGTGAACAGGAACGCCGGCATCGGGAAGTTGGCGGTGACCAGGTGGAAACCTGGCAAGCAGAGAAGTCTTCGCTGAAGCTGCGGCGCGAGCAGTGCTTGAGAAGACAGGGGCAGGCCAAGGATGCCTGCCGGCAACTCAACTGGGTCTTTCCCGACTCTCCCCACCGATTTGCCGAGCTGGTCGGTGAGGCGCGTCAGGAGCTTGAACGCTGGGAGAGTGGCAGTAGCGAGATCCGCGAAAAGCGGGATCTGCTGGTGATCCAGAAACAAGAGACCGGGACGGTATTTACGCAAACAGCTGGAGAGGTGAAGGCCCTGGAACGGCAGCCCTCCAATATCCCCGCGCACATGTTGGATCTGCGCCAGGAGATTGCCACTTCCATCGGCGTATCGGAGAGTGCGCTGCCCTTTATCGGTGAGCTCATTGAGGTCAAGTCAGACGAGGCAGAGTGGCAAGGGGCCATCGAACGGGTGCTGCATGGATTTGCGCTCTCTCTGCTGGTCGATCAGCGCCACTATTCCGCGCTCTCCAACCACATCAACAGTCGCCACCTGGGGCAGCGATTGGTTTATTACCGTACGGGGCAGGTAGATCGCCATCAGGCCAAACCGGTCGGCTCAGATTCACTGGTACTCAAGTTAAACATCAAACAATGTAATCAATCTAAGTGGCTGACTACGGAGCTGCGCCGTCGCTTCGACTACGCCTGCGTCGATTCCATTCAATCCTTCCGGCGTGCAGAGCGGGCACTCACCAACGAGGGGCAGGTCAAGCACAGCAAGACCCGGCACGAAAAGGATGATCGCCGCGATGTCGGTGATCGCCGGTTCTGGGTGTTGGGGTTTGACAACCGTGAGAAATTGGCGCTTTACCGCGAGCAGGCCCAGGAACTTGCAGGGAAAATCTCTGATCTGGATGAACGAATCAAGGCGCTCACTGACCAGGAGGGTGCTCGGGCCAAACGTGCGATCCACTGTCAGACGCTGGTCAACCTGCAGTGGCAAGAGGTGGATGTAGCTCCGTTGCTGACGGGCATCGACAAACTGGAACGCCGGATTCGTGATGCCCTGGAAGGTAACACGGAGCTGAAAAATGTGGCTGATCAGATCGAGCGGCAGAAGAGGGTCGTCAAGGATGCCGATGAAGCGCTGCGCAAGACAACCATCGACTATGAGAAAGTCGTCGGTCAAGTCGATGAGCACGAAGAGACCTTAAAAAATCTCCAGAACGATCCATCCATTGTTCCGTTGACGCCCCGACAACAGCAGGGATTGGACGAGCGATTCGATGCACAGCGGGATCCTGTGCGGCTGGATAATCTGGATAGTCTGATGCGCTCGGTGGAGCGATCGATCAATCAGGAGATCGGTGAGATCAACCGGTCGATGGGTGAATGTGAGCGCTTTATTGAGAAACGTTTCGATGCGTTTGTCCTTGAGTGGCCCGCTGGGGCGGAGGGCCTCGATGCGACCCTTGCCGCAGCACCTGATTTTTTTGCCAAGCTAACCCGTCTCGAAACCGATGGCTTACCAGCCCACGAGCAGCGATTTTTTGAATTGCTGGAGAGTCAGAGTCACCAGAACCTGGCGGCACTTTCCACCTATCTGAGTGATGCGCGCAAGGAGATCCTAGAGCGCATGGATCTGGTTAACGACAGCCTCACCCAGGTGCCATTCAATCAGAGCATCAACCAAACCACCTATCTGCAAATCGATCCCAGCGATCGGCAGCTGCCGGATGTGCGCGAGTTCAAGCAGGAGATCCAGCAGGCGTTGAGCCACGCCTGGAGCGAGGACCGCGAGCTGGCGGAGTCGCGATTTCTGGCGTTGCGCCGCCTGGTGGAACGTCTTTCCAGCCAGGAGCCGGAGAACAAGCGTTGGCGCCGGGCGGTGCTGGATGTCCGGCAGCACATGGAGTTCATCGGCAGGGAGGCCGATGAGAGCGGTGTCGAGGTGGAGGTCTATCGCAGTGGTTCCGGTAAGTCGGGTGGTCAACGGCAGAAGCTGGCCACGACCTGCCTGGCCGCGGCGCTGCGCTACCAGTTGGGCGGCAATGAGCATGGTGTGCCGATGTATGCGCCAGTGGTGCTCGACGAGGCCTTTGACAAGGCAGACAACGAGTTCACCGCTTTGGCGATGAATATCTTCAAGAATTTCGGTTTTCAGATGATTGTCGCCACACCGCTGAAGTCGGTCATGACCCTGGAGCCGTTTATTGGTGGCGCCTGCTTTATCGATATCAGCGACCGGCGCGTCTCCGGTGTCTTGATGATTGAATACGATTCGGAGCAGCAGCGTTTGAAGCTGCCTGTTCATGCACATCAGGAAGCGAATCTTGAAGTTTCCTGACGATGTTCAAAAGGAGCTGAAGCGCCGCTTCAAGAACAGGCATCGGGAGTGGCTGGAAGCAAGCGGCAACCCAGATACGCAGGAAGAGCGTTTCTGGCCGCTAGAGGTCACTCTGGGCATCCCTACCGAGAACCAGGTGCTGAAGCAGGTTGAAGACGTCCGTGCCTGGGTAGCAACCTGGCAATCCTGGAATGGAGTGGGATCACTTTCCTGGAGCGAACGGCGTTGGCGCAAGCTGGGAACACAGCCT
>Ga0316201_10003872_pt1 | contig 11155 bp, 9 predicted proteins | sample CS6wburrow_MG_FD_204516 | JGI IMG/M metagenome (GOLD analysis project Ga0316201, IMG submission 204516) | Coastal sediment microbial communities from Delaware Bay, Delaware, United States - CS-6 worm burrow | ecosystem: Environmental > Aquatic > Marine > Coastal > Sediment | place: USA: Delaware... | reverse complement strand
CGGCGACGTTCTTGGTCGGACTCGGGAAGCTCGGCACCGATCGTCCGAGGTGCGCTCGATACGGGTGATGCACATCATCGAAGTGCGCCATGATGAAGAAAGGGCGCCCGGCCCGGCGTGAGTCTTCCACCGCTGAAATGACATTCGAGATGATGAACTCCCCGCTGTTCCAATCGGAACCCTCCGGTACCGAGAGTATCTGCTGAAAGTCTCGCTGCAGTCCCTTCAGACGGCGGACGACGTAGCGGTTGATCGCGAGCGTGGTGTTGTACCCCTGTTGGCTCAGGAGCTCGGTGAGCATCCGCTCGCTTTCGACCGTCTCCGGATACCCCCCCTTCCATCGCATGCTGCTCGGCCTTCGACCGCTCAACATACTGGGCATGCTCAGTGAAGTGGTCGAGGACTGTGAATACGCGCGCGTGAACAGCCATGCGTCCTTGGCAAGCTCGTCCATGTTCGGTGACGTCCTCTTTGGGTAACCGTACGCGCGGAGATGGTCGGGGCGAAGTGAGTCGACGACGAGCATGAGGACGTTAAAACGCTTCTTTTGCGAGTCGAGGAGCCCGCCGTAGTACGGCGCCAGCTCAGGCAGGGCCCGCGCCACCGTCGCATCCCGACCGTCGCAATTGTCGTCGATGCCGTTGTTTGGGATCTCGGAGTTCATCGGCGACCGGCTCGCGTCAAAGGCTGCACAGTCGTTCCCGCCAAAGAGCGAAGAGACGCCATCGCCGTCGGCATCCGTGAGACGCTGCAGCTCAACAGCCACCGATGGCATCACCCGGCCGGCATCCATCGCCGCACCGGCGCCGGGCCAGAGCTCGAAGAGTGCTAAGCTGGCAACGGCTGAGGCGACCAGCAATCCAGCCAACGATCGAATCGCGCGAGCGCTGCTTCGGCTTCCCGGCGCGAGCCACTTCTCACTGATCGTTTGGACGAGTTGCCAAAGGAGGCCCTCAGCGACGAAAAACAAAGTCAGCGCGAACGGGGCCGCGAGGATGCCCAGTTGCACCCCGAACACGTTGAACATAGGTGCCAAGAGTAGCGCCGCCGGCAGCGCGACGAACAGGACGTACCGGAGCAATCGGGAGCGCGGGCGTGGCAACCCCCAAGAGCGGTCGATTTTCTCACAGGCGCTTGCGAACGTCGGGCGAACTATCGTCGACAGGATGAGAGCCATGACGACGGTGCCCGCCACACCCAAGATCACGACCGTGTCACGGAGAGCAACCTCCTTGATGCGCTCCGATCGTCGAATCAGCCAGACAAACCCGAACACCAGCGGTGTCCCCACGGCGACCGCCGACGCGATCCCGGCATGGAAGGCAACGACCGGAGTCCGGTCTGCATTCGCGTCCGTATTCAACGCGGCATGCCATCGCGCCTGCCAGCGGTGCCTCTCCGCAATCGGTTGGATGAAGATGACCAGCGTTGCCTGAACCAAGCCCACGATTGCGCCGGCGATAGCGAGGGTTCCTGCGCTCAGCGCAGCCGCGAACAGTGGATTGTGGCCTGTGCCGCGCGCGCTCCATGCGCCGTCGAACGCTCCTAGGAGGAGCGCCGTCGTCGCGGCCAGCATGACATGCCAAACAACGGTCGCCTGGCGGTTGAATCCAGTGGTGGACATACCGTGTTAGGGTCTTTCGGGGGTCACGGCAGGAGGTTCCGCTGGCGTTGACTTACCATTGGCCGGCGGGAGGTTCAGCGTGTCGGCCACGACGTATAGCGGGCGGCGTTTCACCTCTTCGTAGATTCGGCCGATGTATTCGCCGAGGATTCCCGTCATGATGAGCTGAGCCGATGCGGCCAATGCCACCGCGATCATGATCGTGGCCCAACCTGGGACCGTCTCGCCAGCGATCGATGAGTAGACGGCCCAGCCAGAGGTGATGATCGCAACCAGCCCTGAAAGCAGGCCGAGCCAAGTCGCAATTCGAAGGGGAACGATTGAAAACGAGGTGATGCCGTCAATCGCGAATCGGATCATCTTTCGAAGCGGGTATTTCGTTTCGCCGGCGAATCGTTCGGGTCGCTCGTACTGCACGGCCGTCTGCTTGAAACCGACCCACGACACCATGGCCCGCACGAAGCGATGCTGCTCGCGCAAGGCTCGCATCGACAGAACGACGCTGCGACTCATCAGTCGAAAATCCCCCGTATCGAGCGGCAGCTCGATCGGGAGCATCATGCGGAACAGCCGGTAGAAGGCGGCGGCGGTCGCTCGTTTGAAGATGCTCTCGCCATGGCGAATGGACCGTTGGCCGTACACGACGTCGTAGCCCTCGCGCCACTTCTGAATCATTTCGGCGACCACCTCGGGCGGATCCTGCAGGTCGGCATCCATGATCACGACCGCATCGCCTTCCGCTCGGTCCATGCCCGCGGTGATCGCGGCTTGGTGCCCGAAGTTTCGCGAAAACGAAATGACCTTGTAGCGCGGCTCTGCCGCAGCAAGCTCCTTCAATGCCATGGCGGTGCGATCTCGCGAGCCGTCGTCGACGAATACCACCTCCCAAGTCTCTTCCAACCCATGCAAGAAGCCCTTGAGCCGGCGGTCGAGCTCCGCGATGATTTCTTCCTCGTTGTAAACGGGAATGATGAGTGAAAGCGAAGGACGTTGCATGAGTCGCTCCGAGCCTACCAAGCGGCAGCGGGCCTTGTACAACGACGTCGTGTATAGTTCAACCTTCGGAGCCTCGGTGGAGTTTGAGGACTACAAACAAAGCTATGTTGCGGAAGTCGAACAATCGATCGACTTCGCCGGGCAGAGTCACGATTTCTTCATCCGCGTCAAGGCAGATGAGCTCGTCGCTTCCTGCGACAGGCAGCTCGGCTCGCTGAAGGAGCGCAGTGTGCTCGACGTTGGATGCGGCGTTGGGCTCATGTCGCGCTACGTCGGGGAGCACTTCGGCCAGCTTCACGGTATCGACATCGCCCCTGGAGTGGTCGACCGAGCGTCCGCGCAAGTTCCGCAGGGGAAGTTTGAGCTCTACGACGGTAAGCAGATACCGTTCGATGACGAGACCTTTGACGTTGCCTTTACCGTCTGCGTTCTACATCACGTGCCACCCACGCAATGGGAATCGCTGGTCGCCGAAATGGCCCGCGTCCTCAAGCCGGGCGGGCTGCTCTACATTTTCGAGCACAATCCATACAACCCTCTTACGAGGCGCGCGGTCAACCACTGCCCTTTTGACGCCGACGCGACGCTGCTCACGCGCAGCAGGTCGAACGCCCTGTTGCGAAGCGCTGGGCTCGACGCCGCCGAAGAGCGCTACGTCCTTTTCTTTCCATGGGACGGCTCGGGCTTTCGAACGATCGAATCGGGCCTGCGCTGGCTGCCGCTCGGCGCGCAGTACTTCGTCTCGGGGCGCCGCGTCCGTTAGCCGTCGACCGCGTCAATGAACCAGCGGCGCCGGCTCGAAGCGTTCCAGCCTACGGAGTGCGCTCTTTGCAGCATGGACGCCGCACATCCCGTGCACGCCGCCACCCGGTGGCGTCGATGCGGAGCAGATGAACACACGGGGATTCGGCGTCGTGTAGGGATCGAGTCTTGCGACAGGCCTCGCGAAAAGCTGGAACGCGTCGGCAACGCCGCCCGTGATCGCGCCGCCGACGAAGTTCGGGTTGTACCGATGAAAGTCCTGCGTGTTCATGGTGTGACGGCTGAGAATTCGATCTTTGAAGCCGGGAGCGAATCGCTCGACTTGGCGCTCGATCGCTTCGGTCATGTCCACCGTGGAACGGCCGGGAACGTGGCAGTACGCGTACCCGGTGTGCTTCCCTTCGGGCGCTCGACTCGCGTCGAATTGGCTCTGCTGGCAGAGCAGCACGTACGGTCGTTTGGGATGCTTTCCTCGGAACACCGCTGCTTCTCCGGCTGCGATCTCCTCGAGCGAGCCACCGAGGTGCACCGTTGACGCCTCCAAGCAATTGGCGTCGCGCCAGGGGATCGGCCCGTCGAGGGCCCAGTCGAGCTTGAAGACGCCGGGGCCGTACCGATAGCGGCCGAGTCGGCGCCGGTACCCACTCGGAAGGGCGGCCTCGGCGATCGAAGAGAGCTGGTCCGGACTGGTGTCAAACAGGTAGACCCGAGCGGCCGGAAGCTCTGCGAGCGACGTCACATGCACGCCCGTGCGGATCTCGCCGCCGAGCTGCCTCAAGAGACTGGCAAGCGCGCGAGGGATCGCTTGCGAGCCACCGGACGCGATCGGCCAGGGCTCGACGTGGCCTGCGATCGAGAAGATGAGCCCGAGTGCCGCCGTGAACATGTTGTCGAGGGGCAGGATGCTGTGGCCCGCGCAACCTGCGAACAGGGCTTTGGCCCGGGACTGCTGGAACCGCCAATTGGCAAAGGCCGTCGCAGGCCACATGGCCTTGAGCCCAAACCGCACGAAAGGCACAGGGTGGCGAGGCACACCGAGCGGCCCGAGCGCATCGCCGAAGAACCCGTGCGCGTTTTCTAGAAAGGGCGCGATGAGCTCGCGGTAGCTACTTGCGTCGGCGCCAAGCCCCGAAGCGGTCTCTTCGAGCGAGCGCCACATGATGACCGCAGGCTGATCGTCAAGCGGATGGGCGACCGAGGCCGGTGGCGAAACCCAGCGAAGGCCGTGGTCTTCGAGCGGAAGAGACCGAAAGAAGGGCGAAAGGATCCCGGTGGTATGCACCGCCGAGCAAACGTCGTGGTGAAACCCGGGCAAGGTCAGCTCAGCGGTACGCGTACCCCCGCCGATCTCATCCGAGGCCTCGAGCACCAAGACCGACGCGCCAGCCTGCGCCAAGGCCACGGCGGCGCTCAGGCCGTTCGGGCCCGATCCAATCACGACCGCATCGCAGGTCTCTCGGTGCTCGCTCACCGCCTCGCTGTTCTACTCGAAGGCGGTCGTGTTCGTCATCCGAATCTCGAAGGCCTCGTCGACGTCGATTTTCTCGCTGCCTTCCGGCGCAGTCACCGAGAGCTTGTCCGTGGCGGTGCCCGACGCAGCGGCATCGGACTCCAAGGCATTCAAATTGAGAATGATTTCGCCGTTCGCGTTCGCCGACATCTGTTCGACCGAGATCGCAATGCCTTCGTCCGGGAAGTCGACACTCTGCGGCAGCGCGTTCTGCGTCACCACGACGTTCAGCTTGATTTCGTCACCCACGCGCTCGACCAGCGTGTACGTGTCGACCTGCTGGACTTTGAAGCCGTACAGCTGGAGCTCCTTTCGCGCCTCCCAGCGCGCCCCGAGGCCAACGGCCTCGGCCGGCAAAACGACGCGGGACAACGTGGTGCGCGCGTTGACGATCATCATCAAGAGACGCAGCGGAATGTCGGGGCTCTTGGCCCGGTCGTTGAGCTCCGTCGCCAAAGAAACGCCGCGGTCGTTCATCTCGACCGTGCCACCGACGTCGTCAAGGATGGCCGCGCTCTGCTGCAGCTCCTTGGCGACCTTCGGATCGAGGCCTTGTGGAATGGCCGCCTCGGCCTTCGCGATTTTGACTTCGAACTTCACCCCTCGCTCGGTCGCCATGGCAGGCCCCGAAACGATGTGAAGCCGAACGCCAGGCACGACCGTGAGCGAAGCGGATTCGGAGGTCTTTGCCAGGGTCGCGATCGTGAAGTCCATATTGGACTTGGTCGTGGTCCCTTCCGCAATCTTGTAACGAAGAAGCGCCTGCGGTTCGGCGCCCGCGTCGAGAAGAAGCACCGGATCGGTATTCGCATCCGCGGCTGTCGCCGAAGAACCGTCCTTCTTACAGCTGCTCAGCGCGAGCAACAGGGACATGCACATCAAACCACGTACGAGCATTTTCTTCATCGGATCTCCTCCCGGCCGCCATCCGCTGCCGGCTCGACCGCGCCTTTAGTCCCGGAGATTGTCCGGTGCAACCGCACCAGGCTGAGCCGCGAGCTCTCGCCGCCGCGCGTATCTGCGAGCCCACGCGCGTGCAATGACGAACGGGATGATGACCAGCACGTGCCGAATCCGTATTCCGCTCTGCTCCGCCCCGTAGACGGGACGCACCGGAATTTCCCGCACGCGCAGACCGCAAAGCGTCAACGCGCTTAGCAAATCGTTCGGATAGCCGTAGCCCTTCCACAGCCGATCCCAATCGAGCGCTTGTTGCGCACGTCGATTCATCGCCGCGTAACCGCACTGCGAGTCTTGGACCTCGACGCCAAGGGCGTATCTCGTCAGCAGAGAAAAGATATGGTTGCCGAGCCACCGGTGCCACGGCATCGCTTCTCTTGCCGCCGGCCAGCCGAGGCGATTGCCGTGCGTGTAATCGGCCTCGCCCGCGATTAGAGGCGCCAGCAATGAGGGCAGGTCCACCGGGTCCATTTGACCGTCTGCGGCCATCACGGCGGTGAGGTCTGCGCCGAGCGAGAGCGCGCGCCTGCAACCCGTGGCGATCGCAGCGCCCACACCCCGATTGCTCGGATGCTCGACCAGGTCGATACCCCGCCGGAACGACCGTACGATCTTGGCAGTGGGGTCGAGGCTAGCATCGTCGACCACGATGATGTGATCCACGAAGCTCGGAATGCCCTCGAGCGCTCCCGCGATCAGCTTCGCTTCATTGTACGCCGGCATCACCACGGCGATTCGCTTGCCGGCAAGCATCGTCTTCTACTCGAAAGCTATGGGGTCGAACATGGAGCGACTGGCTATCGCCTACTGGCGCGGAGGTCAAGCGCTTGCGGTGCGCCGATGCACCGCGTAACACCTCTGCGAATGGCTGAAGTCCTCTTCGTATCCAAGCCGGTCGCCCCCCCTTGGAACGACAGCAGCAAGAATCTCGTCCGTGACATCGCAGGGCATCTTCGGCGCCATTCTCCTGTCCTGATGGGGCGCCGCGGCCAAACGAACCCCCTGGACCGGGGGCGGATCGAGGCGGTGTACCGCGCCGCCTCCGCCGGTGGCTTTGCGCCGAGCGCCAGAGAGAACCTGGGGGTTTTGCGTCATCTGCTGTTGGGTGGCTCGACCGATCTTTGGCACTTCTTTTTCGCACCCAACCCCAGGAGCTCGGCCGCCGGCCGTCTGGCCACGGCGATTCGCAACGTACCGAGCGTCCACACCGTCTGCAGCGTACCGGCCGAAGGGGTCAACGTGAGGAAGCTGCTCTTTGCGGACGCCACGGTCGCACTATCGCGGTCCGCGCACGATCGATTCGTTGGAGAGGGGGTCAGCGAGCGTGCCCTCCGCGTCATTCCGCCGTCCGTCCCGCCTCTCGCAGAGCCGAGTTCGTCCGAGCGGGCCGAGCTCCGCAGGACGCACGGACTTCCCGAAGCTGCGACCATTTGGATCTACCCCGGCGACTTGGAGTTCGGCGGCGGCGCCGAGATCGCACTGGAAGGCTTCGCGGCGTCGAACCGATCCGACTCGATGCTGCTGATGGCCTGCCGCCGGAAGACGCCGCGAGCGGACGACGCGCTTTCCAGACTTCACGCCAAAGCAAAGCAATGGGGTATCGATGCGCAGGTCGCCTGGCTCGGTGAAACCCAGCACATCCACGAGCTCCTCGCGCTCAGCGACTTCGTGGTCATGGTCAACCCGGCGGCCTACGCCAAGATGGACTACCCGCTGGTGGCGCTCGAGTCGATGTGCCTCGCGCGCCCCGTGTTGGTCGCGAAAGGAACTCCTTCCGCCGAGCTTGCAGAGGGTGGCGGGGCGGTCACCGTCGAGACGAACGGCGACGCCTTGGCCGAGGCAATCGAGCGTCTCAGCGGCGACGAGGCCTCAATCCACGAAGTCGGACAGAAGGCGCGCGCTCTGGCGACGTCGAAGTTCTCACCGGAAGCAGTCGCGGAGGCATACGAAGTGCTCTATGAGGAAATCCATGGGTGAACGATCGGAACAACGGGCGCGGCAGTACTACGACGACTTCAGTCACTCGTACGAACACGAGCGGGGCCACGGCTACCATCAAATGATCGACGACCTCGAGTTTCAGGTCACGGCCCCCTACGCCCGGGGCGCTCGCGTGCTCGAGCTCGGCTGCGGAACCGGTTTGATCCTCGCCCGAGTTGCAGAAATCGCACAGAAAGCGGTTGGGATCGACCTGTCGGAAGGAATGGCGCAACACGCAACAGAACGCGGCCTCGACGTGCACATCGGAAGCGTCTGCGACCTCCCGTTCGACGATGACGAGTTCGACCTCACCTACAGCTTCAAAGTCCTCGCACACGTCCCCGACATCGGCGCCGCCCTTCGGGAGGCGGCGCGTGTCACCCGGCCGGGCGGGCATCTGCTGCTCGAGTTTTACAATCCGTGGAGCCTTCGCTATCTCGCAAAAAAGGTCGCAGGCCCACAGCCCATCGGTGACGACCGAACCGAGGCGGACATCCCCACCCGCTGGGACTCACCCCGGTCCATTCAGAAGCTGCTGCCGCCGAACGTCGAGCTCGTCGACTACTACGGCGTTCGCGTGCTCACGCCGGTTGCCAGCGCGCACCGCATCCCATGGGTCGGTCCGGCCCTGAGCCGGGTCGAGCACCTCGCCGCGCGCTCACCGCTTCGATACTTCGGTGGCTTCCTGGTCGCCGTCTTGCGCAAGGGCTAACGACAGCCCTAGACGCCGAAGCGCTCGTTGTACGCTTTGAGCGTCTCGCGCACCTGCTCGTCGGTCAGCCCGAAGTCCTCGATGGCGTATTCGTGCTCGCCTTCCTGTGAGGTCGGCTTTTCGGCGATGCGCTCCTCGAGGAGCCCGGCGATTTCCTCGTTGAACTCCAAGTCGAAGTGCGCGTAGATGTCCTTGAGCACGGTCATCGGATTCGCCATCAGATCGCGGAGTCGGACGTCGTAGAGCTGGGACTCGGGAATCTTCTTGCGTGACTCCATCGCGCGTTCCAAACCGATCCGCGTGTAGTCGAGCCAGAACTCGCCTAGCTCCTTGACGTCGAGGCTACGTTTCAATTTCGAGGCCATCTTGGCTGACAAGCTGCAGTGCGAGGCAAGCGCTTTGGTGATGTCTCGATGCGTGAAGATCACCTGGGCGTCCGGATAGACCGCCATCAAGGCATCCATGTTCCAGATGTGCCAAGGACACTTCAGGACCCAACGATTCGCGGAGCGCTGCGCGTTGAGCATCTTGAGCTGCAGCTTGTGGAACTGGTACGGCTCGACCATGTCCCAGTCGAGCATCGCGCGGGCGTAGCTGTAGGTCCCGAAGCCCACCCAGAACGTCAACACGGCCATGTCGTTCTCGAGGAGGAAGAAGTCCTCTTCATACGAGTCCGCGGTGACGTTGTGGGCGACGCCTTGATCTGGGATCGCCGCCTGATTGAAGCCGAAGGTGAACTTGGCCTGAGCACGCCTCCACGCGACGTCACCAAGCGGGTCTCCCAAGCGGCCGAGTGGATAGGCGAGCTCCCAGGCTTGGGCCACCCGGTTGTTCGGGTCGGCGGCGAGAACATTGTGAAGGAACGTGGTGCCGGTGCGGAAAAAGCCAGTGATGACCACGGGACGCTCGATGTCGACTTCATCGAGCTCGGGATGACGCTTGGCAAAGTCGACGACGCGAAGCCTGTTGCCTAGATGCCAATTGAGAACGTAGCGCGCGCCAAAGAGGCCGGTCGTATTGAGCCCTGCGTCGTTGAGCCCGTCGACGGCCGCATTGAGCCGCGCCCGAAACCCCCCTTCACCCCAATCATCGAGGCCAGTCGTCCGCTGAGCTAGCTTCATGACCCGCTCCGAGTCGATCGGGATCATCTTCTTGCTCAGGCCATCGAGCTTGTTCACGAGCGAAAACGGCAGGCCGGGCTTCAGGTCGTCTGGGGTTTCACTCATCGAGGTTCTAGTAGAACGGAGACCGGCGAAGTGTCAAAGAGCACCGTGGCCTCGATCCCCAGCGGTCGAGATCCCGGCCTCAACGGTCGCGAATCGTCGTTGAGCCGTAGCTCCGATCGGAAAATCTGTGGCATGTTCGGCGGCGATGGGGTTTGTGCTCTTCAGCATCGGCAACGCGCTTGCGATCACGGGACTGGTCTTGGCAGCGCTGGGCTACGCACAAGGGAGCGCTGGGGCATGGATCATCTCGCTCGTGGCCGTCGGCGAGCTCACGACTCTCGGAAGCGTTCTCGCCTTGGGAAACGACGGGTACCAAGTGCTGCAGGCACGTAGCTCCGCGATCTTGCGGCGGAAGAAAGCTACGGAGCCCGAGTCGATCTCTGGGCAACGCCACCTGCTTGGAATGGCGCTTCTGATCGCGCACCTCGGCACCTATTTCTTCGTATGGACGACGGCTATACTCGCCTACAGTACCGCGAGCGCACAGCACCCCTTCCCTTCGGTATTCGGCCTGACATTCGACGCACAGTCGCCGGCGCTGGTCTGGGGAGTGATCGCCGCCGAGCTCCTGTTCGTGCTCGCGATTTTGGTCCTGGGGCGGGCCTGGTGGGGGCGCTTCAAGCGGCTCTTTGGGTACGAGGCCTCCAGCTCCGCGCCGGAACCCGAGGTTCCGAAGCCACCTCCGACGCTTCGCTATCGACTCGGCCTCGGCGTATTCATCTTCGGCAACCTGCTTGCCGTGACCGGCATGCTTCTGCCCGCGTTTGGTTTCGCGAGCGGCCGCATGGTCGGCGTCATCGCCGTGATTCTGGCGGCCGGCGAGATCATCAGCTGGAGCAGCATCGTCCTGCTCGGCAAAGAGGGTTTCAAGGAGCTCAAGACGCGCCTGTTCGCCGTGCTAAAGCGAACCCCGTCGGGCAAGCCGGTCTCGCTCCGACGGCACCGTGTTGGGGTTTCGCTGCTTGCCATGCACGTCGCGGCGCAGTTCCTGGCCCTGGTGTTTCCGATCGCCGCTCACTTCGGGACGACCGCGGACGGAACCTTCCCGACCGTGCTCGGCCTGAGCCGCCCCGAACAGCTGAGGTGGTTCGTGGGACTGCTGGTCGCTGCCGAGGCTCTCTTCTTCGCCGGCGTCTACATCCTAGGTGCGGATTGGTGGGGACGATTCCGCGCGCTATTCAGAAGCTGACGTTGGCGCCAAGGTTGATGGCGATCTCATTGATCTTGCCGTTGGCGCTGGTCGCCGTGATCGACGACGGGTCATACTGAGCGGGAAACAGGACGCCCAAGGCTTGCCCGCGACCGTGCGAGTAGCGAAAACCGATCGCGATCGCAAAGCCGCCCTTACCCTCGTCGGCATCCGGCCGGCCGGGATGGACCTCCCG
>Ga0316201_10003871_pt1 | contig 11156 bp, 9 predicted proteins | sample CS6wburrow_MG_FD_204516 | JGI IMG/M metagenome (GOLD analysis project Ga0316201, IMG submission 204516) | Coastal sediment microbial communities from Delaware Bay, Delaware, United States - CS-6 worm burrow | ecosystem: Environmental > Aquatic > Marine > Coastal > Sediment | place: USA: Delaware... | reverse complement strand
CTTCTGCGACGTTTCTCATTGGCCGTAGGCGCAACGGTCCTGACCATGCTCACCGCCGCTCCAGCCGGAGCCAGCGGGTCTTGGCTCGAACCGAACTGGGTTCGGGTCGAAGCTGGTGACCGCATTTCCCTGTCCGGCGACGTTTCCCCCGGGCAACTGGGATGGGTCGAAGACGGGCCCTACTTCGCCTACCTGAGCGGGGCGACCTACGGCATCACCATCGATGAGGGTATCGGCGGTAATCAGACCGACGTACCACTTGGTGAGCTTTCCATCGATACCACCGCGGGCGGGGCTCGGGTCGCCGTGACATTCAGCCTCCCGGACGACGCCCCTCCCGGTGAGTACTGGGTCAACTTCTGCAACGATCCCTGCCAAAAGGGCTTCGGGGACCTCATCGGCTCGATCTTGTATGTCGGAATGGATCCGCCGAAAGATGTGGTGAGGGTCGAACCGGTCCACAAAACTGTTACTACGACAACGTCCTCGGCAGTTGCGGTGGTGCTCGAGCCGCCCGTTCTCGAAAAAGAGCCCAGCCGGACTACCTACCTCGCCCTCGCTCCCCATCCCCTGCGCCCAACCGGACTCAACGCCACCTGGGTAGCGATCTCGGCGGGCATCGGTGCGCTAGTCCTCGGATTCTCCATCGCCCTACGACAGAGGGCGGAGCACAACTAGGGGCACCCGCCGCCAAGGTCTCCGTATTGGGTTGGGGCCAACCGGCCACTCCCTGCCATCATGGGAAGGTGTGTGCCCTCCTGAGACCGTTCACCGGATATATTCCGACGGCTGAATTCGCCAACCGGGTCGTTGGACCGCCGTCGTTGACGCTATCGCCCGAGCAAAGGGAGCAAGCTCGCACGGATCCCCTTAGCTTCCGCTTTGCAGCCGGGCGTGCTGCAGCCAGCTCGCGTGAAGACGCAGTCGCGTGGCTAATCGATCGCCGGGCGGACGGTGCGCTCCAATCGGTTGAGCAAGCGGTGCTTCTATACCGACAAACCCAAGACGATCTAGTGGCGACCGGCATCGTTGCCGATGCTTCCATCGCTGCCTACGAGTCGAAGCGCGTGAAACGGCATGAGCGGACATTCGCCAAGACGTTGCACAAGATGGCCGACTACATGAGCTCCACACGTGTCTACGGCAACCCGATCTCACTGACCCATCGCCCGGATCCACAAATCAGCACGCTGACCAGCGCAATCACCGCGCAACCCGCCTACATCAGCTTCAAGACCGTCGATGACGTAACTCACGAAATGTGGCTGGTCGAGGGCTCTCAGGCGGAGGATCTGTGCAGCCGCTTCACCACCGACTTGTACATCACAGACGGGCACCATCGTCTTGCCGCAGCAGCCGCGGTCTCTGCGGAGGAGGGCCGGACCGACGCCTACCTGCCGGCCGGCGTGTTCTCTTCCGAGCAGCTACGGCTGCGCGTGTTCGCCCGCTGCATCGTCGATCCTCAACTCGACATAGCAGCAGCGATCGATCGGATTAGTTCCCAGCATCAACTCGACGAAGTAGGTGACAACGAGGTCCGGCCGCGAGCATCAGGCGAGTTTGGGGTCAAGCTCGGCGACCGCTACTTCCGAATGCAGCTCGATGTTCGCCAAGCGGAGACGAGTCCACCCGACTCGCTCGACGTCAAGATGTTGCAGGACCACGTGCTCGGGCCCGTGTTCGGCATCACCAAGCCCCGCAACGACAAGCGGCTCGGGTTCGTCGCCGACCTCAGGGGACAAAGCCCGACGGCGATCGAGGCCGATGCCTGGTTCCTGCCATTCCCGGTGCAGGTGAGCGATGTCATGGCCGTCGCAGACTCCGGCAAAGTGATGCCGGCCAAATCCACCTGGTTTGCACCCAAGGTCCCCAGCGGACTGGCAATTCGAACGCTTGACTGACGCTCCGCCGGATTCTTGAAACTGTTGGGCTCGTGCCGGGTCCAAGTAGAGAACAAGCAACAACTGGAATAGGGAATACCCCTGGAGCGGTTGAAGCAAAGGCAACAGCCATTATCCTCACGCTTTCGCCCAGAGCGCGTGGGCGAACCCCCAGTAGGGCGAACCCTGAGAAGTAGGGCGAACCCTACGAAGTAGGGCGAACCCTGAGAAGTAGGGCGACCACTTCGGTGGCGCCAAGCAAAGGAGCAACCATGCGTCGCCGCATGATGAAGTCAAAGATCCATCGGGCCACCGTCACCGACGCCGACCTGAACTACGTCGGATCAATCACCCTCGACGTCGACCTAATGAAACTTGCGGATATCCGCGAGATGGAGCAAGTACACGTTCTCGACATAGACAACGGCAATCGTCTGGTCACCTATGCGATCGCCGGCGGACCCGGAGATGTGTGCCTCAACGGCGCCGCCGCCCGGCTGGTACAGCCTGGTGACCGGGTCATCGTTATCAGCTACGCCGACTACGACGAGGCGGAGCTGGAGGCCTACTCCCCGCAAGTCGTCCACGTCGACACCGGCAACCGTCCCGTCCCCGAGGACGTGGCCCAGCAGTTGATGAACGCCGAACCCGGACCCATCCTCTACGAGGAATTCACCTCAGACTGACCGAACCAACGAAGTCGGCTGCAATCGCCAGGGCCCGCATGGTTTCCGGATGATTCGGAAGCAATGCGGGCCACACGTGATACATGTCGGGTGCAATGTGAAGTCGTGCGTTGCCACCGGTCGCATTCGCCGCATCGACCAGACGGATCGAGTCGTCGCGGATCATCTCGCGACCCCCGGCGAACACCAACAACGGAGGAATCCCCGCGTAGTCCCCGTACATTGGCGAGGCATACGGATCCTTGGGGTCATGATCATCCAGATACCAGGTATTGGGCTCGGGGTGACCATAAGGCAAGTAGTCGGTACCCCGGTTCTCGGCGATCGACGCACCGGTGTGTTCGAGGTCGGTATACGGGGAAAACAGGACAGCCCCTGCCGGTAGTGGCCCGGCTTCGTCTCGCAGCCGCAGCAACAAGGCTGCGGCCAGCCCTCCTCCGGCCGAGTCTCCGGCTACTACAAGTCGCTGCGGATCGGCACCTCGTGACAGCAACTCCCGATAGAAGTCCATCGCGTCGTCCAAGGCTGCCGGAAACCGGTGCTGCGGAGCCAGCCGGTAGTTGGGGGCGAAAGCCTGCGCCTGCAGCGCCCAGCTCAGGTTGGAGATCCAGCGCCGATGGGTGGCGGCGCTGCCGGCAAGATACGCACCGCCATGGAGATACAACATGGTCACGTCGGGATCGGTGGCAAGGCCGGTAGCCACCGGTAAGTGGTGCTCGGCGCTCATGCTCGCTACCTCGATCTTCTCGTATCGCATGACACCACGAAGCCGCCGCAGTAACGGTGGGTCAACTCGCTGCTCCAGCAGACTTCTCGCCTCTGGGTCGGCATCAGCGCGAGCAGCATCCAGGAACGACTTGAACAGAATCAGGCGCAGCTCAACCGTCCAGCTCCAAGTCGGGACCAGCGGGCCGTGCCGCACGCGATGCCACACCCCGCGCACCACGGCCCACAGCACGGCCAAGCCGATCCGCAGTCCCACCAGCATCGTCCTCATTGCGTCACGATACGCCTCTCAGCGGATACGTACGCGACAGAACCACTTTTGGCTAGAAACGCCGGCTGCTAGACATCGAGACCCGCGCCCGCGGCGTCGACGTCTCCAGTGCTGCCGTCGCCACCGAAGAAGCCGTGCCCATGGCCACGGGGGCCACGGAAGCGATCAAACTCAAACTCCCCGAAGTCAAAGCCGTCGAAATCGAATTCTCCAAAGTCAAAGCTGTCGAAATCGAAGCCCTCGAGACTGAAGTCCTCAAAGCCAAAAGGGAAGCCGGCGCCGGGGTCGAAACCCTCGAGCATCTTCTTGATCGAATCTGCTCGCTCCTCGCTAATCGTCCCGTCCTCAACCAGTCTGTCTATCTCTGCCATAGCTTCGTCGCGAGCATCGGCGAGCAACTGATCAAGATCTATGTCCAGGTCGGTGAACGCCTCATCGAGGTTCATCCCGGACTCGAGCCGTTCCATCAATCCGTCCAGATCGAGATCGAGGTCCTCGGGGAAGCCATCGAACCGGTCACCGAACAAGTTGAATGGCCGGCCCTCGAACTCAAATCCCTTGGGGCCAAATGGGAACCCTTCCGGCAGGTCGAATTCCGGACATTCGCCGTCTGCCTCGGCCCCGTCCGGGCCTACCCGGAGTCGGAAGCAGTCGCCATCGATCCTGAAATCGCGTTCTCCAAAACCAAACGCATGCCCGCGCAGGGGCAGCTCGTCCGGCAGCTCGAAACCGGCGATCCTCTCCTTGAGCGCCGCGGCATCTTCTTCCGCTATCAGATCGGCCGCCACGGCCTCATCAACTGCAACCAGCACCCGGTCTCGGATCTGGTCGACCAACGGTTCGATGTCGGCGAGAAGGTCGGCGGTGATCTCGTCGAGAGCGTTGGCCTCCGGCCCGGACTCATCCGAGGACTGGCGGGCGGCATCTTCAACGATGTCAAAGAGTCGCTCCAGCGACGATCCACCTGGCTCGTTGCCTTCCTGGGCGAACGCCAACGAAGCTCCGACCAGTAATCCTGCAAGAAGTACTGCGCCACCCATCGCTGCGGCGATACCTGTGCGAAGACTCTTCATGTTCATTCAGTCAATCCTTCCGGCGGACCATCGACTGCAGTCTCCCTCATCGTATTAAGTCCAGATCGTGACCGGCCTAAGAATCGCGTGAGAATCCGGTGTCGAAAGCCACGCTGAATCAGCCCCGCCCGCTGCCGACAGGGGCGGAGTGAACGAGAACAACAAGACTCGCTCCTTCTTCAGGTCGGACAGACCGCCGGTTGAGCTGCCGGACATCAATCGAATATACCGGCGCAATCGGGTTGGGGTGAGTCTGGGAATTATCGTCTCGGGCGCACTGCTGCGCGGCCAGTTTGAGAATCCGTCCCTGGTGGTTGGCGGCATCGTGCTGCTCAGTTCTCTGATCCTGGTCCACGCGCTGGTTCGCAAACGCGCCGAGCTACTGGAGATGGTGGTCCTAGACACGAGCCTCTATCTCGGTATGGCGATCCTGATCGACATGCCCGAGGTGGCATTGTTCGTCGCGCTCGCCCAGTCGTTCATCGCTTTCTTCTTCCTCCCCGCACGCAGTGCCGTAGCGAGCCTCACGATGCTCACGTTGGGTGGGTTCGGGGCAGCCGCGATCACCCTCGTCTGGCAACTGCAAAGCAGAACCGCGACACAGAGTGTCTTGATAATCGGGGTGGTGACGGTCTTGACGCTGGTTCCCCTGTCGTGGGTGCTCCTATGCGCCGGCGCTGAGATGCATCGCCACCGAGACAAGGAAGAGAAGCTAGCTCGCGAGAAGGACGATCTTCTTGTGGACAAGGACCGCTTCGTGGCCAGCGTCAGCCACGAACTGCGGACCCCCCTCACCACAGTGGTTGGGCTGGCTCACACCCTGACCGAGGACAGCGCTTCGCTCACCGACGAAGAGCGGACCGAGTTCCTAGAGACGCTCGTCGAACAGAGCGAGGAAGTCGCTGCAATCGTCGAAGACTTGCTCGTAGCGGCTCGCGCAGAGACCGGGCATCTTTCGTTGGTGCTCGAGGAGGTCGATCTTGCCGAGCAACTGTCTGCGGTGATCGAGCCGGGTATCAAGGTCATCAACTCCGCGCCACCGCAACTCTTGGTCACCGCAGACCCCATCCGGGTTCGGCAGGTGCTACGCAACCTCATCAGCAACTCACACAGATACGGCGGTCCCAATCGCCGGGTTCGTCTCAGCACGCAAGGCATCAATGGGATCGTTTCGATCGAGGATGACGGATCACCGATTGATCCGGATCGGTCGGACCTCATCTTCGCCGCATACGGACGTGCCCACGATCGCCCGGGCAGAACCGACAGCGTCGGGCTCGGCCTGACAGTAAGTCGACAGCTCGCCCGTCTCATGGGAGGCGACGTTATCTACGACCACCACGACGGCTGGACCTCGTTTTCGCTCGTGCTGCCAACCGCCTTCGCAACTACAACCAGAGCGATCTATGACGAGCCCGAAGCAGCCGCGCGGGCCCACCGGGTGGGTGTCGGATGACTCGCAGTACGGCTTACGACGGGACCCCCCTGGCCGACAGGAGGACGGCAAGCCACCAGGAGACCAGATGGCCGTAGCGCCAGCAGAAGTTCGCGATCACTCATGCGATGCTGCAGACGCGCCTTGTGCCCACCGGCAGCGCTGTATTCAAGTTCGCTGGCTCGTCGCGGCAACCCTCTTTGGCGCCATGTTCCCTGTCGTTGGTTGGCTGGTCGCCATGTCCGACCCCGGCGTCGCCGACTTCGCCTCCGCCCATCGATCCCAGCCGGTCCTCTACATCGTTGATCTGGCCCCGCTGGTCCTAGGACTGACCGGCTTCGCCCTCGGCTATTTCCATGCGCGGCTGCTGAAGACCCGCCATCTGATCGAGGAAACCGTGCACACCAGGACAGCCGAACTAGAGCACGCGTTGGAGGATCTCTCTGCGACCCAGGCTGAGAAGGATCGGTTCGTCGCCAGCGTAAGTCATGAACTGCGTACTCCCCTCACCTCCGTGGTCGGACTGGCTCACACCCTTCTCGACTCCAGCGACGACATCTCGCCAACGGACCGCAGTGAGCTGCTCGGGTTGATTGCCAGTGAGAGCGAAGATGTCGCGGCCATCGTCGAGGATCTACTGGTAGCTGCCCGCGTCGAAAGCGGTCAATTATCCGTTGCCGCGAATGACCTCATGCTCGACGAGGAACTGTGTGCCATGGTCGAGGCGTGCAAAGTCGAGGTGGAGCCGCTGCGGATCGAGCCTGTAATGGTCACCGGCGACGCAGTTCGTATTCACCAGATAGTGCGGAACCTGATTACCAACGCACACCGCTACGGAGGCGAATCCATAGCCGTTGCGGTCTACGCAGAAGATGACACGGCGGTGCTTGCGGTTCTAGATGATGGCGATGGTGTCCCCGACGAGAAAGCCGAATGCATCTTTGCCCCGTTTGGCAAGGCCCACGACGACCCCCAAAGAACCGAATCGGTTGGCCTCGGCCTGGCGGTAAGCAGGAATCTGGCCAGGCTGATGAACGGCGATGTCCGATACCGAAAACGAGATGGTTGGACGTCTTTTGAACTCCATCTCCCCTTGGTGACCCAAGAACGCGACGACCGCTCCACAGCGCTGTTGTCTACGACAGAGGAGACGGTTACATATGCCAGTACCGCCTGATGCTGCGACAGATGGATCGGTCTGTCCGGAAATCGAAGAGAAGGCCTGTTCGGACCGCCAACGATGTGTACAGATTCGTTGGCTACTCGCCGGCACGATCTTCGGTGCGCTTTTCCCCACGATTGGATGGCTGGCTGCCACCTCGGTTGCCGGAGTGGAAGGCATCGGAGAGGCCCATAGCTCTCAGCCGGTCCTCTACATCGTCGATCTGGCTCCCGTCGTTCTCGGGTTGACGGGCTACGCCATCGGGCATTTCCACGCACGGCTCATCCGGATCCGCCAATCCATAGAGGCAGCAGTGCGCACCCGGACTGCGGAACTCCAGGAGGCCATGCACGAGTTGTCCGCAACGCAGGCCGAATTGCTCAATGCGCAGAAGCTGGAAGCGATCGGTGGACTCGCCGCTGGGATCGCTCACGAGATCAATACTCCGATCCAATACGTCAGCGACAACACTCGCTTTGTCGAGGAATCCTTCGGTGGCTTGTTGGAAGTTGCCACGGCCGCCTCTCATCTGGCCGATGCGGTGCGTGACGTGAGCGAAGTAGCGGGCCTAGTCGAGGCTTACAACGCCGTTGCCGGCCAGGCCGATGTCGAATTTCTCTCAGAGGAGATCCCCGGAGCGCTCGAGGAGAGTCTGGAGGGGATCGAACAGGTCGCTTCCATCGTCAAGGCGCTCAAGTCATTTGCCCATCCCGGTACAGAGGAGAAGTCCGCAGAAGACCTGAACGAGATCATTACGACTACCTGCGCGGTGGCCCGCAACGAGTGGAAATACGTTGCGAACATGAATCTCGACGGTCTTGATGCCGACCTTCCCAAGGTTCCGGTGATCTCCGGTCCCCTCAAGCAGGTCATTCTGAACATGGTCGTGAACGCGGCCCATGCGATTGAGGAGCAAGCCGGGAGCGGGGAACTAGGCGAGATCTCGATCAGCACTCGAGTTGAGAATGACACCGCGGTCATCGACATGGCGGACACGGGAGCCGGCATACCCGAGAGCATCCGGGACCGCATCCTCGAGCCCTTCTTCACCACCAAGGATGTTGGGAAGGGGTCGGGGCAGGGTCTGGCTATCGCCAAGTCGATTGTCGACAAGCACGGCGGCACCCTGTCCTTCGTCAGCACATTGGGCGAAGGCACAACTTTCTCGATTGCGCTTCCGTTGTCGGCGGAGAACGTACCGGCCCCCGTCTGATCTCCGCCCTCGAGCGAGCCCACCCGGTATCCTCGGATGAGGAGGGTGAACCATGCTCTATGTCGATGGTGAATGGCGCGGATCCCACTCTGGCTCCAGCTTCGAGGTGATCAACCCGGCAACCGGCGAGCCCATCGGTGACGTCGCCGACGGCAACGCCCAGGACACCGCAGAAGCCATCCTGTCTGCTTCAGTCGCTTTCAACGGATGGTCTCGCCTCACCGCATTCCAACGGTCCGAGTATCTCCACCGGGCCCATCAGCTGATGGTCGAACGCAAAGAGGTGCTCGCCAGGCTGATGACCGAGGAGCAGGGCAAGCCGATCAAGGCCGCTCGCAATGAGGTCGAGTACGCCGCTGATTTCTTCCTCTGGTACGCCGAGGAGGCCAAGCGCAACTATGGGGAGATCCTGCCCGCTCCTCGCGCCGATCAACGCTTCCTGGTTCTGCGTCAGCCGGTGGGGGTGGTTGCTGCCATTACGCCCTGGAACTACCCGGTGTCGATGATCACCCGGAAGGTCGCTCCGGCTCTGGCCGCCGGCTGCACCATTGTGGTGAAGCCGGCCGAGCAGACTCCGCTGTGTGCAATGGAAGTGTTCAACGTGATCCACGACGCGGGCATCCCAGCTGGTGTCGCCAACCTGATACCAACCTCCGACCCGCGCTCGATCGGCGAGGAGTTTGTCACGAACCCCGCAGTGGCGAAACTCACCTTCACCGGCTCTACCGAGGTGGGAACGATGCTTGCGTCCCGGGCCGCCGGTGCCATGAAGCGGCTATCTCTCGAGCTGGGAGGTCACGCCCCCTTTATCGTCTTCGACGATGCCGACCCGGAGTACGCGGCCAAAGGCGCTTCTCTCGTCAAGTTTCTCAACACCGGCCAGGCGTGTATCAGCCCCAACCGAATCTATGTACACCACAGCATCGCTGCACGTTTCACCGAGGTGCTCGAAGAGCGGGTGCAGCGGATGAAGGCCGGCAACGGGCTCAGCGAGGGCGTCAGCATTGGTCCGCTGGTGGACTCGCCGTCACTACAGAAGGTCGATCGGCAGGTCAAGGACGCGGTCAGGAAAGGCGCAATCGTGAGGATCGGCGGTCACCGGCTCACCGCGGACGGCTTGGACCGTGGCTTCTTCTACGCGCCCACCGTGTTGACCGGGGTGACCAGAGAAATGGAGATCTACACCAACGAGACGTTTGGGCCCGTCGCCCCCATCATCGAGTTCGATACCGAGGACGAGGTTCTCGCCCTCGCCAACAACACCAACTACGGCCTCGCCGCCTACGTATACACCCAGAACCTCGGTCGCGGCATGCGCATGTTCGAACGCTTGGATTACGGAATTGTCGGCATCAACGACATCAACCCAACTGCGGCAGCCGCCCCCTTTGGGGGAATGAAGCACTCCGGAATCGGGCGTGAGGGAGGCCGGGACGGACTTGACGAATTCCTCGAAACGAAGGTTGGCGGTTTCTCGATCTAGACCGATGGCCTCGCCAGCTGGATCTACCGGTTGCGGCGGGTAACCTCTACTGGTCATGGCATACAAGGAAACCCCGATCGACGATTCGGTCCCGTACGAGCCGCACGTAGGCCAGTCCCGCCAATACTGGCGAGACATCATTCTGGGAATCAACGACGGCCTGGTTTCCACGGTCCTGCTGGTAGCGGTGGTCGTCGGCGGCGGTCTCACTACGAGCCAGGTGCTCCTCACTGCGATCGGTGGTGCCATTGCCGGTGCCATCTCAATGGGAGCCGGCGAGTACCTCGCGACGAAGTCGCAAACGGAAGTGCTCTCCCGCGAGATCCAGCTCGAGCGAGACCACATCCGCGATCACCGCGAGATGGAAGTCAACCAGTTGCGGGACATGTTGGCCGACTTGGACATCAGCGGGTCCGATCTCGATGAGGCGGTGTCGATCTTTGCCAAAGACGACGAACGGCTACTGAACTCGATGAAGGTGCTGGAGTTCGGCATGGTCGACACCGAGGAGCGCTCGCCATACGCGGCAATGGTGGCCTCGGCGATCTTCTTTACCGCCGGCGCGCTGCCGTCGGTGCTCCCCTTTGCGTTTGTGGACTCGGCTCGAACCGGGCTGCTCATCGCTGCGGTTCTCACTGCGATTGGGCTGTTCGCGGTCGGCGCCATCAAGAGCCTCGTCACCAAGACCAATCCGGTCGTCGCTGGTTTCGAGAACCTGACCATTGCCGGGATCGGCGGAGTCCTCGCCTTCTGGATCGGGCTGATATTCGACAAAGCGGTCGGATAGCAGGGCCACCGACCCGTCGGTTTCTGGCTGCTTCGCCCACAGACCCCTCGATGACCGTTACCCTGGGCTAACGATGAAACGTCTTATTGCCCTCGCCATGGTTGCCGCCGCCGTTGCGGCGTTTGTGAAGCGCCCCGTGAAGCAGCCGGAGCCAACCGGCTCCTGGGGACCCGCCGAGCAACAGCGGACACCGCGCTAGCCGTGCGTCTTGCTCTCCACCAGTCTGGGGAAGTGGCAACCCGCGCCGGTCGCGTCTTGCTCGCGGAACGCTCCTTGACCACGCTTGGGCTGATCGACAAGCACCCAACCGAGCCGGACGATCGACTGGAGAAGGTCGAGGTCCTAGCCACCTACGACGCGCTCCTCACTGATGATCCCTCTCCTCACCCCCAAATCGAAGCCGCCCTCACCGCAGGCATCAGCTGCGTGGTCTGGGATGA
>Ga0316201_10003869_pt1 | contig 11157 bp, 12 predicted proteins | sample CS6wburrow_MG_FD_204516 | JGI IMG/M metagenome (GOLD analysis project Ga0316201, IMG submission 204516) | Coastal sediment microbial communities from Delaware Bay, Delaware, United States - CS-6 worm burrow | ecosystem: Environmental > Aquatic > Marine > Coastal > Sediment | place: USA... | reverse complement strand
AGCGTCCGTCATCTGCAAATAACCCTCCGCAATCTTGGAACCTGCACCGGAACGAACCACCTTGGAGGCGGCTGCCGTAGCGGAAGTATCGTCGTTTGTGACGTATTTATTTCCGCTGGCAGGAGTGCCGGAAGTCCCGGCCAACGCCGCCTTCTCGTCGGCGCTCGGAAGCTGGGACTTATAAATCGACGTGGCGAGGTTCTTCGGGTTAACCGTGAGAGGTCCGACCCCTCCGGTCTCCGTCCCGGCGTCTATCTCGGCCTGCGTCGCCAGCTCGACGATACCCTTGATGCTCTCGGTGGCGTCAGGTGAGCCGGAGATGGCGATGGAGTTAACGTAGTCGACGTTGGCCGCCTTGGTGGTCTCGCCGGAGGTCGGGGTCGCCAGCCCGTCGATGGACTGCACGCCCGTCCAGTCGGGGGAGTCGAAAGCCTCGTCCCCGTTCAGGCGGTTGATTACCCGTATCAGCTGGACGTTGCTCATCTTGACCGTCGCCCCGCGATCGTGCTCGAAGCGGTTGCCCGCCACCAGCGTCTTGCCGTCCACTCGGGAGCAGCCGCGGGTGGTCACGGTTCCCGCCGCCCCGCTCATCGAGGCGATGACGTGCTCCTCCTTGCTCGTCCCCTCGTCGAAGACGAACTGGTAGGTGCCGGAAAGCGACGACCCGTCGTCGTCAGTCGAGTCGTTCAGCGTGAAGCTGGAGGCCGTGGAGCTCATCTTCACCGCCAGCGACGACTGGAAGTTGGCGTTTGCCTTTGGTATTGCCATAAAGTTAGGTGGTTCTAAATCTGTTTAGGTTCTTCTGGCCGTGGTCCCGTATGTCGTAGAACTCGACCTCGGACACGCTGGCGTATCCCACGCCGGTGGCCCTGAAGCGGAGCTTGGCCCTGTCGTACTTGCCCGACCGGACGCGGAACTCCCGGGTGTACCGTCCGCCCTGCGCCCCGGTTCCGCCCCCGCCGACCTCGACCGAACCGACCATCTCCGCGCCGACCGTCCCCGTCGGGGTGTAGTCCACGTAGGAGCCGGAGCCGTCTATCGTGCCGAGCGACTGCCAGCCGCCGTTGTCGTAGGAGATGTCCACCTCGATGTCCTGGCTGGGGCCTATCTCGCCGATTACCGTCAGCCGCTTGAACTTCTTGAGCCGGTCGACCGAGTGCTGGCTGAGCTTACCCACCCAGTAGTTCTCGACGTTCGAGCCGTTGGCGGTAAAGCCGGTGAACAGCTGGGTGACGTTGTCCGTGGACGAGTCGCCGGCCCAGAGGTCGCCGTCCCTGTCGGCCATGACGGAAGCCTGGTAGTTCAGCAGGTCGATTGTCCTGTATTTCTTGTGGTAGGCGAACATGCGGTTGTTCACGCTCGCCCCCGAAGCCTTGCAGGCGTAGAGCAGATAATCGCCCCACTCGTAGGTCACTAGGTCGGAGAAGTCGTAGCCGGACAGCTTCACCTGATAGGCGAACTCCTGCGGCTCGACCTGGTCGTTGCCCTGCGTGAGCGCCAGGAACTTGAACTTCGGGTCAGACGGGTTGGAGGTGTCTATGTAGAAAATGCCGTCGCCAGTAGCCTTGGCCCCCCGCCATGACGGCAGGCCGACCTTCTCGCGGAAGACTTGGTTGGTCGGCGACAGGTCATCGACAGGCATAGAGAACAGCCACGTGTTCAGCTCATGCAGGCAGAAGAACTCGGTGCGGTAGGCCCCGACGCTCAAGAGGTCGCCGCCGGTCGGCTGCGGGAGGAAGAACCCCTCGGTGGCCAGCCTGGTGGCGGAATACGTAAAGTCGGCCAGTCCCTTACTGGTCGAGTCCTCCCAATTGTAGTCGGCGGTCACTGGCGCCACCGTTGCCCCGTTGAAGGTGACGCTGTAGGCGCCGGTGGTGTAGTTAATAGTCCCCGTCCCGTCGCCGGTGAACGTGCCGTCCTTGGCGTCCGTGAGCGTCTTGGTGCCGTCCGTGATGACCACGCCGAAGCAGGTGCGCAGGGTCGAGCCCTTGAAGGCCAGAGTGCCGGAGTAGCTCGGCCCCGGTGCGGAGCCGATGGCCTCGCTGGAGACCTCGGTGTAATTGGTGCCGACCGTCTGCACGTCCTTGTAGGAGCCGAACAGGTAGTTCTTGGCGTTCAGGCGATACCACTGGTGCAGGCGTCCGTTCTGGGACAGCAGGTAACCCTTGCCGTTCTTGGCGGCGTCGTAGTTGTCCTCCACGCCGGTCGGGTTGGCCAGCATCATCTTGAACAGCCCGCTGTTGGGCGAGGAGAGCCACGCCTGATAGCCGGCCAATGAGGTGTAGAACTGGATTGACACGTCCTCGCCGTCCGCGTCGGTGCCGAGAGCGTCGCTCCCGCACTCCACCCAGTCCTCGGTCGTGTTGTCGTAATACTCGATTTTCTTGCCGCGCGTCCGTATCGGGCGGGTCGTGCCGTCCACCAGAATCCCGACCGCCAGGCCGGTTATCTTGCCCGCCCCGTTCTCGGTGCCGATGACGTCGTAGCCGCCGGACAGCTCTATCCGGTCGCCCAGGGTCAGCCAGTTCAGGGAATCGGAAGCGGCCTCCTCCGGTATGGAGAAGTCCTCGAAGCGGGTGTGCAGCCCCTTGTCCCAATTAGTGACCCTGAACTCACGAACGGCCATATCCCACGTTCTTAGGCGTCACGCCTGCCCGCATTACCCTCGGGCGGTTCCTCATCTTGAGCGAGTCGTTCCATGCGTACATCCGGTTCAGCTCGCGTTCGAACTGGGCGCTCCAGCGGTCGTCCCACGCCCTGCCCTTCTCCCCGGCGTCTGCCGAGTAGTAAATCTCCGCCATCTTGTAGACCAGAATCGAGTGGAAGCGGGCGGGAAACGCCCACTCGTCGCTCGCGGTCAGGTCAGCCGATCCGCCGATGTAATAGAGGTACATCGTCTTGGCCTGGTGGTTCTCCCCCGTCAGGTGGACGTTGCCGTTCGCCAGGTCGAGGAAATACCCGAGCGTGTCGTAGCGCTGGGCCGAACGGTCGTCGAGCGGGACCTTGTAGTAGTCGAGGTCGCTGTCGTCCTCGACCATGCGGATGTCCTGAATGAACCTCGTCGGCAACGCGCCGAGGGCTGAGGTGTAGGAGTAGCCCGACGCCACGGAGTAGGTGGTGGACTTCTTGAGCTGCTCCCAGGCGTTCATCGCCTCGACCTCGTCCTTGGCGTCGTTCAGCAGCTGGTACATGTAATCGCTGTCCAGCGAGTCGTCGACGGAGTTCTGGAACTTGGTGATTAGTGCCGATGCAATAGCCATAGTTTTCGGTTAGTTGGCTTATCCCTCCCCCTATAAAGGGGGAGAGGAAGCCGACTAGGAAGCCGGAGTGTAGGCTGGAGCCGTAGCGCCGTCCACGATGTTGTAGAGGGCGACCGGAATCCAGTCGGAGCCGTTCCAAATCAGTTCAGCGGTGTCACCAACGTCAGCGAAGACGATAGTGGCGTCCGTGTTGAACGTCAGGGTAGCATCGCCGCCGTCGACAATCATCTGCACCTTCTTGATTTGACCCTTTACGGTCGAGTCGGCCAGCGTCAGCGCCAGGGCGCCGGAGGTCGAGTCCACTGTCGTGTAGTAGGTCGTCAGATTGACCGCAGTGGCGGTCGAGACGGCCTGCTGGACGGCAAGCGGCATAAACGGGGCGAAAAGGCCGGTGACGGAAGACTGAATGCCAACAGAGGCGGTAACGCCAGCGTTGACGGTCAGCGCGTCGGTCGCGGCGTCGCCGATGGTCGTGGTGCCGCTGGTAGACAGGTTGGTCGTGGTCACGGGGGCGTCGATGTTGCCGTCCGCGTCAATGAGGACGGTAGCGCCCTTGACGAGACGAGCATCCCCGGTGAGGTCGATGTCTCGGTTAAATCGCTTTGCCATAATTGTCTCTTTATCCGCCCGTAGCGGAGAGAGTCCCTACGGGGGCTTAATCGCCCCCGCAGGGCTCTTACCTAAACTAATTCGTTTACTAGGACCAAGACGCGGTGTTCACCTCGACGCTGACCAGCTGGTCGGCACCTTCGGTGAAGGTCTTGAGGCCGTACAGAGCGCGCGGCTTGATGTAGACGCCGTGCTGCTTCGGGATGTCGCTGAACTTGACCTTAATCTGGTCCTGCATGACGAGATCCACGGCGCCCTTGACGCCGAACATCATGTAGGAAGTCTCGGAAGTCCACGCATCGGTCGCGTCGGTGAAGGTTTCACTGACCACGACATGGCCGTAGCCCTTGGCGGCGACGGTCAGGGTGTTGGCGGAGGCGGAGTCCGTGAAGGTCATCCGCTTCAGCTTGGCCTGGTCGGCGGCTGACAGGGCGACGGCGCCGGTGTCGGTGGCCTCAGCGATGGAGGTGCCGGGGGTCGTCAGGAAGGTCGCCAGGTTCAGGCGAGTGGCGTCGGCATCCGAGCAGATGTGCACGTTGCCGGCGGTGGTTCCGAGGGTGGCCTTGAAGGTCAAGGTCACGCCGTTGATGACGATGGTGTCGCCATCGGTCGGGTTGGTGGCCATGCCGAGAACGCCGACCCAGTAGCCGGAGTTGGTGACATAGACGTCGAACCCGAAGTAGGTGCGGACATAGCCGCTCTTGCCCATCTGGTCGCCGTTAACGGTCTCGCGGCCCGAGAGGGACAGCGCGAGCAGCTCGTTCGCGGTCGGGGGAAGGTTGGCGAAGCCGCCCTTGCCGCCCGGCTTCATGTTGCCGGCCTGGACGCGCGGGTCTTCCATCCCGGTCAAGTCCACGTTGGACTCGTGCAACTTGCGGGCTGCGGCGGCGAAGACCTTGAGGATGTTCGTCTCGTCGAGAACGATGGCGGAGCCAGCGGTGCCGCCTACGTCACCGGCGTCGATGCTGTGGGTGGCGTTGGTGACCTGGGCGCAGTACTCGGCGTCAATCTTCTCGTTGATGGCGCGCATGCCGTCCTTGGCGACGCGGCCCTGCAGGTTGTAGTTGGACTGCAGCTCGTCGAAGTCGTCCACGCGGGACAGGATGGCCGGAATCGAGGTGACGCTCAGGGTCTCGGTGCCCATCGTGTAACCCTGCTCGGTCATGTCGCTGCCGCGGGTGTAGTCGTCGGCGTAGAACTTGGCGAACGTCGGGCGAACGACGTTCTGGCCGTCGCTCAAGTTGCTCCGCTCCTCAAAGGACGCCTGGGCGGCCCAGAGAGGGGTGTTATAGCGGGTGACCTGCATCCTCTTCGAGAAGAGTGTAGGAAATAATGTGGTATTAGCCAAATGATTGTTATTAAACCTTTCGGTTGCCCTGATAACGGGCTTTTATTACGTAGTTATCCCTTATAGCGGGATTCCTGGCCCTCTCGCCACTTCACGTACCGCTCATAGGTCTTCGGGTCGCGGTCGGCGAGCTTCATCTCATCGGAGTCCGACAGGATTCTGAACTCAGCCACGTCCGTTCCCTTTCCGCCGGGCGCTTCGGCACCGATCGAGTTCTTGTACTCGAAGTCGGACCTGCGGACGGCGTAGATGTCCTCTATTCGGTAGGTGTTGTAGCCCTTGGTGAAGGCCAGTTCCTCTATCTGCTTGCGTACCTTGGCGATGTGGGCGTCAGTGACTCCGGGGTAGTCAGCCCGAATCATCGGGACGACCTTCTCCTCGAACTCAGACGCGACCTCCTTCTGCTTCAGGAGCTCGTCGTACTTGGAGGTGTCCACCTTGGGCGCCTTCTTCAGGATTGCTCCCGCCAGCTCCCTTGCGGCCTGCGGGTCAAGCCCGTGCTTCTTGGCCACCTCGTCCAGCTCCGGCATGTCGCCGGCGTCGGCGTTGCTGTGACCGGCCTCGAACTCGGCTTTGGCCGCCTCGTACGCCTCCTTGCGTGCCTTCTCGACCGCTCGCTTCTTCTCCTCCTGCGCCTTGGCGACGGGCATGGTGAAGACCTTGCGCTCGACCGGCTCTGCCTCTACCTCGGGTTCCTTTTCCTCTACGCTTTCGGTCTCCTCGGTTTCGGCGGTCTCGTTGTCGGACTCGACTTCGGTATCGACTACTTCATCGGTCTCGGTGGCCTCGACCTCGGCCTGCTCGTTTTCGTCCTGAGCGTGGACTGTCTTCTCTTCGTCTGACATAAGATTGTTTGAGTAGCTTGACTGCTACGGTTAGGTTTGTACCCCGCGTCCACGGCATTAAAAATACGGCGTCCCGATGACGCCGTATCGACCACCCAACGACCCCAACCACGACGAAAAGGCCGCTAGGTGGCCTATATAACGCCACCGAGCGCGTCGTGGTTAAGGTTGTAAAGGTGCTATTTCTTGAGGTTCAGTTTCCTGGCGAACCGCTTGGCCATCTCCAGAAAACCCTCGCCGTGAACGGCGGCCCAGTACGTCCTGACCTTGCGCTCGCCATCCATCACGTCAGCCTCGCAGTCGTCGGCCTCGACGTAGTGCGGGCCGTCTTCCGTCTCGATTACCGGCCTGAGCTCTGTCTCCTCGGCTACAGGCTCCATCGGTATCGATGACTTAAACGTGTCGCACCGGCGCTGGTGGGACTTGAGCCCGGCCAGCGTCTTTGCTTCCTTTCCGCAAACGCATTTCTCCATACTACTTCTTCTCAATCTTCTCGATTTTCGTCTCCAGGTGCTCCTTCTGCATCTTCGCCGTGTCGAACACACGCAGCACGTCCTCATAGGCGTCGCGCTGGACTACCATCTGGTCGATTTCCCTGATGGTGTACCGCTCCTTGACCTGCTGGCCGTCCTTTACGACGTAATGGTACTGCTTCCGAAGCTCCTCGTTGAAGATGGTGACGTAATGGTTCAGTATCTCCACCAGCTTCTTGATGCCCTCATGCTCCGAGGCATCGACGATGAGGTTAGCCAGCTTGAGCTGACCCTCCATGTTAGCCAGTTTCTTCTCCTCCTCCTGCTTTTTTAGCGCCTTGTTCATGGTCGTCATGGTTATTGGCTTAGTCTTTGCTTATGAAACCTAGTTACCTGCTCCCGCCGTATCGGCGTGCAGTTCGGCCGCCGGTAGCTCCAGAACTCGTCGGGGGTCATGGCCATCTGCCTGGCGTCCTCGTCCGGGTCGGCGTCGGTGGCCATATACTCCATCAGCCTGTCGTCCTCCCCGAACCGTGCCATGAACAGCCTAGTCACCTCCCCGGTGGTCGGCCTGCCCCTTTCCTGCGGGTGAGCCTCCCTCCAGTATTCCAGCGGCTTTATCTCCCGCCAACGCTTCTCGGCGGCCAGTTCAAGCTGCCTCTGGACGTATGCTATCTCCGCCCTCATCAAGTCGGCCTTGAGCCTGCCCATGGCGACCCTGTCCATCTGGCGGAACATTCGGCGGCAGTCATCCTCGCTGAAGTTTCCGTCCATCACTCCGGGGCACTCTATGAACGCCTCGCAACCCTCATGCTCCAGCCTCAGCCCGTTGGCGTATCTCTTTATTACCCTCATGGCCGTCCGCTTAGCGTATTGCTAATCCCCTGCGACGCGCTGGCCGTTCCGCCTGGGGTGGCGGTTCCCTCCTCGAACGGCCTGGCCGACGACAGCTGCTGCTCCTGCTCGCCGGGCGCCTCGATGTTCACGCCCTGCTGTGCGCCAGCCGGCTGCTCCTGAAGCCCGGCCATCTGCGTCTTGAACGCCTGCTCCCTGACCTTTCGCATCATGTTGCTGACCACGATCGGCTGGTGCGCCCGCATGTAGTCGGTGAGCTTCTTGTAAAGCTCCTTCTTCTTCTTGTCCACGCCGATTTCCTTGCCGTCCTTGCCGAGCTTGACCCAGTTCAGCTCCTCGGTGGCGTAGTCCTGAATCCGCTGCATGAAGTTCACGTCGGCCTGGTTGTTCAGCCTGACCGGACGGCCCAGTATGATGTCCTGAATGGCCTTGTCCGCCTCCTCCATCAGCTCGCGGTTCACGCTGCCATCGATGTCCAGAGCCTCCTCAATCTCGTCCTCGGTGAAGTTCACGCCCTCCAGCGTCGTGCGGATAACCCACGACGGGTTTATCTTGTCCGGGTAGGCGGCGGTCAGCTCCGAGAGAGCATTGAGCCTCCGCTCTGCCTGCACCGCGTCCAGCTCGTCCTGCGCCGACCCGCCGGAGACGATTACGTCGTCCACGTCGTCCGCGTCGGACAGCTCCACGCTGGTCAGCTCCTGAAGCCGGGTGCCGAACTTGCCGAGCATCTCCACCTGCTTCGGTGCCGTGAGGTGCTGCTTGAGGCCCCAGAAGAAGTTGTAGCCCTTCCATGAGTAGCTCTCGCTGTATTCCTTGTTGATGATTCCGATTCGGTCCGCCTCCCGGTTCAGCTGGCCGTAGAACACGCCGACCTTGGCGTCCTTCTCGTCCACGCCCTGGCCCTGCAGCCCGACGTGGCTCTTGCTGGCCGTGTCGAGGTACTCCACCAGGTTGATGGTGCCGGTCGCCTCGGGAGTCTCCACGGTGACGACGTTCGGGTCCTTGCCAGGGTTCCTCAGAATCACCTGGTCCGGCATGTAGTCCTGCAGCTCGTTCACGTCCACCAGCGCGCCGGAGTCCACGATCCGCTGCGGCCTGACCCGTCGTCTCTCGTTCTCGATGGCGTTGTTCAGCAGGAACCGCATGGACTCGGTGACGGGCGCGATGTCGTCGGCCACGCACTTCGACCAGAAGTTCCACTCGTCGTGATGGGTGGCCCAGCTGACGAACGGCGTCTTGCCGCTCTTGAACGCGTCCACGAGCTTCTCCGCCCGCACCCATATCTTGCTCTTGGGGTCGAACAGCAGGTAGTACCACTCGTTCCCGTCGCGCATCACCCACTCGGTCATCAGCACGCCGGCCTGACCGACGAAGCTGGTGTCCTCCAGGCTGATGCCCTGCGCCTTGAGCCGGTCATAGCGGTTGTCCCGGTCCGACTCGTTCTCGTCGTCCTTGCGGTTCTTCAGCAGTTCCACCTGCCCGCGGTCGTACCAGCCGTTCTCGGCTCCGGCCTCCAGCGACTCGTGCGTCTTGAAGATGTCGGTCTCGCCGTGGTAGTTGCCGTCCATGAGGTGGCCGCGCGACGGGTCGGCGACGAAGCTGAACACGTCCACGGTGTCGTAATGCGACTCATAGCGGTTGTCCACGCTCGACGCGTAGACCTTGCAGACCGCTCGGCCTGACAGTATCGCCTGGCGCTTCTCCACCCGGTCCTTACGGTTCCAGCCGGCGTGCGTGCTGGACTTCTCCTGCTCCCAGGCGGCCTGCACCTTGTCGGACAGCGCCTTAAGGTTCGGTATGCGAAAGTCGCACTTGGGCGGGTTGTCTATCTTCGACTGCAGCGTGTCCACGAAGTCGGCGAAGAACGGGAACGGAGCGTTGAACACCGTCTCCTCCCCGTTGCCGTCCAGCTTCATCGAGCCGGTAGAATATAGGTCGAAGTAGTCGCGCACGGTCTCGAACCGCTCGCGCTTCGCCTCCAGCCCCTGCTCGAGCTGCCTTGCGGCCAGTGCCGCCAGCTTGTCGGCCTTTTCCTTGCTTAGCATAGTTTTATCCGAATTTAGTCAGCTTAACCCTCTGCTTCTTCTTGAGTGGCTTCATCTGATCCATTATCGATGTCACGAACACCCCCTCCAGGGCGTATGTCAGCGCGTCCAGCGAGTGGCTGAACTCGTGCTCCGGCTCGTCCAGTATCTTGCCGTCCCGGTCGGTCTTCCAGAGGTAGTTGCGGTACTCCCTGATGACGTTCACGCTCCGCTTGGTCACGCTCATCCGCTTGTCCTGCACGTTCTTTATCCTCGCCATGACCGAACCCGGACCCTTTGTGCAGCCCATGACGTTCACGCCGTACTCCTTCATCTCGTCGATGCTCTTGGGCTCGGCGCTGTCGGCCACGGTGATGACGGTGTTGTCGTGGTTCAGTATCACGTCGGCCAGCTTGCGGTTGCTCGTCTCCCTGCCGTAGTAGACCTCGTCCACGATGTAGCCGTCGTTCAGCTTGTAGACGTCCACGATGGCCGCCGGGTCGTTCCAGCCGAAGTCCAGCCCCCGTCGGAGCAGCCTCGCCTCGTGCGGCAGCTCGTCGATTATCTGCCAGTCCCTGAATATCTTGCCCTCGACCTCGCCGAGCTGACCCAGGCCGTAGACCTGCCAGAAGTTCTTGTTCTCCTTTCTCGACTCCAGTTCTTTGATGATTGTTTCAGGCAGTCCCTCGTTGTCCTTATAGGTCAATATTATGAAGTCATGCTCCTGCTGCTTCATGACGTCAGTGTGCATGTAAAACTCCGCCACGGGATTGTAGTCCACGTAAATGTCCTCATTAGTTCTGATCGCCAATTGGGTGAACGTCTCGTAGGGAATGTTGTTGACCTCGTTTAGAAAGAGCACGTCTCGCCTCGGCCCCCTGACCTTGGAAGGCTGGTCTGCCGAAAAAAACTCTATCCTGCTTCCGTTCTTGAAAGTGTAAATGTAATCCGTCCTGTTCCATTCGTCCTCGTTATAGTAATTGTGGCCCTGCATTATGTTCATGAAGTCACGCAAGGCCCCGCGTTTCAGGTGGGGGAACGACTCCGACACTATGGAAAACAGCTTGCCGTTCTCGCACATCGCCCTGTCGATGATAATCAGCAGAACGGCTATGGTCTTACCGGCGGAAGCGCCGCCCTGGATTACCTTAAGGCGCTTCTTCATCTTCAATATCTTGCTGACCGCCGTAGTTTTACCGTATTTCATGGTTACTCGGCATCATCATTCTGCGTTATCCCACCCAGTATCGGAGTCGGCATGTCCTTCCCGTTCGTCGTATGGTCATGCTTGTCCCGCCAGCCAAACCGGTTCTTCATATTCATGTACCACAGCGTCGAGTTGAAGTCCTTATTCTCCAGCTGAACCCGCCCGTGAGCCTCCCACCAGGCGTTGGAAAGCGCCTCTCCCTGTTTTTTGGCTTCAGAAAACTCCGCTTTATTTGGGTCTTTTGCCCACTTATTCAAGGTGTCCAGTGAAATGTCCAGAGCCGCGCAGACCTCAATCTGGCTGGCACCGACCTTATACAGCTCCAGCATCTTGGGAATCATCCTGTCCGGGTCGTATTTACTCGGCCTTCCCATCGTCATACGCAAATTGCCCAGTGTCACCACAGGGCTTTACCTCGGCCGGAACCGTCCAGTTGTTCAGCTCGTATTCGACCGTCATATTCATGACAGTATTATAGCATATTCCGAGGTTTGGAGCAACCATTTCTGCATCTAAAAGTTATCCACAATCATAAC
>Ga0316201_10003867_pt1 | contig 11162 bp, 11 predicted proteins | sample CS6wburrow_MG_FD_204516 | JGI IMG/M metagenome (GOLD analysis project Ga0316201, IMG submission 204516) | Coastal sediment microbial communities from Delaware Bay, Delaware, United States - CS-6 worm burrow | ecosystem: Environmental > Aquatic > Marine > Coastal > Sediment | place: USA... | reverse complement strand
CGGGCCAGTGACCAGGGCAAACAGCTGAACCTCTTCTATCTTCCCTGGGGGTTACGCTGGAATACTCCTGTGGCCGCTACCGAATAGCGGGGTTTATGCGTGTGTTCACTATCATAGGCGGCAAACTGCTGAATGTCGCGCAAGGTCTCGGCGAGATGTTGGCACTCCTTTGCGAGACGGTCTACTACTTCAAGGAGGCCCCTCGCAACCTGACCAGCATCTTCAGGCAGATGAGTGTCATTGGTATCGGTACTTTGCCGATCGCCATGCTCGTAGCCTTGTTTGTCGGTATGGTCCTGTCGGTACAGACCGGTTCAGAACTCGCACTTTACGGCACACAGGAGGCGATCGGGGCGATCGTCGGCATGTCTATGGTCAAGGAACTCGGACCGGTTATGACCAGCCTCCTGGTGGCCGGGCGGATCGGCTCGGCGATGGCTGCCGAGGTCGGCGCCATGCAGGTCTACGAAGAGATCGATGCACTCAAAACACTGGAAATCAGCCCCGTTCGCTACCTTGCCATGCCGAGGCTGATTGCCTGTCTTCTGGTTGTGCCGGCGTTGGTTGTGTTTTCAATTATCGTCGGTGTGATCGGCGGTGGGGTGGTGGCAGATGTAAACCCTCGGATTGATGTGCCGTTCACTGTTTACTACGACAACATGATTCGTGCATTAGGTTACAAGGAAATCTTACAGGGGCTGTTAAAAGCAATGGTCTTTGGTGGCATTATCGCTCATGTCGGCTGCTATATCGGGTTCAAGACGAGCGGCGGTGCGAGAGGGATCGGCGAGTCGACGACCCGCTCCGTCGTACTGTCTTTTCTCCTGATCATGGTGGCTAATTATCTCCTGACCCGTATCATGCTTTGAATATTGGATGAGGCTTCAGAGACAACCCGGAATAAGGAGTTTTGCTGACACAATGAAACCACGTGGTAATTTTTGGTCCAAGCTTGCACACGGTTTTGCTCCGTCGATTATGGAAGGTGACAGCTGCCAGATCGGTTATACGGAGTCCCGTGGCGTGAGCATACAGATCGAAAACCTTAACAAATCATTCGGCGGCAACCACGTGCTCAGGGACGTCAGTCTCAATATCGAACCGGGAGAGACCTTTTCGATTATCGGGCCATCGGGAACCGGCAAGAGTGTCCTGCTTAAACATATCGTCAAACTCGAAAAAGCTGACAGCGGACGGATTCTGATAAATGGTCAGGATATCAATGAAGAACAGCAGGACGTGCCACAGGATTTTCGTTACAGCATGGTGTTTCAGTCTTCAGCGTTGTTTAACTCTTTAAGCGTCGGTGAGAATGTCGGCTTGTGGCTGAGGGAGAAACGCATTTGCGGAGAAATCCGGATTCGCCGTATCATCAGGGAAAAACTGCGCCTGGTCGGTCTCGAGAGCAAGGAAGATATGCGGACCGAAGAGCTCTCCGGCGGTATGAAGAAAAGGGTGGCCATTGCCCGATCTCTGGCAATGAATCCCGACTTGATTCTTTATGATGAGCCGACCGCGGAGCTGGATCCGGTGACCTCTGATGAACTTGCCCGGGTGATTATGGAACTGAAACGGGAGGTCAACCTGACGACCATCATCGTCAGCCACGACCTGAACTTTGCATTGTATCTTTCGGATCGCGTGGCGATGATGCATGACGGTCAGGTGGTTGCCATCGGCACTCCTGAGGAAATCAAGCAAAGCCAGAACCCGCTTGTTCGAAAATTTATCTACACGACGACCAAGGGCATCCAGGGGGAAAGGGAATAGTATGGCAGTGTCAACCGAACAAAAAGTCGGGTTGTTTTTTCTCACAACCCTGATCTTGCTGGCTGTGATGATCGAGCTGGTGGAAGACTGGCGCCCTTTCGAGGATCAATATCCATACGTCTCCTATTTCAACTATGCGGTTGGACTGAAGGTCGGTGATCCTGTCCGGATTGCCGGTGTCGACGTCGGCAAGGTCAAAAAGATCAGCATCGAGGACCATCAGGTGAGGATCGATTTTTATGTTAACCGTCAAGACAGCATTCGCGAAGACTCCCTGGCTCAAATCCGTCAGACCAACATGCTGGGCGGAGTTTTCCTGGGGCTGGATTTCGGTTCATCAAAGAGCAAAATTCTGCCGCCTGGAAGCAGTGTGAATACCCGTGATTCTACCAATATTGACCAGCTTATCACCAACCTTGACCGTAACCAGGACCGTTTCCTGCGGCCGCTGGGAGACCTGGTGGACGAAAGCCGTGAACCGCTTGCCGAAACGGTTAATCGCCTGGAGAGAATCGTTACCAAAATTGACGAGGGAGAAGGGACCCTGGGACGCCTGGTGAACAACCCGACTCTGTATGATGAGATGACAGCTATGTCAACACGGCTGAACCAGTTGCTGGTCAAACTGGAAAGTGGCAACGGCTCCCTGGGCAAGCTGATCGACGACCCGGCCCTTTACGACAATCTCAACCAGACCATGACTAACTTTGCGGCTTTATCCAATCAGATCAAGTCGGGAGAAGGGACCCTGGGCAAGCTGTTTGTCGACGACCGGCTTTACGAAGAGATTACCTTGTCGGTCCGCAGCCTGAATGAAATTACGGAGCAGATCAACTCTGGGGAAGGCTCTCTCGGCAGACTTTTGGATGATGGTGCCCTTTATGAGAACATTAGCGACACGATGGCCCGTGTCAACAGCATTGCCACCAAGATCGACGAAGGGCAGGGCACCCTGGGTAAACTGGTCAATGAAGACGATGTTTATCGTGACGCCAAAACCACACTGCATAAAGTTGAAAAGTCTGTTGATGGCATCAGTGATACGGGCCCACTTTCGGCGCTCGGCGTTGTGCTTGGCACGCTTTTTTAGATTTATCAGATCTGTATAGAAGTCTTGTTAAATTTTTACATTTCTTGCATATTGTCTATAATTAATACGATTTTACATATCCGTTTTCAATCGCGGCAACGGATTGTTTATCTCAGGTGTAGGGTTTTTGGGTAATGTGTTCAGCTTCACATCACCACGTCCGGGGGGACTTCGTGAGGCGTTTTCTTCTGTCCACCCTGATCATTATGTCGTGCAGTTTTTTTGGGCCCTCCCAAGCTGTTGCAGAAGAGCGCCTGATTGCTGTGATCATGGCCAATTCACAGCAGCGATATAATCAAGTCCATGCAGCTTTCGTCAAGAATACCGGAGGTTTTTGCGGCAAGGATTGCCGGATTTATGTGCAGACCCCCAATGCCGACACCATGTCTCTACGCAACAGCGTCAGAAAAGCCGTTGCCTTGGGGGCAGAATTAATTGTGACTTATGGTCCTCTGGCAACGTTGGCCGCAAAAGCTGAATTACCGCCTGTGCCGACCATTTTTGCCAACGTGTATGATCCTGTTGGCCTCGAAATAGTCTCTGCCAGCACCAAGACTGGCCGCAACATGTCCGGCATTCGTGGCGATGCCCCGGTTCAGGGCCTGTTCAAGTATTTCACCGATACGGTGACAGTGCGGAAATTTGCCATTCTCTTCGATATGCACAGTCCGGAAGCTTTATTGCAGAAACGCATCCTGGAAGAAAGCAGCAAACGTAAAGGCATTACTGTGTATGCCATAGAAGTCGGCGAGTCACATAATTACTTTGCTCAACTTGGAAAGCTTCCGGACGATGTTGACGGGGTTTTTATTGCCAGCAGCGAACAACATGAATCACAGCTCAGCTTCGTGCTTGGATACACCAATGCCCGCAAGATTCCGGTGATTACACAGCTTGCCGGTGCTGCCGATGAAGGGGCCTTCATGGTTCTTGAAACCTCTGCGCAGGAGCAGGGTGAAAAACTGGCTGAAATAGCCGGGCGGCTGTTTTCAGGGGAGAACATCAATCAGATCCCTATGCTGAAACCTCACAGCATTGCCTTTGTGATCAACCTTAGCGTAGCCAAAGAGCTGAGTATCAAGGTTCCGATCCAGACCCTGTCAGTTGCTTCTCGCGTCGTCCGCTAACCTAACCAATACAAGAGAACAGTCAAGGTCAACGCGCTGCAGAGCGTGCTGGTCAGTATCGTGCCCGACACGAGATCGGGCCGCGTACCGAACTTCAGGCAATAGAGGAGGGGCAGGACCGCGGATGGCGTGCTGGTCTGCAGAATGACGACCTTGCGCGACAGGCCGTCAAGCCCGAGAAGTGTAACGAGTGCGATGGCGATCAGAGGCCCGATCAGCAGGCGAATTGACGTGGCAAGGCCGAAAAAACCCCACCCTTGAGTTATTTTCGATCGTGACAACTGCATGCCGAGCAGAACCAGCATAACGGGAATTGCTGCCTGTCCGAGCAGCTCCGTTGCCCGCAAAATAAATCCGGGCGGCTGCCAAACCAGTATCTTGCAGGCTAGTGCCAAAGCGACACCGTAGAATATCGGGATTTTCAACATATTGCGGACAGCCTGGTGCCACTTGACTCCCTGACCCTGGGCAATGATGATAGCCAGCGTGCCCAGAGGAATGTTGAACATGACAAAGACGAGTACCGAGATGTTGAGAGCCTCCTGCCCGTATGCAAAGAAGACCAGCGGCAAGCCGAAATTCCCGATGTTCATCATCGAAGTCGTCAGGGCAAAAGCGCGAGTCGTGTTGTTGTCAAACTTGCAGAACCGGGCAATTCCGAAAGCCAGCACGCACATCAACGAGGTATAAATCAGCATGAACAGCAAGAGTCGACCCAGCAGGTCGGTTGCGACCGTACTATTAATCAATGAAGAAAAGACCAGTGATGGAGCAAACAGGTAAAGGGCGCTGTTGGCCAGTGAGCGGATGTCGACTTCTGATCTGCGTTCAAAAATGTACCCGGCAGATGCGATCAGAAATACCGGAAGTATGACTTGGATAAAGAGCATGGTCTTTACTGTCAATGTAAATGTAAGGCCTGCAGTTGGGTTGTGATAACTCGGTGGTTACTCATCTTATTCATTTCCCAATGCAAGGTCGACCTTATAATTATCAGTTAGCACTTGCGCAGCGCCACGATGGACTCTATGCTTTTCGGTGAAGACGAGATGATATGGGGAACCCCTAATGTTTATTGATAGAGACAACCTTGCGGTCGGTCTGAAATGCCTGCCTCTGTTCGAAAGACTGATCGCCTTCTGCAATGGTAGAGAGGTTTATGTTGTGGGAGGGGCGGTTCGAGATGCCCTGGTTGGCGTCCCGGTCCATGATGTCGATTTGATCTTTCCTGAAGACCCGACAGCTTTGGCAAAGTCATTTGCCAAGGTGCATGGCGGACATTGGTTCTGGCTTGATGAAGAGCGCAATCAGAGCCGGGTTGTCTTCAACCATGACGAAATGTGCCCCGTCTTTGATTTTGCTTTATTCCGGGCGTCATCGCTTGATCTCGATCTGCTTGATCGTGATTTCACGATCAACGCGATCGCGCTCTGCCTGTCAGCAGATCTCACGACAACGCCCCTTGTTGACCCCGCCTGTGGCTTGGAAGACCTGCAGAACGACTTGCTGCGAATGGTTTCCCAAGATGCCTTCACCAATGACCCACTACGTATGGTCAAAGGCGTTCGACACGCAACGGCTCTTGACCTTCATATAGAAGATAAAACACTCGGTTGTATGCAGGCCGAAGTAACAGAGCTCTATCGCGTCGCACCAGAGCGGATCCGCCAGGAAGTTTGGAAGACCCTGGCCTGTGAAGAAGCCGCGAGAGGCCTTCTCTTGCTTGCCGAGAGCCTGGTCGGGAACTATCTGTTCGGCAATGTTTTTTCAGGCCGATCTGGCGAACTGGCCGAGTCGCTGGCTGTGGTCAGAAACTGCTGGTGTCATTTGTCACATAAACAGCCGGTGGTCAGGGATTGGTTGGCGCGAGAAGTTGAACAAGGCCTCAGTTGCGAAACGCTTTTGCTCTGGGCGATTCTGCTCGCTCAGTTGGACGGTGACTTGCCTGGTCGACTTGCCGAGGAGTGGCTGCTGAGCCGCAAGGCGAAGGCCTGTGTGACTGCCCTTGCCAGGATTGATGAAAGGACGCTTGGAGAGCTGGTTCACATCAGTCCGGGGCCGCGCGCGTTTGCCTGGTGGGCGCACGGTTATCGCATCGAACCAAGGCTATGGCTCCTGGCGCTTGCGGCAATCGGCGCCTTGCGAGGTGACTCCAACAGCGAATTGATCTGTAATTGGGTACCGGTTGTTGATACGCTTGGCGATCAACCGCCTGAAGAACTGGTCGATGGCCACTGGTTGCAGCATGAACTCGGTCTGCCGCCCGGCCCGGAAATGTCACGCGTCTTGCGTCTTCTCAGAAACGCTGAGATCTCGGGTCTGGTTGATAGCACAGAGAGTGCCCGGGAATATCTCGTGCATCATTGCAGGAATATCGATTGACAAGGCAATTTTCCGGGCCCTATAATCGTGCTTCATTCGCGGGAATAACTCAGTGGTAGAGTGTCAGCTTCCCAAGCTGAAGGTCGCGGGTTCAAATCCCGTTTCCCGCTCCAGAAATAACAAGGGTTAGGCTACTTGGCCTTGCCCTTTTTCTATGCCTTTGCTGCCGCGAGGTTTTAGGTTTGACTTGGTCAGTCGCTTAAGGTAGAAGAAGCTGAAATTAGCCTGTTACTAAGCAGAGCCCAGGTTTTGTCGACAGCATACTAAACTTGTGAATCGGTTTGTAGACGCCCAACACTCTATATCGAGAAAGGTTATCCGCAATGTTCGAAAATGTTCAAATCGCTCCTCCTGATCCGATTCTCGGCTTGACCGAGATGTTCAAAGCGGACCCCAACCCCGACAAGATCAATCTTACCGTTGGCGTGTACCAAGACGCCAGTGGCAAGACTCCGGTCCTTGCAACGGTGAAAGAGGCTGAAAAACGCATCCTGGGGCAGGAAAACTCCAAAGGGTACCTGCCGATGACAGGTGAGCCGGTCTACTGCGCACAGGTTCAGGAGCTGATGTTTGGTGAAGGGCATGAAATCATCGCCAGCAAGCGTGCCGCAACGGCGCAATGTCCTGGTGGTACAGGCGCACTCAGGGTCGCCGGCGACTACCTGCACACTCTGCATCCCGGCGCCAATATCTGGCTGAGCAATCCGACCTGGGCCAATCATAACACCATCTTCGAGGCGGCCGGACTCAACTGCAAAAAGTACGATTATCGTGACCCGGTGACCAACGGACTTGATTTCGACGCCATGTGCGAGTCAATCAAGACGATCCCGAAAGGGGACATTATCCTTCTGCACGGCTGCTGTCACAACCCGACGGGTATCGACCCGACAACGGAACAGTGGGCCCAGATCGGTGACCTGCTAGCCGAGCAGGGCGTTCTGCCCCTGGTTGACTTCGCCTACCAGGGTTTGGCTGCAGGCATCGAGCAAGATCGCGCCGGATTACTCGAACTGACCAAAAAGGTCAAGCAGATGCTCATCTGTTCGAGTTTCTCGAAAAACTTTGGCCTCTACCGTGAAAGAACCGGCGCCCTGACGGTCGTTGCCGACAACGCTGAGCAGGCTGCCACAGTCATGAGCCAGGTCAAGCTGCGCATCCGCTACAACTATTCGAACCCCCCCTCTCACGGCGGTCAGATCGTGGCCACTATATTGAGCGACAAACAGCTCAGGGCTCAGTGGATAGAGGAAGTCGCCGATATCCGCAATCGGATCAACGAGATGCGCCATTTATTGGTCAAGACCCTCAAGGAAAAAGGCCTTGAACAGGACTTCTCACCGATCATAGAGCAGTGTGGCATGTTCAGTGTCACCCGTCTGACCAAGGAACAGGTTGCAGAACTACGCGAGAAGTACTCTATCTATATCGTTGACTCCGGTCGTATCAATGTCGCCGGGCTGACGCGCGACAATATGGACAGGCTCTGCGAAGCGCTTAAAGAAGTTCTATAACCGCGCCGCTTCCAATAGTGTGCGGCTGGTCTGTGAAGACCAGCCGCAATCTGCTGACAAAGTTCCGCCTGATTTCATGATAGAGAGGGCAACGGATGATTCATCTGTTGCCCTTTTCCATTGTCCTCTGGAATTCAAAGACAAAAGCATAACCCGGGGGTTGCGCCCCCCGACTGCGCCTTACTCTTTTACTGGCCTAAAGAGTAAACAGAAAAGGGCCTGCGCTGCGCTGGGCATGTCTGATTCGTAATCACGGCAACCTCAACTGAGACGAGACGATCCGACTAAATGTCTACACCTCCCCCGCAAGACCCGAGGCTCTTGAGAGCCTCTCCGCTTGTGGAGGATTGCAACTATTGCTTTGTTTTTAAGCTTTTCCCTTATAGGTCACACTGAAAGAAAGGCCCCCTGTAACGGGCCGACTAATTAAGCTCCGTCGTTATTGGATATCTCAGAAAACTGGCAAAGGAGATGCCCTCCGCAAGGAGAAAGGCGTTTTTGCTTACTTTTGTCGCCGTATGGACAAAAGTAAGGCGTCTGGCGGGACGCACCCCGCCGGTTTTGTCTTTCAAAAAAGCAACAAGGGCAACATCTGTTGCTCCAAGCTTCATAGAAACTCCACCTGCCAAGTACAAACCCCGCATCACGTGCGGGGTTTGTCTGCAATCTGGGGCGGATCTGTGAAGACCAGCCGCTTTATTTTGAAAACACGATAAATGTTGCGCCATCCTGATAAGTTTGTAGAATTTATGCCAATGTAAGGAGTGAGAGTCATGGTCAGATTTCTCCTGTTCGCAATGATCCTGCTGCTGATCTTTGCTTGTACCGCCAAGCCAAGGGTCGGGGTGGATGTTGATGCCAACAACAATAGTTCAAATAGCCGCATACTTTTCTCACAGCCGTTTTGATCGATTCGCGTAGAGTCTACAACCTGAAGTACAATGGCACCATCCCGGTGCTTTTTTTATTGAGTAAAGTGACTTCATGGAATCGAAACAACACAACCCGGATCGAACGACCGGTAACTATCAAAATACCCCGGAAGTCTTTACTGCTTTCCTGAAGCTCGGCTTAACATCTTTTGGTGGGCCGATCGCGCATCTTGGTTATTTCCGCAACGAATTTGTCGTGAAGCGACAATGGGTCAGCGACGGGCAGTTTGCTCAACTCCTGGCAATTTGCCAGTTCCTGCCCGGCCCGGCAAGCAGCCAGCTTGGCTTCTGTATTGGTTTGCTGAGAGGGGGATGGGTCGGCGCCCTGACTGCCTTTGCTTCGTTCACTTTGCCCTCTGCGCTTCTTTTGTTCTGGTTCGCTCAGATTGCTCCACAACTTTCCGGTCCCTTTGGGGGTGCTGTTCTCCATGGCCTCAAGCTGGTTGCTTTGGTGGTGGTTGCTCACGGTCTCCTGGGAATGGCCAGAAAACTCTGTACGGATACGAGCCGCAGAGTCATTGCTGTTTTAGCCGCTGTCCTGATAATTGTCGTCGGTGGTGTCTGGCTGCAGATTGCCATCATCCTCATGGGGGCGTTTCTGGGGTTGATATTGCTTCACGATGTGAATGATATTCATGAAAGTGCTTTGCCGGTATCTTATGGACGAAAAACCGGCTGGTCTCTGTTGGCCATTTTTGTGCTGTTGCTGGTATGCCTGCCTTTGTTTGCGCATGGCAGCAACCCCCTGCTTGCCGTTTTTGAAGCATTTTACCGTGCCGGCGCGCTGGTCTTCGGCGGTGGTCACGTTGTGCTGCCTTTTCTTGAGTATGCTCTGGTTGACCCCGGATGGTTGGCTAAAGACGACTTTATGGCGGGCTACGGGGCCGCACAGGCCGTTCCAGGGCCCATGTTCAGCCTGTCTGCCTATCTCGGCTCTCATCTGCCGGGAAATAGTGGCGGGATGCTTGGCGCCGGAGTCGCCTTGATGGGCATTTTTCTGCCTGGTTTTCTACTTGTGTCCTCGGTTTTGCCGCTTTGGCATACCCTGGCTTCACATCCTGCAGCGGGACGCTTGATAGCAGGAATTAATGCCGCAGTTGTCGGGATCCTCGCTGCGGCTCTTTACGATCCGATCTGGGTCAGCGCTGTTCATACGGGAAGTGACATAGTGATTGCCCTGATCGGATTTATTTTCCTGACAGTATGGCGGATGTCTGCCCTTGTTGTGGTGTTTTGGTGCATATTTGCCAGTATCTCGGTTGCCTTTTTCTTGTAGCGTCGGCAACAGGATGAATTTTGTCAAGATGTTCGACGATGTTGTAATGCAGGCTGTCCAGGAGCATACTGGTCTCATTATCCAGCTTGCAGCGAGGAGCAGATCATGTATGCAGACGTATTAAAGTTCTGGTTCGAAGAGCTTGAACCAAAACAGTGGTGGGTTAAAGACGAAGGATTGGATCGTTTGATAGTCGATCGTTTTTCAGGTCTGCATGGCCAGGCCACCCGCTGCGAGCTCTATCACTGGAGGCAGAAAGTGCAGGGCAGGTTGGCTGAAATCATTATCCTGGACCAATTCTCGAGGAATATGTTCCGGGGCTCGCAACAGTCCTTTGCTTTTGATTCTCTGGCTCTGGCCCTCGCCCAGGAAGCCGTATCAATCGGCGCAGACAGAGAGTTGACACAGATCGAAAGAAATTTCCTCTACATGCCTTATATGCACAGTGAGTCCCTGGTGGTCCACGATGTTGCTCTGAAACTGTTTAAAAATAATGGGATTGAGGGTAGTTACGAATATGAAGTCAGGCATAGAGATATTATTCAAAAGTTCGGCCGATATCCCCATCGGAACGCTGTTCTTGGCAGAGAGTCCACTCCGGAGGAGGTCGCGTTTCTCAAACAGCCCGGATCAGGATTCTGACAGTAAGATATATGCAGGAGGTTGTTGCTCCAATGAATTCCGCCGTGTTAATTTAAAAACCGGAGCGATATAAATGAAAACCGAAATCAAATGCCCGCAATGCAAAAAACCGGTTTTATGGCAAGACAACCCTGACCGACCTTTTTGTTCCGAGCGTTGTCGCCTGGTTGACCTTGGCCGGTGGGCGGACGAGTCATACCGAATTGCCGGGAAGCCTCAGGACACGCTTTCAGATGACAATATTATTCATTTAAGTAATGAAAAACAAGATCTTGAAAGGTCATAACTCATGTATCACTTGATGATAAAAACTTCCTTTGCAGCAGCCCATAACTTGATTAACTATCAGGGTGATTGCGAAAACCTGCATGGTCACAACTGGCGGGTTGAAGTGACCGTTGCGGCCAGTGAGCTCGATAATGCAGGCCT
>Ga0316201_10003866_pt1 | contig 11163 bp, 6 predicted proteins | sample CS6wburrow_MG_FD_204516 | JGI IMG/M metagenome (GOLD analysis project Ga0316201, IMG submission 204516) | Coastal sediment microbial communities from Delaware Bay, Delaware, United States - CS-6 worm burrow | ecosystem: Environmental > Aquatic > Marine > Coastal > Sediment | place: USA: Delaware... | reverse complement strand
GTCGCCGCGGCGATCCAGGGCCTCCCGGCCATCCGAGCTGCTTACGGAGCGGGCCGGATGTCCTGGGACCAGGTGCGCAACGTCACCAAGTTTGCCACTCGTGAGACAGATGACGAGTTGGCCGCAGCGGCGCCCTCTTTGAGCGTCGCCGAACTGAACCGGAGAGCCCGCGAGATCAAGCTGGAGGATGTCCAGGAGGTGCACCGAACTCGAGAGTTCAGCTGGACGTTCGATGAGAACCTTCCGGTCCTGTGGTTCCACGGAAAGATGGTCGCTTCAGACGGTGTCGAGTTGGTGAAGACACTCACCAGACTTGCGTCTCAGATGCCCGCCCAGCCGGGCGGCACGTACGAGTCGTTCGAGGCCAGGTGTCTCGACGCCCTCGTCATGCTGGCTTCACAGCAGCGCGGGTCGGATCGCGATCCCGACCGAGCGACCGCCGTCACTCACATTCCGCTATCGGTGCTCACCAAAGACGAAGGCGAAGCCAGCTACGAGGACGGTACGGCGTTGCTCGCCGAAACCGCTCGACGTCTGGTTTGCGACGCTCGACTCCAGGTCAGCCTGGAAGATGATGACGAGAGCGTCCTCGGTGTAGGTCGGATGACCCGCACCATTCCTCCGTGGCTTGCCCGTATCCTGCGCAAGCGAGACCACGGTTGCCGGTACCCGGGGTGCTCACGGACCCGCTGGATTCACTTCCATCATCTAATCCATTGGGCCCAAGGTGGCCCGACCGATCTCGACAATCTGATCTCCGTGTGTCCGTTCCATCACCGCTTGGTGCATGAGGATGGTTGGCGCATTTCGGGAGACCCCAACGCTGAAGTCACGTGGATAAAGCCCGACGGAAATCCGTTCATACCGGGACGGCGGGACATCGAAGCGGCCGAGATCGGCATACTGATGCTCGAGGATGGGATGGTGCCCGACCGCCTGAAGCGTCCACGGGAAGCCGATGCGCCGGATGGCGCCAATCCGCCTGATACCTCGTAGCCAAAGGGCCTAGTTCCGCTGAAGTTCAGTCCTTGAACCGATTCGTGATCGGCAACCGTCGGTCTTTTCCAAAAGCCTTCTTGGTGATCCGCACCCCCGGCGCCGATTGACGCCGCTTGTATTCGTTGCGATCGACCATGCGTGCCACCCGGGCGACCAGCTCGCGGTCAAAGCCCTCGGCAACAATCGCAGCGGGAGCCTCATCCAGTTCGATGTAGCGACGCAGAATCGCATCCAATACGTCGTACTCCGGTAGCGAGTCGGTGTCCTTCTGGTCGGGACGCAACTCGGCCGAGGGGGGTTTGTCGATGATGGCTCGCGGGATCACTTCGCCGTCCCGGTTACGCCACTCTGACAGTCGGTAGACGACGGTCTTGAACACGTCCTTCAAGACCGCATAACCACCCGCCATGTCGCCATAGAGGGTGGCGTAGCCTACGGCCATCTCCGACTTGTTCCCGGTTGCGACCACCATGCCGCCGAACTTGTTGGAGACCGCCATCAGAATCGCGCCGCGGATTCGGGCTTGCAGGTTCTCCTCGGCAACATCGAACTCGGTCCCTTGAAAGATCGGATTCAACGCATCGATGAACTCGCCAAAGATGCTCTCGACTGGAATCTCGTCGATACGACAGCCGAGATTCTCGGCAAGATCCACCGAATGGTCCACCGAGCCATCTGAACTGAATCGAGTTGGCATAGTGATCCCTCGAACCGCATCGGGCCCAAGCGCATCGACGGCAACTGCCGCGGTGAGGGCAGAATCGATACCGCCCGACAGGCCGATAACGACATCACGGAAACCGTTCTTGTACACGTAGTCGCGCAGACCCGTAACCAGAGCCGTGTAGATCTCGGCATCCTCATCGAGCCGGGGCCGGATGTCGGGAACTACGAGTGATCCGGTAGCGCGGGTCCGGCCGTCGCTAACCGAAACCAAACCACCGTCGTGCCCATCATCGCTCACCGGAACATCGATGACGAAGTGCTCCTCATCGAACTGGGCCGCGCGGTACAGCAGCTCACCGTCACCATCGAAGATCATCGAGTCACCGTCGAAGACCAGTTCGTCCTGACCACCGACCATGTTGACGTAGACCACGGGTACTCCGGAGCGTCTTGCCTCGGCGGCCAATAGAGCGGACCGTTCGACGCCCTTGCCGACGTGATACGGCGAGCCGTTGATATTGAGTAGCACCTTGGCGCCGGCCTCGGCCTGCAATGCGGGAGGGCCATCGGGTGCCCAGATGTCTTCGCAGACTGATATTCCGGCAACGACGCCGCCGATACCCCAAAGCTTTTCGGGGACCCGGCCGGGAGCGAAGTAGCGAGCCTCGTCAAAGACCCCGTAGTTGGGCAGCAAGACCTTGTGGTAGATGCCCCGGATCGCCCCATCGGCGACAACCGCGGCGGCGTTGGCTAAGCCCCTCTCGACGGAGTCGTCCTTGTGTCGATCACCATCGACCCGATCGACGAAGCCAACGACAACGGCCGTCTTCTCAGCTGCCTGGGCGATTTGGCGCAAAGCCTCGATGTTCTGATCGATAAACGAGCGGCGGAGCAGCAAGTCCTCCGGCGGATACCCGGTGACCGCCAGCTCGGGCAGAAGCAAGATGTCGGCCTCGGCCGCTTCGGCCCGCTCCATTGCGTCGAGAATGATCCGGAGGTTGCCGTCGATATCGCCGACTATGAGGTTGACCTGCGCACCGGCGATCCGCAAGGAAGGGCGCGCTGTTGCCAAAGTTGCCATGCGGCACAATACCCCGACGGTCGGGCATGGAAGGTCGCGGGATTGGCGGCGACGCCCTCACCAGGTAGGCCGTCAAATTCCGCTGACGGTCTCGGCGATCAGCCAGTCGACAACCTGTTGCAGCGCCTCGTGCTCCCCTGCTCCGGACGCAATCGCAGCCCTGTAGATACTGAGCTGCGAGTCGGACGAGGTGCCTCGCTCCACAATGGTGCGGGCGTGATGTAACTCGTCGAGACAACCGAGTTCTCTGGCATCCTTGTCCACCAGGTTGATTATCTCGTCAACCAGCTGCGGATAGGGCACCAGCTCGCCGCGGCCGAAGTCGATCAGCGAATCGGAGATCCCGTAGCGCTGGGCCCGCCACACGTTCTCCTCGATCAGCATGCGACTGTAGATCCGCCAGCGCTGATTCTTGACCCGGCGCCGATAGAGCATGGACAGCAGCGACACATACATTGCGGCGATACTCAGAGTGTCGTCCATGTTGGTGCAGATGTCGTTGCTGCGCAGCTCGAGCGTCGGATAGCGTGCGCTGGGACGCAGGTCCCACCAGAGCTTGGTCGCATCCTCGATGACGCCCGCCCCCACTAGCACGTCAACATGCCGCTGGTATTCGGCCCACGAGTCGAACTCGTCCGGCATCCCGGTGCGAGGAACCGCCCGGAAGACCGACGTGCGGTAGCTCTTCAGCCCGGTCTCGGCGCCATTCCAGAAGGGAGAAGAAGTTGACAGCGCCAGCATGTGCGGCACGAAGTAGAGAACCTGGTTCATCAGGTCGACCCGGGTGTCGGGATCCTCGATTCCGACGTGGACATGCATGCCGCAAATGAGCAGCCGCCGAATCACCCCGCCGAGTGCCTTGGCCAGGATGTTGTAGCGCGGTGCATCGGTGTGACGTTGCTCGTACCAGTCGGCAGACGGGTGGGTCGAAGCCGCAATCGGGGCTAGTCCATAGTCATTGCACACGTCGGCGACGGCGCGACGGAGGCGCTTCAGTTCGTCGCGGGCCTCATGAATGCTGCTGCAGACCTTGGTTCCGATCTCGATCTGCGAACGCAAGAACTCGGGACTGACCTGGCCACCGATGATCTCCTCACAAACAGCCATGAGACCATCGGGCAGATCTTGTACCAATTCCCTGCTCTCGATGTCGACGATCAGGTATTCCTCCTCGATACCGATCGTGAACGCGGGTCGCTCGATCAAGACAGCACCTCCCAAAAGTGTGGTGTCAAGTTAGTGCAGAGGAACCGACCTCGCCGGGCAACCCGTCCTGAGGGATGGCCGAATGCGGTTCCGACCCTCCCTCACTACAATCTCGGCATGCCCGACCGAATCTTCACACTGGCGCGTCTCGCCGCAGAGATTGCCCCCGAGATGATCGAAGTCCGCCGCGACCTTCACCGCCACCCCGAGGTTGGTTGGACGGAACACCGCTCCACCCGCAAGGTCGCCGAGCAGCTGCTGGCGTGGGGCATCAAGCCGCACATCCGGCCGGAAGGCACTGGATTGATCGCCGATGTGGGCTCCGGAGATACCGCAGTTGGATTCCGTGCGGACCTCGATGGACTACCTATTGACGAGGAAGCCACCCCCCCGTACGCATCGACGGTCCCGGGCGTAATGCATGCCTGCGGTCACGACGCCCACACCGCCATCGGCCTGGGGGCGGCCTGGGTCCTCAGCCAATACGCGGACCTGCCCGGAACGGCCCGATTCATCTTTCAGCCGGCCGAGGAGATGATTCCGGGCGGTGCGCAGAATCTGCGTGATGCCGGAGTGCATCGCAGCTTGTCCGCGATCACCGCCTTCCACGTTGACCCTTCGCTCACCGCCGGCAAGGTCGGCATCCGCAGCGGCGGGATCACCGGGGCGTCCGATCGGTTCATCATCCGACTGTCTGGACCCGGTGGCCATACTTCTCGCCCGCACCAAACCGTAAACATTCTCTATGTGGCTGCCCGGATCATCACCGACGTGCCCCAGTTGATCCGCCACAACATCGACCCGCGAGAAACCGTGCTCGTGGTGTTTGGGAGTGTCCAGGGAGGGTCGGCAGCCAATGTCATCCCAACTCACGTTGAGTTGCAGGGAACGGTCCGGTTGTTCGACCTCGACCTCTGGCGAGAGATGCCCAAGCGGATGGAATCGCTTGTCGCCGAGATCGCCGGCCCGCTCGGGGCCACACCGGAACTCGAATACACCCGCGGCTCACCACCGGTGGTAAACGACGCCGACGTGATCGCCAAGGTCGAGTCGGCGGCCGCGGCCGTACTCGGCGTGCACAACGTCGAGCACACCCATCAGAGCCTGGGCGCCGAGGACTTCGCCTGGTTCCTCGAAGACATCCCCGGTGCGCTCATCAGGCTTGGGGCTGCCCTTCCCAACCGGCGCGTGGACCTGCATTCGGCGTCCTTTGACATCGACGAGTCCGCCATCGAAACCGGCATCCTCGTAGCCAGCGAAACCCTCCTCCGCCTCCTAGAGGGCTAGACAACCCCTCCCGCTCGGCCCTCGGAACCACCCCCCTCGCGCATCTACGCCGCCAAAACAACCACCCCTCGCAGGAGGGTCAGAAGGACAGGACCGAATCTTGCACCGCAAATCTCAGCCGCCACCCCTCGCGCGGCCACGCCGCCAAAACAACCCTCCCCTTGTGGGAGGGTCAAACCGGCCAAAGGCCGGTTTGGGGAGGGGGCCTGCCCTGCGGGCAGGATCGAGTTTTGCACCGCAAAACATCGGCCGGAAGGGGAGGATCGAGTATTGCTAGCCGTCGGCTCGCTTCCAGACGCCGACGGCCTCATCTACGACGGTGTTGAACTTGAGTCCGGTCACGATCACCCCTCCGGCACCGACCTCTTTTGCCTCGTCGGCAACCTGGAGCGCCAATTCCCAAGCGCGCTGGCGCGGCATACCTTCGGTGACCTCGGTGCGCAGCGCTTCCGAAACCGGGACGCTCCCGACAGCCTCCATCCGCTCTACCCAACCGAGACTGAACGGGGGGATGACCATCAGGTATACCGGCGGATCGGCCGGATCGCGGTCGAGCTTCTCGAAACTCGGCGCCACAGTTGCCGGATCCAGGATCGGGCCCGTGACAAAGAACTGGCCACCCGCTTCGACCCGCCGGCGGAACTGCCACTTGCGAAAGCGGGTAGTCATCCCCGCCTCGAACCGCGGAAGGCTCCTCTGCAACTCGCGCAGATGTTCAACGATCTCATAGTGATGGGCCATGTGCTCAACCTGCGGTCGAGTGTCGCCGACCACGACCAGGAACGATTCGACTCCGTTCCCCAGTGCACCCCGGACTTCGCTCTCGATGGCGAGGATGTTGCGATCCCGGGTCGAGACCACGACGGTTGGCACGACCGACGGCACATCGTGAGTGATGCGGGCCGCAAATGCGTACGGGGATACCCGGATCTTGCCGAACGCGTTGTCGGTGATCAATACCCGGCGCCAGGCATGGTCGAGCATGAGGTGCCGAGCGTTCGGCAGCGCCGGAGGATTCACCTCCACGATGTCCTGAAACTCTGTCGACGTTGAGAGCACTAGCTCCTCCTGGCTACGAAATACTTCGCCCGGGGGTGATGGCATATCAAAGCAGAAGTCGTCTGTTCGGGCTGATACTGATACCCGGTATCGGCGCCGACGGTCAGACCGATCCGGTCGGCACCGAGCAACTCGGCCACTTTCATGTTGTCCTCGAGGTCGGGGCATGCTGGATAACCCCACGAGTAACGCCCACCACGGTATTGCTGCCGGAACAGGCCGCGCAGCGACGGCCCGTCCTCATCGGCAAACCCCCACTCGGTACGGATCCGGAGGTGCCAGTACTCAGCGAGGGCCTCGGCCATTTCCACCCCCAGCCCGTGCAAGAGCAGGTAGTCGTGGTAGCGGTCGGCCGCGAACAGCTCGGCCGTTGTCTGCGAAACCCGGTCGCCCATGGTGACGATGTGGAAACCGGCGTAGTCGATCTCCCCGCTCTCGATGGGCCGGAAGAAGTCCGCAATACATAGCCACGGGGCACTCTGCTGACGGGGGAAAGCGAACCGCACTCGTTCCTCTCGGCGGGTCTCATCGGTCCAGATGACCAGATCGTCCCCGTCCCCGTTGGCCGGGAAGTATCCATAAACCACTTGGGGAACCAACAGGTCGGCCTGCCGGGCGTTAGCCAGTTGTTCCCGTAGCACGTCCCGAATCCGTTCCTTGAATTCGGGATCGCTCTCGTCAACCTCGGGACGAAACTGCCATTGGTTGCGGAACAGGGCAGTCTCGTTGACGAAGCCGACGATCTCATCGAGAGAGGTGCCTTTCACAACTCGCGAGCCCAAGAACGGGGGCCTGAAGACCGGGTTGTCGGTTTCCACCTCGGGTGATCGCAGCGGGACCGGGTCCGTATCCGCTCCCATCGAGGTTTGTCGCTGGGGAAGCCGCCGGCTCTCGACCCTCCCAAAATCGGCATCCCGGTCGGTCGCTCCGCGCTGACTTTCTAGCTGCTCCATCACGTCCAGACCGGCAAAGGCATCCTTGCCGTAGAAGAGCGGACCGGAATAAACGTCGCGCAGATCCCGCTCGACAAACGACCGGGTGAGCGCGGCCCCGCCCAACACCACGGGAACGTCGCTGAGACCGCGCCGGTTGAGCTCCTCCAGGTTGTCCCGCATCACCAACGTGCTCTTGACCAACAAGCCGCTCATCCCAATTGCGTCCGCACCATGCTCCTCGTAAGCCTCGAGGATCTCCGCGATGCCCACCTTGATGCCAAGGTTGTAAACGTCGAACCCGTTGTTGCTCAAGATGATGTCGACCAGGTTCTTACCGATGTCGTGTACGTCACCGCGCACCGTCGCCAGAACGATGGAACCGCGATGGTCGGCTGCGCCCTTTTCCATATGGGGCTCCAGCAACGCAACGGCCTGCTTCATGGTTTCGGCGCTGCGCAGCACGAATGGCAGTTGCATCTCCCCGCTGGCAAAGAGCTCCCCCACCGTCTTCATCCCGCTGAGCAGGGTGTCGTTGATGATGGCGAGCGGATTGCCTCCTGCGGCCAGCGCCTCCGCCAGATCGTCATCGAGCCCCATCATGTTGCCGTCCACGATGCGCTGCCGCAGCCTGTCGGCGACAGGCCAGTCGCTGTGATCGACCTCGGCGGCGGCGGCAACACTGACCCCGGCAAATTCCTCGATGAGCGTCATCAACGGGTCGTAGTCGTCTGTGCCCCGGTCATAGATCAGGTCAAGACACAATCGGCGATGGTCTTCGCTGATTCGGTTGAGCGGGACGATGCGTCCGGCGTGGACTATGGCCGCATCGAGACCGGCATCGACGCATTCATGCAGGAACATCGAGTTGAGCACATGCCGGGCCGCAGGTTTGAGACCAAACGAAACGTTGGACACGCCGAGGACGGTAAAGACCCCGGGGAGCTCAGCCTTGATGCGGCGTATTGCCTCTATGGTCGCCAGGCCGTCGCGTTTGAGGTCGGCGTCCCCGGTAGAGAGCGGGAAGGTGAGCGGATCGAATATGAGGTCCGACGGCTCCAACCCGTACCGATTCACTGCGAGATCGTGCAGGCGATGGGCGACCCGCAGCTTCCACTCCACATCGCGGGCCTGACCTTCCTCATCGATCAGGAGACAGATGACCGCCGCACCATGTTCTCTGGCGAGCCGGAACACACGGTCTACCCGGGATCCGGCTCCCTCCCCGTCTTCGAGGTTGGCAGAATTGAGCACCGACCTGCCGCCGATTCGCTCCAGGCCCGCCTGCATGACCTCTGGCTCGGTGCTGTCGAGAACCAGCGGGGCCGCCACCTGCGTGGCAAACCGACCGGCTAACTCGTCCATGTCGCTGACTCCATCACGCCCGACGTAGTCAACGCACACATCGATCAGATGGGCCGACTCGGCAACCTGGCTACGGGCGACCTCGAGACAAGAGTCCCAGTCCTCGGCCAGCATCGCCTCCCGGAACTTCTTCGAGCCGTTGGCATTGGTTCGCTCCCCGATGATCAGAAACGACGTGTCCTGGGCAAAAGGCACAAAGCTGTAGTTGGACGCTGCCCCCGCCTCGGATACCGGATCCCGAAGCGCTGGGGTCAGATCGCGGCATCTAGCGACGACCGCCGCCAGGTGCTGCGGGGTCGTCCCACAACAGCCGCCGACAACCCGGACGCCGAGCTCCGTGATGAAGCGGGCATGATGCTCCGCTAGCGCTTGTGGGGTCAGCCCGTAGTGCATCTCGCCCTCCACCACCTCAGGCAGCCCTGCATTTGGAATTGCCGAGACGGGGACCTTCGAGTGTCGCGAGAGATAGCGCAGATGCTCGTCCATCTCGTCCGGTCCGGTCGCACAATTGAGGCCGACAATGTCCACTCGCAGCGGCTCGATTGCTGCGAGCGCGGCGCCGATCTCGGTCCCGGGCAGCATTCGCCCGGTGGTCTCAATCGTGACCTGCGCCTGTATCGGCAGGAACACCCCGGCCGCCTGCATCGCTCTCCTGCTGCCGGTAACCGCCGCCTTCAACGTCAGCAGGTCGTACATGGTCTCGATTATCAGCAGGTCGACCCCACCTTCGAGCAAGCCGGCGGCTTGCACTTCGTACGCAGCAGCCAGGTCCTGATAGCTGATCTGACCGAGCGATGGCAGCTTGGTGCCGGGCCCGATCGAGCCCGCCACCCAGCGGGGATACTCCGGTGAAGCATGATCGGCTGCGACTCTCACCGCGATTTCCGCGGCTGCCTTGTTGAGCTCGTATGCCCTATCAGCAATCCCGTACTCGTCCAGCGGAACTGCAAACGCTCCAAAGGTGTTGGTCTCGACGACATCGACTCCCACGCCTAAGAACTCATCGTGCATCGCAGCAATGACGTCGGGCCGAGTGACGTTCAGGATCTCGTTGCAGCCCTCCAGGTCGGGTCCACCAAAGTCATCTGCGGTCAGTCCGGCGCGCTGCAATGTGGTCCCGGCGGCACCATCGAAAACGAGAACCCGGTTCGCCAGGGCGTGCAGGAAGTTGGGGTGAGTCTCGATACGTGACCGTCCTCGGCAGTGACCGGGCAGATTAGACGCCTGATGGGTAACGTCGAGCTATGACTTCAACCGGCATCGATCTGAGCGATCACCAATTCATCCAAGATCCATACCCGACCCTCAACGCTCTTCGGGAATCCGCACCGGTCGTTTACGACGAACCAGCCAACCTGTGGCTGGTATCGCGTCACGAGGATGTTCGGGCGTGTCTGCGGGACCGACGCTTGGGAAGGATCTATGACCACGTCGCCACCGCCGCCGAGGTGGGCGCGAAACCCCGGGATCTCCGCTGGGAAGCCTTCTGGAAGGTCGAGAAGTACTCGCTCCTCGAGCTGGAACCACCCGATCACACCAGGCTCCGGCGCCTGGTCTCGAAGGCATTCACCGTTCGCGCCGTGGAAGCGATGCGCGGACCCGCACAACAGATAGCTGCAAGATTGCTCGAACAGGCCGGCCCGGAGGTTGATCTGCTCGCCGACTTCGCCCAGCCGTATTCGATTGGAATCATCACCGAGCTTCTTGGAGTTCCCACAGCCGACCATCGCCAGTTGCTCGATTGGTCGCATCGAATGGTCAAGATGTACGAGCTCAACACCAGCGACGAGCAAGCCACCGAAGCGGCCAACGCCGCAGCGGAGTTCGACCAGTACGTTCGATCGATTGTCGAGTATCACCGCAGCGCTCCCCGTGGTGGCCTCATCGGCGACCTCGTCCACGCAGAAGTAGACGGCGAGCGGCTGACCGACGAAGAGATCGTGTCGACCGTAATCGTGCTGCTGAATGCCGGTCACGAAGCGACCGTGAACACGATGGGCAACGGAGTGGCCGGATTCATGCTGAATCGTGACGAGTGGGACCGTGTTGTTGCGGGAGAGGTGGCGCCGGCTGTTGCCGCCGAGGAGATGCTTCGCTGGGATGCCCCCCTCCAGCTATTCGAGCGTTGGGTCCTCGCCGATGACGTTGCGATTGCAGGAACACAATTCTCGTTTGGCGACAAGATCGGAATGCTGTTCGGTGCAGCCAACCGCGACCCGAGAGCATTCGAACAACCAGACGAGTTCCGGGCCGACCGGCATGCCACCCATCACATCGGCTTCGGCGGCGGAACCCACCACTGTCTGGGGGCACCGCTAGCCCGGCTGGAGCTGGACGTGGGCCTCACCGCTTTGGTGGCGGCCGCACCCCAGCTCGAACTGATCGCGCCGCCGGTTCGCCACAACGCCTTCACAATTCACGGCTACCAGTCGGTGCCGGTGCGGCTCAACAGATAGAACGCCTACTCGACGATGAGCAGACCCTCATCGGCAAGGGCGGTCCGCAACGTTTCCGCCTCTCCGGGACGGACCGAAACAGTGAGTAGACCGCCGCCACCGTGCGGAGCAT
>Ga0316201_10003865_pt1 | contig 11164 bp, 8 predicted proteins | sample CS6wburrow_MG_FD_204516 | JGI IMG/M metagenome (GOLD analysis project Ga0316201, IMG submission 204516) | Coastal sediment microbial communities from Delaware Bay, Delaware, United States - CS-6 worm burrow | ecosystem: Environmental > Aquatic > Marine > Coastal > Sediment | place: USA: Delaware... | reverse complement strand
CAAGAGATAGAACATGGTGAAATGACCACCAATGAAAATGGTGACTACGAAATCATGTTCAAGGCCCTACCGGATAAAAGTGTCTCAAAAAAGGACCTCCCAATATTTCACTATGAAGTCATTGCAGATGTCACGGATATCAACGGAGAAACACGAAGCACCACCACCATAGTGAATGTTGGTTATCATGCGTTGACAGCACATATTGGCATTGTGGACAATCTAGATAAAGCCAATAATGATCATAGACTTTCAATTACGACAAAGAACCTTAATGGAGAATTCGTTCCAGCTGAAGGCTCCATAAAAATATACAAACTCATTGCCCCACAACAGGTATTAAGACCTAGACCTTGGGCCGCGCCGGATTATCCTAATCTGTCTGAAGCTGAATTCAAGAGACTATTCCCTCATGAAGCTTACAAAGACGAACATAATAGTAGTACATGGCAAAAAGGGAAATTGGTGTTCGACAAGTCGTTCGATACTGATAAGAATAAAGAACTGTCATTAGGTACCATGAAACGTTGGGATTCTGGTAAATATGTCATCGAATTGGAAGCCAAGGATGAATTCGGGCAAGTGGTGAAAGATGTGGCGCGAACTACATTGTATAGCACTGATGACAAGACTTTGGCTGATTCTGAATTATTTAGGGTCACACACAAAAAATCAACTTACAATATTGGAGATAAGGTCGTTCTCACATTAGCTTCGGCAGCTCTGGATTTGCTAGTCACGGTCGATGTAGAGAAGGACGGAACTATTGTTAATACTTACTTGGTATCATTGAATAATAACAAAAAAACATTGTCCATTCCTGTAACACAAAACGACATTGGTGGATTTGCAGTTCATACTAGCTTCTCTGCCTATAATAGCTATCAGCGTGGTACCACCATTATTGCGGTACCTTATCCTGCAACAGACTTAGAGATCGAAACGATGACCTTTCGAGATAAATTGAAACCCGGTACGTATGAGACATGGGGTTTTAAGGTAAAAGGCCCTAAGGGAGAAAAAGTAGCCGCTGAATTATTAGCGAGTATGTATGACGCCTCCTTGAATCAATTCAAGCCACATGCTTGGAGTTTCAATCCCTTCAACAGACCAAATTATTATTCTAGACTCGCACGAAGTGCACAAAGAAGTTATGGTAAACAAGGATTTAGGATATATATCCCATACGTTTCCAGAAATAATCATGTGCAGCAATATGACCAATTGAATTGGTTTGGGCTTTATTTTGGAAATAGTTATCGTATGAGAAGAGATAGACTAGGCATCATGAATGAAAGTGTGATGGTAAGTGCTCAAAAAATCTCTTCACCTGAGGCGATGGAAGTCAATGATGATATTGAAGTTGAAGAATCAGTTATGGAACAAGAAGGTACTGGTGAAATCCTGAAAGGTGAGTTTCCAGCAACCGAAGAAGAAAAGACTGATTTCTCAGACGTCACTGTCCGCAAGAACTTGCAGGAAACTGCCTTTTTCTTTCCGCAATTACATACAGATAAAGAAGGCCATGTGAGTTTTAGTTTCACAACACCAGAAGCCCTGACCCAGTGGAATCTGCAATTACTGGCACACACCAAGGACCTAGAAAGCACGACCAAGAGTCTAAAAACCGTCACCCAAAAAGAATTGATGGTCATTCCTAATGCGCCACGTTTTTTAAGAGAAGGTGACCAAATAACCATTAGCACCAAGATCGCCAATCTGTCTGAGAAGGCTCTTTCTGGCAATGCCGTATTGCAGTTGTTTAATGCCATCACAGGCAATGTTATTGACAGCAAACTTGAGAATAGCAACAGCGAAAAGCCCTTTACCGTTGATGCGAAAGGCAATACACAAGTATCATGGAGTCTGAACATTCCTGACGATGTACAGGCAGTTCAATATAAAGTCATAGCGAAAGCTGGTGACTTCAGTGATGGTGAGCAAAACGCCTTACCTGTCCTATCTAATCGAACGTTGGTGACCGAGACCATGCCGATGTGGGTTCGATCCAACCAAACAAAGACCTTCACATTAGATAAGTTGAAGAACACTAGGTCAACGAGTTTGAAGCATCATCAATTGACCTTGGAGATGACTTCTAATCCTGCTTGGTATGCAGTGCAAGCATTACCGTATTTAATGGAGTATCCTTATGAATGCAATGAACAAATATTCTCACGTTATTATGCAAATTCGTTAGCTAGCCATATAGCAAATAGCAATCCAAGAATCCAGGAAGTATTCGATCAATGGCGGAATACGGATGCATTACTTTCCAATTTAGAAAAGAATCAAGAACTCAAGTCACTAATCATTCAGGAAACGCCTTGGTTACGTGATGCCCAAAGTGAAACAGAGCAAAAAAAGCGTATCGCTTTATTGTTCGACATGAACAAAATGAAGAACGAACTGGAATCTTCAAAACGAAAGTTACACAGCAATCAATTACCATCGGGTGCTTGGTCATGGTTCAATGGCGGAAGACATAACCGTTATATCACGCAACATATCATCACTGGTTTTGGGCATTTAAAGCAATTGTCTGTTACTTCGAGTGGAGCCGAGATGCCAATGATCGAGAAAGCGATCAACTATCTAGATGCCGAATTCGTTCGGGAATACAAGGAGATCCAAAAATATAAAAACGTTGATCTGAACAAGGATCATTTAAGCTACACACAATTGCATTATCTATATATGCGTAGTTTTTATCCTGAAGTCAATACATCGAATGAAGTAGCGAATATCAGGGGATACTACAAAACCCAGATCCAGAAGTATTGGCTAAAGCGAACGTTGTATGCCAAAGGATTGATGGCCCTTGTTATGGAACGTATGGATGATTCGAAAACTGCAAAGAAAATACTCCGCTCATTAGATGAGAATAGCATTACGTCTGAAGAACTTGGCATGTACTGGAAAGAGAACACCAATTCCTGGTATTGGTATCAAGCACCCATTGAAACCCAGGCTCTCTTGATCGAAGCGTTTTCTGAAATCGAGAATGATACAGATACCGTTGATAACCTTAAGATCTGGTTACTCAAGAACAAGCAAACCAATCAGTGGAAAACCACCAAAGCCACGACCGAGGCAGTTTATGCACTATTGTTACAAGGCAGTGATTGGTTATCCGTCACCGATATGGTGGATGTGGTTCTGGGTGGCAAAAAAATATCACCACAACAATTGGAAGATGTCAAAATAGAAGCAGGAACAGGCTACTTTAAAACATCCTGGTCTTCTGCGGAAGTAAAACCAGAAATGGCTGAAGTGGAGATCAGCAAGAAAGGAAAAGGTATTGCTTGGGGAGGATTGTACTGGCAGTATTTTGAGGATTTGGATAAGATCACTTCTGCTAAGACCCCTTTAAAGTTGGAGAAAAAACTATTCAAGAAAACCAATACAGATACAGGAGAGCAAATTACGGAAATCACGTCTGAAAGCAATCTAAAAGTTGGTGATCTAGTACGTGTGCGCATTGAATTACGAGTTGATAGACCGATGGAATTCGTGCATATGAAAGATATGCGCGCCTCGGGCATGGAGCCTATAAATGTGTTGTCTCGTTACAAATGGCAAGATGGGTTAGGTTACTACGAAAGCACAAAAGATGCCTCCACCAATTTTTTCTTTGACTATTTACCAAAAGGCGTATTTGTTTTCGAATATGATCTACGGGTCAATAATGCGGGTGACATGAGTAATGGCATAACCACCATACAAAGCATGTATGCTCCTGAATTCAGCAGTCATAGTGAAGGGGTGAGGGTGTTAGTAAAGTAAATTGATTCCGACAAAAAATCGTGTTCTTAACATTACGAACTAATAAATCACATTTAATAAAAATCAAGATAATACCTGATAGGTTTCCCTTTGAATTCCATTCTTGCCTTTATCCTAGACTTAAGGCAGTTTCCCATTTCATTTTTTCTTTAGGATTAAATCTTCAACCTTCAAAGGTATAAGCTTGATAATAGGCTTCGGTGGCTTCTAAGTGGCAAATGGTGGCACTTGGACTATTGGCATTCTCATCCAAAAGGAAATCGGTGCCTTCTTGACCCAATCCAACGACATTTCTTTCGACGCGCTTTTTAAGATCATCGAGCATAGAAATCATATTACCGCTGTCGTGCGAATAGCCTTTTGGAGAGGTAATGGTGTTTTGTGAAAATAGTGGTGAACAGACTAAGAATAGTACTAGTAAAAGTGATGGTTTTTTCATTTTCAATTGATTTGTTTCAACCAATAAAAAAGGATTAAACCTAGAAACCTATGAGATTAACGTCAACTTAAGCCAAATCAGTTTTTAGGAGGGTATTTTGAAAACACCTTTGTAACAATAGCCTTCAATCGTTCTTCTCGTTTTTCAGGAATTGCATTAGGATTAAAACTACTCTCACTGATTGCTTGCCAAAAAAGAAAATCTTTTTCTGCATCAATAAAATCGAATACCATCTCCCTATTAATATCATCGCTTCCAATTGGAATGCCGACACTTATACCTCCACCGACGTTTCTTCCGCCACCTCCTACACCAACTCCAACATTACTTCTTCTTTCCGCTTGATACTCACTACTGCTGATGTTCACAAAAAAGTCCGGCGAGTCTGAAACCGTGAAGCCATTTGCCTGTAAAAATTGATCAACATTATTCAATAAACGCTTAGTGTCCAGTTCGCTTAAGCCTGTCTGCATATCTGGATACATGTTATAAGTCCTGTATTTCCTAAAATCCGTGCCTGTTTCATAATCGTAATTAACATAGATCGGGGCACAGGATAATGTCACTGCAAAAAATATTATGGAAACGAGTCTCTTCATTTTCAATTAGTTAAGCAAAGTTACTTAAAAATAATTATTCTTTTTCGTCTATGGTTTTAGTCAATGCCGATGAAATAATTCCAGTTGGGATGGCCACAATACCAAGACCTATCATAAGAATGAAAAAAGTGAAAACCTTACCTCCAACAGTAATAGGATATACATCACCATAGCCCACAGTTGTTAAAGTAATGATTGCCCACCAAAGACTTTCAAAAATAGATGAAAAGTGTTCTGGTTGTACTTGATTTTCGAAATAATAGATTCCAACCGCCGAAAAATACACAAGAATCAATGTCGTAAACAGGAATAAAAATATCTGTTCCTTGACCATTTTGATAGCTTGAGTGAATTGATGTATCGCTGAGTTGTAACGAACCAATTTCAAGATCCTAAAAATCCTTAGGAAGCGCAAAGCCCTAAGTGACCTTAAGTCTATTCCAAAAGAGAGGTAAAATGGCAGTATTGCCAAGAGGTCGATGATACCATAAAAACCAAAAATGAACTTAAGCTTATGGTCGGCAACATATATCCTCAACAGATACTCTATAGAAAAAACAATGACACATATAATCTCTATGTATTCTAATATTCTGCGTGTTTGAGGTTCAAGATCTGGAACAGTCTCAATGGAAAAAGTAACTACGGATAATAAGATCAAGAACTGAATGATAAAAGCAAAATACCTACTTTGCTTATTATCATTTATTTCAACTAAGTTCTTTATGCGTTCTTTCATGACAATCAAACATTCAGCATTGCCCACAATTTGTCCTTTAACTCTGTGATACCTTGCTGGGTTATCGCGGAAATGAACATATAATCAATTGGTAGTTTTTCGTCAAGTTCCTGCTTTAACTCGGCTTTTAACTCATCATCCAACATATCACTCTTACTAATGCATATCAATCGCTCCTTATCGAGCATTTCAGGATTATAGCGGCGCAACTCATCCAATAGGATTTCGTATTGCTTCAATATATCATCTGCATCGGCAGGAATCAAGAATAATAATGCAGAATTACGCTCAATATGCCTCAAGAAATAATGCCCCAATCCTTTCCCTTCGGCAGCACCTTCAATAATTCCAGGTATATCAGCCATCACAAATGTTTGGTAATCACGATACTCTACAATCCCTAAATTAGGCTTTAGAGTCGTAAACTCATAATCGGCGATTTTTGGTTTTGCTGCAGTCATAACCGATAGTAATGTGGATTTTCCGGCATTGGGAAATCCAACCAATCCAACATCCGCGAGTATTTTAAGTTCTAAAGTGATTTTTAGTTCTTGACCTTCGATCCCAGATTGTGCATACCGAGGCGTTTGATTTGTCGGACTTTTAAAATGAACGTTCCCTAAACCACCTTTACCACCGGGAACAATGATCCTTTCTTCATTGGCTTCAGTTATTTCCAGGATTATCTCATTGGTTTCCGTGTCCCTAACTACCGTGCCCAACGGTACATCAATATAAATATCTTCTCCATCGGCTCCAGTACTGGTTTGTTTACTACCATGGCTACCGTGACCAGCTTTAAAGTGCCTCTTGTATTTTAAGTGCAATAGAGTCCACAGGTTTGGATTTCCTCTTAAGATCACATGACCACCACGACCACCATCTCCTCCATCAGGACCACCTTTGGTAATGAATTTTTCGCGCCGTAAGTGCACAGACCCTTTACCTCCATTACCTGAAGTAACCTGCATTTTTACATAGTCTACGAAGTTTCCTTCTGTCATTTTTATTACTAATTTATTACAGACGAATTATCTGAAAACACCTAACAGACACTGGCTGCCCTCCTTTTGAATTCAACTCTTCGGTCATGGATTGCTCATAAGACATGAGCCAATGGTAAGGTAACTTTTTGAGCTATAACGATTCGATCACTTTGCTTAGGCGCACAGTGATATCTTCTATACTTCCGATACCATCAACACCAAAATACTTATCCTGATTTGAATAGTAGTCTTTCAAGATGGCTGTTTTGTCATAATATTCCTTAATACGATTTCGAATTATCGATTCATCTGCGTCATCGGGTCTTCCACTGGTTTTACCACGTTCTAATAACCTTTTGACCAAAACATCATCTTGTACCTCCAAGGCTATCATCGCGTTGATTGAAGAATCCTTGCTCACCATCAATGCATCCAAAGCTTTTGCTTGTTCATTGGTTCTCGGGAATCCATCAAAAATGAATCCTTGGGCATCTGCATTTTTTTCAACCTCCGCATTGAGCATGTCGATAGTAACTTGATCCGGAACCAATTCCCCTTTATCCATATAAGATTTAGCCAATAGACCAAGGGCCGTTTCGTTCTTGATATTATAACGAAAAACGTCACCTGTCGAGATATGTACTAAATTATATTTGTCCTTCAGGAATTCAGCCTGAGTTCCTTTTCCAGCTCCGGGAGGTCCAAAGAGTACTAAATTTGTCATGTGTTGTGTGTTTTTTATTTGATAAACTTCTGGAATGTCCCGTCCCAACCCATCATAATCCAATCCGTAACCAACAATGAATTTATTGGGGATTTCAATGCCAACATAATGCAATTTAAAATCCTTCTTATAAGCTTCAGGCTTATAGAACAACGTGGCAATAATTAATTGTTTGACATCTTCATTTTCAAAGATACGATGCACTTCTGCAAGTGTTTTCCCAGAATCAATGATATCCTCCAAGATCACGACTGTTCTTCCAGTTAGGTCCTGGGTCAACCCTATGAGTCTCTTGATATCTTCGGATGACTTGACCCCTTCATAAGACGCTAATTTTATGAAAGTAACTTCACAGGGCTTAGGATAAACTTTTACGAAATCACTCGTGAACATGAATGATCCGTTCAAGATTCCAACAAAAACCGGCACTTCATCTTGAAGGTCGCTTGCTATGTCAGAAGCCATCTTTCGCACCGCATGGTCTATTTCCTCTTCAGAAATAAATGGTTTGAAATAAGTGTCGTGAAGTTTGATCATTTGCGGAAAACTCGATTTTCTTTATTGCCTGCAAAGATACCAAATAGATTTATGATTTAACAGTTAAAGACTTTACATTTGTGTAATCATTTTGACTGAATTATGAATCATTTTTCTTCAAATTTTAAATTAGGTATCCTAGGTGGCGGTCAATTGGGCAAAATGCTCTTGAATGAAACCAGGAAATTCGACCTTTATACTTGTGTCCTGGATCCATCTGAAGAGGCTCCCTGTAAGGTAGGAAGCAATGAATTTTATGTCGGTGATCTTATGGATCATGATACCGTGTACAACTTTGGGAAAAAAGTGGACCTCCTTACCATCGAGATAGAAAACGTGAATGTCGATGCTCTTGAAAAACTGGAAAAGGAAGGCTTAAAAGTATTTCCTCGAGCTCAAACCCTAAGGACTATCCAGAATAAAATAAAGCAAAAATTGTTCTATGTAGATCATGATTTGCCCACTGCACCATTCTCTAGGTTCTCCTATAAGGATGAAATTGAAACTGCCGTCGAACATGAAACCTTGAGTTTCCCTTTTGTATGGAAAAGTGCTCAATTTGGATATGACGGTACGGGTGTTAAAGTCATCCGAACATATTCTGATCTCGATGATATTCCAAATGTAGAATGCCTTGTCGAGGAGCTGATAGATTTCAAGAATGAGCTTGCGGTCATTGTGGCAAGAAATGTACAAGGAGATGTTAAGACCTACCCGGTCGTTGAAATGGAATTTCACCCGGAAGCCAATCAGGTTGAGTATGTCCTCTGCCCTGCCAGAATCTCAAAGGATATAAGGCATAAAGCAGAATTAATTGCACTTAAGACATCGCAAGCCTTTCAACATGTTGGGTTACTAGCGGTAGAAATGTTTCAGACCCAGGATGACCAAATCCTGATAAATGAGGTCGCTCCAAGACCCCATAACTCTGGGCATCATACCATAGAATCAAGTTATACGTCTCAATTCGAGCAGCATTTAAGAGCCATATTGGGCTTACCTTTAGGCAATACCGATAGTAAAGTAGCAGGGGTAATGGTGAACTTGGTCGGCGCTGAAGACTATACTGGAGATGTGGTGTACGAGAATATCGATCGAATAATGACTATGGAAGGTGTGACACCACATATTTATGGTAAAAAGAAAACTAGACCATTCCGAAAAATGGGACATGTGACCATTGTCAATGAAGATCTGGAAGAAGCACGGAAAGTGGCGGAACAGGTTAAAAGGACCATCAAAGTAATTAGCAAATAGATATGAGCAAAGTAGGTATAATAATGGGGAGTATAAGTGATCTTCCAGTCATGCAAGATGCCATAGATATCTTGAAATATTTTAATATTGACACAGAAGTAGATATTGTCTCTGCTCATCGAACTCCCGAGAAGCTTTTCGATTATAGCGCCAATGCCCATAAAAGAGGTGTTAATGTTATAATCGCTGGCGCTGGTGGCGCTGCGCATTTACCAGGCATGGTTGCTTCATTATCACCGCTGCCAATCATTGGTGTACCAGTAAAATCAAGTAACTCCATTGATGGATGGGATTCCGTTTTATCAATACTACAAATGCCCGGAGGTGTACCCGTTGCCACCGTCGCATTGAATGGCGCCAAGAATGCAGGCATTCTTGCAGCACAGATCATAGGATCTTCTGATACTGTGATACTTCAAAAGATCCAAGAATACAAAGAAAGTCTCAAAGCAAAAGTGATCGATTCTTCAAAAGACCTAAAAAAATAAGGCACCTCATTGAAGTGCCTTATCGATTAATAGCTAAAATGTATATTACAAAATCCCTCTCGTAATATGCTGCAATGTTGTTTTTTTATTTGTGAGAAGAATTGATAGCTAGTGCTAAAAATCACTGATATCGGTTAAATATGGAATTTATCGTTTATCGGCAAATTTGTAAGAAAATGACACAAAAGAAAAAACCTCGATAATCAGTCGAGGTTTTGGTACTAATCAATCAATCTTTTTGGTCTTCTAGAAGAAGTAAGACCATTTAAAACTCTAAAGTAAAGATGCGTATTATTAATATCACCCCATAAGTTCTGGTTATAAATCCACTATGACTAATCGGCGAAGCGTTTATTTATCCGATGAAATACAAAAATACTATTTAATTGAAGTATTTAACCTACACTATTTTTTAACAACCGACTTAGAAACGGTGCCTAAATTCTTATAATTCAGCCTAATAAGATATATTCCTGAAGCAATATTTTGAGTATTGGTTAGAGGGCTATACATATCAGTGAACAATAGTTTCCCGGATATATCGTAAATGTCAAATGATTCTGGAAGTTGTTTACCCCCTTCTACTATGATATTCAGTTGCTCATCGTTATCAAAAAAGATCTTAAAATCCTTTTCGTCAAGAACATTCATAATACCAAGTGTCGTGTCATATTCATAATGAATTATGAACCTAGAAGTATCTTCATCAGTTGAATTAACTGCAAAAGTATAATCACTTATTCTAAGGTCCGTAATGGTCGTGGCCTGCGTATCTTCAAGCTTTATCAAGTATTCCGGGCCTATGAATTCCTCTTCAATGGAAATCGTATAATTTCCTGTAACGGCAGCTTTAATCCCTAAAGGAATGGATGTGTCGTTCGGAGCGGTTAGTTCTGGCTGTCCATTGATCAGAAGCTTGTCCGTTCCATTCAAGGAGAACAACTGCAGAGGATCGGTCCCGCCAATGAAGATACCATCGTAATCATTATCAAAAGCTGTTGTCGCATTTGAATTGAACCCAATGAGAATCGTGCTTTTATTCGTTGCGCCTTCCAATTTCAACCAAGAATTCCCCAATGCCCTTCTATTACTGTCATTTGAATTCCTGAAAAATTGCTGATTATTACTAACCCTATGAGAATTCTTGAACACTACATTACTTGTGGCATTTGTCTTAACGACAAACCCTTGGGCCGAACCAATGAATTCGTTGGCAGCTTCATAAGGCACAGTCCCTAATGAATTCAATGCTATATAACTAGACGCATGATTAATGCCTCCTATGGCTTGCTGCCTCCATACATACATGGTTCCACTTAATATCGATGCATTATCTGCTTTAAAGGCAAACCAATCGATTGCCGACGGATACGGGTTACCCACGATATTATATCCAAATTGTCCTGGACTCGTTGACGAATCTGAATAATAAACAGGAACGCTCACATCACCTGTATTCATTTCTCCTGAGAAGATACGTGTGATATTACCTGTTGTCATGTCGGCCCTCACCGCATACCCCCTACCTAAACCAAGATTATTACTAACACCTGGGCTTTCTTCGTGTGGAATGAACACCCAATATGTGGGGCTCACGCTGGCATCCCAA
>Ga0316201_10003864_pt1 | contig 11166 bp, 10 predicted proteins | sample CS6wburrow_MG_FD_204516 | JGI IMG/M metagenome (GOLD analysis project Ga0316201, IMG submission 204516) | Coastal sediment microbial communities from Delaware Bay, Delaware, United States - CS-6 worm burrow | ecosystem: Environmental > Aquatic > Marine > Coastal > Sediment | place: USA... | reverse complement strand
GAAAGTCGTGTTGAAACGTTTTTCAATGCGTCCATCATCCTGCAGGCGGTCGAGCCAGGCGAGCTGGTTGTCCTTGATGCGTCTGTCTGTCTGAGGAGCCTCACGGTCGATATGGCCTTTCATGAACATATCCACGTCATCGTCAGCCGGTACCCACACGGATTGTCGGCTTCCGATCAAGCCGGGATCGCTCAATACCAGGTCGCGCAGGGCGAAATCAGCGCCGGAACTGACCAGCGCATAGAGGGCACGCTTGTCACGCCGTTGACTGACTTCAGGAAATGCCTCGCGCAATGATCTTTTGATCAGTCCGCCATAATCGGCAGTCGCCAGCTGTTGGGCGTTGCGGTTACCCTCCGGGTCGAGTAAACCGACGTCGAAGGTGACGTCCAGGCGGACAAATGTCTGCATAAAGGCACTGTAACCATTGCCAACAATACTGGTGAAAAGCAGTGCCAGGAACAGCAGGCCGAGTCCGATGGCAAATCTGCCGTACCAGCGGAAGCGGCGCTCCACTGCATAGCGTTTGCGCATGCCGGCATTGACGATATCGATAGTACGCTGGCGGGACGCAGCCGGATCCTGAGCCGGAATTTCAGATGGGTTATTCATACTGTTCCCGGTACTTGCGTACCACGGTGAGGGCGATGATATTTAGAACCAGGGTGACGGCAAACAGCATCAGGCCCAGCGCGAATGCCGCCAGTGTCTTAGGGCTATCAAATTCCTGGTCGCCGGTGAGCAGTGTGACGATCTGCACGGTGACTGTTGTGACCGCTTCGAGCGGGTTGGCGGTCAGGTTTGCCGCCAGTCCGGCAGCCATGACCACGATCATAGTTTCACCGATGGCGCGCGATACGGCTAACAGGATAGCGCCGACAATACCGGGCAGGGCAGCAGGAAATATGACCTTGCGGATGGTTTCGGACCGCGTTGCCCCAAGGCTGTATGCGCCGTCGCGCAGCGCCTGGGGCACGGCATTGATGACGTCATCGGACAGGGACGAGACAAATGGAATGATCATAATCCCCATGACCAGACCGGCGGCCAGCGCACTCTCGGAGGCGACATCCAGGCTCAGCAGGCTGCCGCTGTCACGAACAAACGGTGCAACAACCAATGCGGCAAAGAAGCCGTAGACCACTGTCGGGATGCCGGCGAGAATTTCCAGCAGTGGTTTGGCGCTGGCGCGAACCCTGGGTCCGGCATATTCGGCCAGGTAGATCGCCGACATCAGGCCGATCGGCACCGCTACCGACATGGCGATGAAAGAGATAAGCAGGGTGCCCGCGAACAGCGGGACTGCACCGAATGCACCGGAGGATCCGACCTGGTCTGAGCGAATAGCGGTTTGCGGGCTCCATTCCAGACCGAACAGGAATTCGCTGACCGGTACCGAACGAAAGAAAATGAGCGATTCGAACAGCACAGACAGGACGATGCCGATGGTGGTGAGAATGGCGATGCTGGAGCAGACGATCAGCAGGCCGTTAAAAATAGCTTCCACCACATTGCGAGCGCGCTGCTCGGGTTTGATCCGGGTCAGCGTGAGCGTACCGCCAGCAATGGCGAAGGTCAGTGCCACGACCGCCATCGCAGCATGGCTGATGTTGACCAGGTTCTGATAACGCGCCGCCGCAGCCTGCACGTTAGCGTCTGCCTGGCGGGAAGCGATATTGCCGCTGACCAGGTTTTTGATGTCGTTAACCAACAGATTGAGGCGATCGGGCCCCAGACTGTGGAGTTCGTCGGGCAGCCCAGCCACCACCAACTGGGTAATCAAGCTGTTCTCAAATGCCAGCCATGTTGCCACGATCAGCAAGGCCGGCATGCCACACCAGATGGCGGTGTACAAGCCGTAGTAGACGGGCAGCGAATGCAGCTTGCGGATAGCACCCTGCGTCACCGAGAAGGCGCGTCGTCGTCCCAGGTAATAAGCCAGGGAACTCAAAATCAGTAGTGTCAGAACGAGGACGGACGGCATGGGTCTTGTGTAGCGCAAGTGGCAAACAGGGAGTGGCGGCCGGAACGCGACCTCCATACAGCCTCAGCTATTTCGACAGCGTCGTTCACATCAGCATGGCCGTCAGTTTCTCTGCGTCCTCGGCAAATTTTTTGCGCTCGTCCGCGGGCATCGGTATCAACCCGCGGTCGCTGAGATAGCCTTCATCTCCCCAGGCCTTTTCGCTGGTGAATTCAGCCAGGTACGCCTTCATACCCGGGATGACTTCAGCGTGGGCCGCCTTGACATAGAAGTAGAGCGGACGCGAAATGGGGTAACTGCCGTCGGAAATGGTCTCGAACTCCGGTGCTACACCGTCGATGGCGGAACTGCGAATCTTGTCCCGGTTCTGGTCCAGGAAGCTGAAACCGAAGACGCCCAGGGCTTTGGGGTTGCTCTCCAGTTTCTGCACAATCAGGTTGTCGTTTTCACCGGCCTCCACGTAGGCGCCGTCTTCGCGCACCGTGTGGCAGATTGACTTGTAGCGCTTTTTGTCCGTCTTCTTCAGGGCTTTGATCCAGTCAAAGCTCTTGCAGCCGCCTTCCATCGCCAGTTCCGCAAACGCGTCGCGGGTGCCGGATGTAGGGGGTGGGCCAAGGACTTCGATAGCCCGGTCCGGCAATGCTGCATTGACATCCTTCCAGGTCTTGTAGGGATTGGCGACAAGCATTTCTCCGCCGTCGGGATTCGGTACTTTCTTGGCGAGCGCCAGAAAGATGTCCCTGAGGGTCAGGTTCAGCGGCTCGGCCTTTTTGGAGTTGGCGATGGCGATGCCGTCATAGCCGATTTTAATCTCGACGACATCTGCGACACCATTTTTCTTGCAGGTGTCGAATTCTGATTTTTTAATGCGGCGCGAGGCATTGGTGATGTCGGGATACTGCACGCCAACGCCGGCGCAGAACAGCTTCATGCCGCCACCCGAACCGGTGGATTCAACCTTCGGTGTTTTGTATTCGGTGGTTTTACCGAATTGTTCCACGACCACAGTCGCGAAAGGGTACACCGTGGAAGAACCCACGATACTAATGTAATCCCGTGCGGACTGTGCATTAATTGAACCGGCGCCAGCAACCGACAGGGCGGCAGCCAGTCCGATTACCTTTTTATTCATGCTCATAATACTTGTTTCCTGCGGAGTTGATAGGGGATAGTTCCTGGACCAATTTCCCCGGGCCGGATTTGTTCGATTGACTCGCCATGTCGCGTGAGCAATTGAATGATTTCAAAATACCCTCTGTAGGGCCTTTAACGGGTAACATCGTACAAAACGAATATTACCGTTTAACGAAAGGCATATTACCTTTTAACGACAGTACGAAGTGTTACACTGCCCGCCTGTCACACATTTACAAAGGTTCTTACGTAATGGCGATTCGCATCGGGATTAATGGCTTCGGACGCATGGGACGGCTCGGCCTGCGTGCCGGCTGGCAAAGGCCGGAGTATCAGATTGTGCATGTCAATGAGATCAGTGGTGATGCACACTGTATGGCCCACCTGCTGGAATTCGATTCGGTGCACGGACGCTGGGATAGTGATATACAGGTGGATAGTGAAGGGCTGACGGTCGGGGGCAGGTCCATCGGTTATTCAAGCGTCGAACAGCCGGGTGATGTGGACTGGCGCAGCAAGGGTATCGATCTTGTCATCGACTGTACCGGTAAGTTCAAGACAGAGGCTTCGCTGCAGCCCTATTTTGACCAGGGCATAAAGAAGGTGCTGGTTTCGGCGCCTGTACCCGAGCCCGCTTTGAATGTGGTCTACGGCATCAACCATGATCAGTACGATGTCGATAAACACCGCATCCTGACGGCTGCATCCTGTACCACCAACTGTCTGGCACCGGTGGTTAAAGTCATGCACGAAGGACTTGGCATTCGCCACGGAACCATGACCACCATTCATGACATTACCAACACCCAGACGATTGTCGACAACGGACACAAGGACCTGCGCCGGGCGCGCGCCTGCGGGCAGTCTTTGATCCCGACCACCACCGGCTCTGCCAAAGCCATCACCAGCATTTTTCCGCAGCTCAAGGGCAAGCTGAACGGTGTGGCGGTGCGCGTGCCCTTGTTGAATGCGTCCTTGACCGATTTCGTGTTTGAAGCTGGGCGCGAAACTACAGTGGAAGAAGTCAATGATTTGTTCAAGAAAGCCGCGGAGGGTGATCTCAAGGACATTCTTGGCTACGAAGAGCGACCGTTGGTGTCGATAGATTACAAGGATGATCCGCGTTCTTCGATTGTCGACGCGCCGTCAACCATGGTTGTCGATGGCACCCAGGTCAAGGTACTGGCCTGGTATGACAACGAATGGGGCTATGTCAACCGTATGATGGAATTCGCGGCGGTCATCGCACAGAGCCTTTAACCGTGGAAAGCGGATTGCGCCATTACCTGGTGGTGACTGGCGGTTACTGGGCCTTTACCCTGACCGACGGCGCTATCCGCATGCTGGTCGTGTTGTATTTTCACTCACTGGGTTATTCGCCCTTTGAAGTGGCGATGCTGTTCCTGTTTTACGAGTTCTTCGGTGTGGTCACCAACCTGGTAGGCGGCTGGCTGGGATCGCGTATCGGTTTGAATCTGACCATGCACATCGGTATGGGGCTGCAGGTGGTGGCGCTGGCGATGTTGATGGTGCCGGAAGCCTGGCTGACGGTGCCCTATGTCATGACGGCACAGGCTCTGTCCGGTATTGCCAAGGATCTCAACAAAATGTCCGCCAAGGCCAGCGTGAAGACGCTGTTACCCGATTCCGGCAGTGAGTCGCGGTTGTTCAAATGGGTTGCGGTACTGACCGGTTCCAAGAACGCGCTCAAGGGTGTCGGGTTTTTTCTCGGTGCTGCGCTGTTGCAACTGGCGGGGTTCCGCGGCGCCCTGGCGGTGCTTTCGTCCGCGCTGTTGCTGGTGCTGATCGTGACTGCCGTTGTGTTGCCCAGCGGGCTGGGAAAGGCAAAATCCAAGCCCAAGTTCACCCAGGTCTTCTCCAAAGCGCCGGCTATCAACTGGCTATCAGCAGCACGGTTTTTTCTGTTTGGATCGCGCGACGTCTGGTTCGTGGTCGGGCTTCCGGTGTTTCTTTATTCGGTATTGGGCTGGAGTTTTATGCAGGTGGGTGGCTACCTGGCGTTGTGGGTGATCGGCTATGGGCTGGTGCAGGCCAGTGCGCCCAAAATGCTGAGCCGCAGTCATAAGGGCCGCGGACCGGATGGCGTTACGGCACGATTCTGGGTGTTTGCATTGGCGCTGTTTCCGGCCGTCATTGCGCTGGCATTGCAGGCCGGGCTTGGTCCGGGTTGGGTACTGGTGACCGGGTTAATTGCATTCGGCGCGGTGTTCGCGATCAATTCCGCGGTTCACTCCTACCTGATCGTGGCCTGGTCCGACCAGGACAGAGTTTCCATGAATGTGGGGTTTTATTACATGGCGAATGCTGCGGGGCGACTTACCGGCACTGTGCTGTCCGGGTTGGTCTACCAGCAGCAGGGGCTGGTCGGGTGTCTCTGGTGGTCTATGTCGTTCGTGCTGGTCGCCGGACTGCTGTCGCTCAGGCTGCCGCGAGCGGCTGGTTGAGGTTGTGAAGAATTCAGGTCAATCCGTCGCAGGGTCCGATTTTGACTCCGCAGTACGCCGCTTGCTGTTTTCCGGGGTTGTCGCCATTTGTCCCGAAAGGACGTCACGGATTCTGCTTGTTCCGTTATGCCTGGGTTTCGATACCGGGTGCCGTTCACGTCGCCCAAGCGCATATCCGAGCAGGAACAGGCCGATACCCACTGTTATTCGATAGAGCATGGTCGGTGTACTTCAGTAACGGTTTTCCACTGCGACAACTTCTCTGTCCACAAGTCTACCAGCCTTCCAGCGGGCTGAATTCCTTCTCGGCTTCGGCCTCTTCGTCTGCCAGGCGCTGGTATTCATCCCTGATAAAGTCCGCGCCGTGTTGCCTTTCCAGTCGTCTGACAATGAAGTGGCCTTTGGCGACGTCCTGATAGTGGTTCATAAAGATCAGGTTGAGCAGCGCGCCGCTGAGCGCACCGGCGATGGGTACCATTTGCGCCGCCGCCTTGTCGGAAATGACTACTCCGAAACGCGCGGAGATGGCGCGGACCATCTCGATGGCAGCCGGGATATGGGGACCCTGAGCGTTGGCGGCGTACTCCAGAATGTTCCTTTCAAAATAAATGCCTAAAGCAAATCTCAGTCCGTAGTAGCCCAGGTCGGCGTCTTCGTCTTCCCTGGTGCGTCCGCCGAGGGCGAAGACCTGCACACAGGCCAATCTGGCCTCTTTGTCGCTCATGTCCTCGCCCTCGCTGCGGGCGATCTCTGAGATAGAGCGCAGCATGAGCGTTGTCGTCAGCGGCAGTTCGGCCAGCAGGGTAAGCGGGCCGAGAAAACCGCCGGCGGCGCCGGTACCCATGGCAACAAACTTGTGCAGCCAGTTGTTGACGCTTGCCGCGCCAGTGTTGTCCAGGGAGGCAATGGCGAGCTTGAGTGACTGACCAATGCTCAGCTCGGCGGTTTTGTCCAGGCGCCTTCGCCAGCTTTTCGGCAACAGGGCAAGGCCTTCCTCGATCGGAGAGGCCAGGCGGCTGGTCAGTCGCGCTGCCAGAGAAGGGTGCTCCAGGTGTTGATAGGCCCAGCGGAGTTCGGCCAATTCTTTATCCGACAACACGGCACCGGCCCCATTCATCATGAATACCCTATCCTGAACAACCCTGGGTGACATTTTACGCGACTGACCTGGCTTTACAAATTGGCTCGGGGTGACAATGAATCCTGCGGGCGCGCTATACTAAAAAAAGTGGGCTCGAAACCTGGGTGCTTGCCTGCACCGGCCTCAGGCATTGAATGGCACTAAGTTAAGGCGGCTTTTCCTCTGTAGGGCTGAATTTATTCGGCCATTAGCTGTTGGCGGCTACCCACAGTGTGGCTATATCCGGGATGATAGATGGTATGGCAACGTGGTTGGTCGAATGAATTCGACCCTACAATGGGTTAAATAGGCTTAACTTAGTGCCATTCGCCTCAGGCATTAACTTCAGATTGTTTGGTTAAAGCGTAGAGGAGAAAACAGTATGGACAAGAGTACGAAAAATGCACTTCTGATCTGGGCCGCGACCATTGCCGGTGGTGCCGGTGGTTCGTGGGCGTCCACCAGGATGGGTGCGACCCTTGGTTTGCGACTGGGTCCCTGGGGGGCCGTCGCTGGCGCGCTGATCGGCTCCGTGGCCGGCGCGACCTTATCCAAACGTCTGTTGGGTGATGTCGAAACCATGCCGGAGGTTGAGCTGGAAAAGCACTGAGAAAACACCTATCTTTACCGTCGCAGCTTACGGGTGGTCACCAGGGTGTGGCTGGTTGATAGGGAGCAGACGTGTAGCAAAAGGAGAGAGCATAATGGCTTCAGCAAAAAAGAAGGGCAACAAGAATTTCAAGGCAAAGAAAAAGACTGCAAAGGGGACGGCCAGTTCTTTGAAAGATACGGCAGCTGGCTTTCTCGACGAAGTGGAGAAACACGGCAGTGCGCTGGCGGGGGACGTCAGGCAGCTTTTTGATACCTTGAGCGAAAAGGTCTCGGGCCTGGCAAGCTCTGCCGCCGAGACCACGGTGGCGGTTGCAGAAAAGGTCACTGTTAAAGAACCCGCCGAGCTGATCCGTGGCCTGCTGGAGGATGTCAAGGACGCGGGTGAGGCCTCAATCAAGACTATTACAGAGCGTTTCGAAGCGTTACGTTCCCACGCCGAGGAATCCGTCACCAGCTTTGGCGAGAAGAAGACCGCCAAGAAGAAGACCGCCAAGAAGAAGACCGCCAAGAAGAAGGCAGCCAAGAAGAAGGTCGCCAAGAAGAAGGTCGCCAAGAAGAAGGCAGCCAAGAAAAAAGTCGCCAAGAAGAAGGTCGCCAAGAAGAAAGCAGCCAAGAAAAAGGTCGCCAAGAAGGCAGTGACCAAGAAAAAGGTCGCCAAGAAAAAGGTCGCCAGGAAGAAGTGAGCGGGTCCATGCAGGAAAGCCGGTGCCACCCGTGGCTTCACACCGCAGCCCGGACCTCTGTGCCCGGGTAGCGGCTTAACCTCTGCTCGTCAGATGCTGTTCTTTATTATGGCTCCCACGTGCATCCGCTCATAATCGTTATTCCGGCAGCGGCGTTGATTTTCGGGCCTCGCTTATGGGTCAGGCACGTACTGAATCAGCATCACCGCGGGGACGATGATGTTGCCATGACAGCGGGGGAGTTGGCCAGGCAGTTGCTTGACCGTCAACAGCTTCACAGTGTGCAGGTTGAGACCACCGACATGGGTGATCACTATGATCACCATAGCAAAGCGGTGCGGCTCAACAGGGACAAGATCGACAGAAAAACTCTGACCGCTGCGACCACCGCCGCCCATGAAGTCGCCCATGCGCTTCAGGATGCGTCATGCTATGGGCCATTTGTCTGGCGGACGCGTCTGGTCAAGGTGGCGCAGGTCGCGGTGGAGGTAGGCTCTGTGATGCTTCTCGCGGTGCCCGTGACCGCACTGGTGACCCGCAAACCGGTGCCACCCGTTGTTGTCGGTACGGCAGCGATTTCCGTGCTGGGGGCTGGTGTTGCCACCCAGCTGGCGGCGTTGCCTTCCGAACTGGATGCCAGCTTTGGCAGGGCCCTGCCCATGCTGCAGGAGGGCGTCATCAGCGCCGGGCAGGCGCGGGATGCCAGAAAAATACTTGTCGCCTGTTCCCTGACCTATATTGCCTCTTCGCTGGCTGCGGTATTGAGTCTGTGGCCCTGGCTGGGTCGTGCGCCTCTGACCTCATTGAACAGGCCTGGTCTGATCGCCCTGGTCGATGCACCTGAAAGAAACATCGAGCGGGAACAGAACAAACGCTCTCAGCGGACGCATGCATACCGCGTACGGTCGAAAAAACGAAGCACGCCGGGGCTGGTGGAAGACCTGGTTCGTCAGGTCGGAAAGCCGCTGATTCGCGGCTGGTTACGTTTTGTCTATACGCGTTAACAGCCTGTTGGCAGGTTTCGCTACTTGCGTACTGCGAGAACCGAGCAGGGTGCATGGTGGGCGATTCGGGTGGTTACCGACCCCAGCAGAAATTTCTTGATTGCACCCTTGCCCTTGTGACCGAGCACGATCAGGTCGCTGTCGAGTTCGGTGGCGGCCTGGAGAATTTCATCGCTTACGTCGGGTGACTCGCGAAGCTGGGTTTCGACGTGTTGCGTCGTGAGGCCTATTTCTTCCTTTACCCGTTCCAGCGCTGCCAGAGCCTGTTTTTTCTTTTCCAGCCAGAGCCAGCTTAAGCGCTGGCGAATATCCTGGCGATACATTTTGACCAGCGGCAGAACGGTGAGCGCGGTTACTTTAGCCTGCTCGTCCATTGGCAGGGAAGCGCAGAACTCAACGGCCTTTCTGGCCGACGGGGAGTCATCATAGGAGAGTAGCAATCTTAGTGGCTTACCGGTTTCAGCGCAGTGGATATCGTCTTTTTTGACGATCAGCACGGAGCAGGGCGCGTATTGCAGTACATAATCGGAAACGCTGCCGAGCAGAAAGCGCCTGATGCCGCTGGTGCCGTGCGAGCCGACGACGATGCAATCGCTGCCAAGTTGTTCGGCGAGACGGACGATCTCCTCTGCCGGGTGACCGATACGCAGTTCCCTGGACTCTGACCATCCTGCGCCTGTCAGCCGTGTCGCTTCCTCAGCCAGCAATTCCTGGGCAGCGACCTGCACGATTTTCTCGGTTTCCTCAAGCTCATCCCGCTGTTCCTCGTTAATGCTACTCACTTCCTCGTTTTTGAATACGTTCCTGTCGATCACGGTGAGTAAGGTCACTTCGCTGTTTCTGGGGAACGGAAAACGCAGCAGGCAATCCACTGCCGCCCGGGCGCTTTCAGATCCGTCGGTTGCCAGTAAAATCTTCATTTTCTAGGCCTTTTAAGTTTGAGGAACCCTTAATGTAGCTGATGCATTATCGCAGCCTACACAGAGCTGGAATAACTGTGTGCCATGATATCTCGAATTGATCATGAGGTGGCTCCGTGTGTTCATCAATGGGCGGCACCGATATTGAGGGCATACTGGAGAAACACATAGCCGCCATACACACTCAGGAGCCAGACACCCTGCCAGCGGCGAAATTCGGTCTTGTTCATGCTGATAAAGACGCGGAATGAATAGAGAATAATAAGCATGGCCGGGAAGTGGAAGTAAAAGAAATTCGCCGGGATGGCGAGCGGTGCGGCGGCCGCGGCGGCACCGATTACGAACAGTACGTTGAGTACGTCAGCGCCGACGATATTGCCCACCGTAATCTCCGGATGTCCCTTGCGTACCGCGGCAATGGCCGTCATCAGTTCCGGTAGCGAGGTGCCGAAAGCGACCATGGTGGCGGCGATGACGTCTTCCGGGACACCGAATCGATAGGCGATTTCCGAAGCGCTGGGTACCAGCACGCGCGCGCCAATGACGACCAGCAGCAGACCGCTGGTGACCAGCAGCCAGCAAAGACCCAGCCCCATCAGTTCCCGCTGTTCCTGTTCTTCCTCAGCCTGCGTCATCCCGTCGCTCTGTTTGGCCCACAGATAGGTGACGTACAGGTAGACGGCCAGCAGACAGAGGAAAAAGAAACCCACCCATCTGCGCAGCATCGGTTCTGATTCGGCGGGAGTACTGAGCAGGACCACGACCGCGATAATGACCAGCAGGGTGGCCGATCCCACCTGAACCCAGCCGGTGCGGTTGAGGATGTAGCGGTTCACCGGTACCGCCACCAGCACGCAGGTCAGACCGAAGATCAGGCCGGTATCGGCGATAATCGAGCCGACGCCGTTGCCGAGTGCCAGCCCCGGATTGCCCATGTAGGCCGCCATGACCGAGACAAAAGCCTCCGGAAGCGTTGTTCCCAGCGAGACAACCGTAGCACCGATGACGATCTTGGGCAGTCCGGTTCGTTCAGCGAGATCGACCACGCCGTCGATCATCCAGTCGGCACCCTTGGACAACAGGGCGATACAGACAGCGATTATGGCCAGCAGGGTGGTGGTGGAAAGTTCGGCGACGAACTGTTGAAGCAGGGTTTCATCTCCAATCCACTGCAACGCCGTGCTAAGCATTTCTCTCCCCCTGCTGAACGTATTGCCCGCCTACGAGCCCTTGTGAACGAGTGA